>Ga0114960_10003174_pt1 | contig 12664 bp, 26 predicted proteins | sample C_130625_MF_Meta_FD_92637 | JGI IMG/M metagenome (GOLD analysis project Ga0114960, IMG submission 92637) | Freshwater microbial communities from Lake Croche, Canada to study carbon cycling - C_130625_MF_MetaG | ecosystem: Environmental > Aquatic > Freshwater > Lake | place: Lake Croche, Canada... | reverse complement strand
TGGCGACTATGACGTTATCATTAACGGCGACGTTTCTCTTGCCGAGCTTATGCAGAACGGCTATCTCTGGAATGAGTTTATCGCTAGCCTGAATGTAACAAAGGCCGAAAAGATTCGGGCCTATCGCGCAGAACGCGATGCTTCTCGCCTCTCACGATAGAGAGGCGAGTGTGTAACATTTATGTTACACTACAGCGCCGGGCGGACACGGATTTCCATACTAGCAGAATAAGCGATTATGTGCGGGGAGTCAATAGCAAATGCAGGTCTTTTCCACATTATTTTAATCACGATTATGTGATCGAATAAGCGCATTATTCTCTTGCGTTATATGCGTGGTCTTGCTATAAATAATCATGAACAGAGGAGATGACGACATGACCACCACAATAGACAAGCCAGTCCAGATCTTCACCGGCTCGCCCTCTTATTGCGAAAAGAAAGCTTTAGAATTGCTTAATAGGCAATGGCGAGTTGTCAAGAAAACATTCTGGGCAGACGGAAAAGTAACCTATAAAATGGAATGGCGTAAAATGGAGTTTAGCAAATGACCAGCATGGACTTAGCAATAGTTTTCGGACCCCTCTTCGCTCTCGTTTTCGTGATGGTTTTTCTTTTCGGATTCCATCATTTTATTAATCGGGAGAGTTGACACGTTAGGAGATATATGCGAATATAAATCATCGAATCAGGAGATTACAGCATGTCCCGCCAGCGCATCGAACTCATCGGAAAAGTTAATAAAATCAGGGCCTTAGAGGGTCGCCCCTCTAAAACCATCGTAGCGGCTCAAACCCTATCCCGAGCCGTCATCAAAGCTTTTCTAGCCTGCGAGGCGGGAAAAGCTAAATAAAATCAAAGGGTTAAGGCGGGACCACGGTCCCGCTAACCTATTGAAAACAAACAGTTTTTTAGGGTCGATGGCGCCGGCTCGGCACGGATTTCCACACTAGCAGAATATGCGAAATCGCATATAGAGTCAATCCAAAAAACAGGTCTTTTCCACATTATTTTAATCACGATTATGTGATAGAAAAACGCGTTTTTCCGCTTGCATTGTTTTTGACGCCATGCGATACTTAATCATCGAAACAGGGACAACCAAGGAGGTTCCCATGACTGCCAGCTCCACCCCTTCCACCCCTCTCCCCGTTCGCGCTCCCCGCGCTCCCCGCAAGCCTGCGGTTTTTAAGAAAGGCTGGCGAGCCGTTGAAAAGCTTTTCAATGATAAGCCATTCCGCCATCGGGGCGCTACTTGCCCCTAATAGGAAAGTGTTACATTTTTGTAATACTGGCACCGGTTGGAACAAAACGTGAACTAGCAAAAATCGTGCCAAGTTATATATTACATTTTTGTAACATATGGCACCGGTTCGACGCGGATTTCCACACTAGCAGATTACGCGACCTTTGGGGGCCTGTCAATAGGCTTTTCGCATAAAATTATTTTTATTTTTAGACGTTTTTTGCTTGCATTGCCTAGCGAATCATCCTATTCTGTATAGGTAGACAGGAAACAGGAACTTAACAATGACCGCCAAACACTCTTTCACTCCCGCCACCAAGGCTGCGATTCGCGCAAAGGGAAACTGTTGCTGGGCGTGCGGTGTCCCCGGATGGATTGGAATCGAGGTGGACCACATAATCCCGCGCAAGCGCGCGGATGGAACGCCGAATCCCGATTGCCACAATGGCGAATCAAATGGTCAGATGCTTTGCAGCGCATGTAACAATGTTAAAAGCACTGTTACATTCGCTCTTGCCCCTCGCAAACCATATTGGCACTCTGACCAAGTAACAATGATGAAACATATCAACGCAAACCGGATGAAGTTTGCAACGCTAATCCGCAAAGCTAGAGCTAGGCAATAGCCTAGCTTCACCTTGGCAATAGGCGGTATGATGCAAGAATCATGCCAGCCTAAGCACGAACACGGCAATAGAACACGAGCAGAGCAATAAAGCTCTAGCTTGGCAATAAGGACTTGACCTTGGCAATAGGCGGACGCGAGCTTAGCAATAACAACAAAAGCGTAGCAATAACTATATTTTAATCCAGGCACCGGTGCATAGTTGATTTTTGATGTGCAAAAGTTAGGTGAAAAAATGATGTAAAAAAGTGATATTTTTTTGAATAATGAGTTGACATATGGTTGGAACTATGAGAAACTTAATCATCAAAGGAGAGATCAAATGAGAGACGCAGAAACCCTAGGCAGAATGGCTTATAAACTCTACCTAAAGAATGGTGGTAGCTATTTCGATGTAGATGATGCAGCCGATTTCATGGAACAAGAACTTGAAGATAATGGTGACGAACTAACCGATGAAGAGCTTGTTCGTATCATCGCACGTTACATGCTAGATCTAGGGGAGGTATAAAATGCGATACCCTGTAAAGCAATTTGTTAAGTTGCTAGAAACAGATGGGGTTAGTGTTCGTCGAAATAGTAACCACCTAATCGTGAGAGATAGTGAAACTGGTAGAGTATACACAGTCGGTCTTAACTATATAGAAAAGCTAGGACCAGAAACAGCCCACAGAAACACTATTCGCAAACTAGCAGCCTAAAGGAAACATCATGAACGCCAAGCAAGCCTTTAAACTAACCATTCAACAAATTGTTGACTTCGCAACGTCAACAGCAATAACAGCCGAAGACCTTAAGATTTTGTCTTGTGAGGTCGAGCGTCGTATAGGCAAGCGTGAGATAAGCGGCAAAGCTATTTCCCGCAAGTATTTCAACGCTCTCACAATCGTAAAGGGTAACATCCAATGAAAAAGATTTTTGCAATCGCAATGTCGCTCATCTCTAGCTCTGCAATGGCTGATTATTCAGGTGTTTGGGCGGTTAATCAACAAGCTTGCAAAAGTGATTGGATTAGAATAACTCCTAAAGTGATTTCAGGTAAAGACTGGAAATGTAATACTGTAACAATAGCTGAATCTTCAACTGAGAAGGTTGTATCAGCTTTCTGTGGTTATGATAAAACAGATGTTACATTCCAGGATCTGATGAAAATCTCAAAGGTTGATAATTATATAATATTTACTTTTGAAGGCGGTAAGACTGGACTAGTAAATTGCAAGCAATTTCAATAACTTAGGGGAGCCCCGCCCCCACGCTAACCCATTGATTTTACACGCTTTTTAGGCGCAGAAAGTGTTTGACTCTAAATTGCTTTTATGAGATACTACATCATCGAACAAGGAGATAGCAAATGGTATACATCGTAACAATCACAATGAATGACGGTCGTAGCATCATCCAAGGTGTTTACTATGACGAGAAACGTGCGGAAAAAGAAGCTGCTCGTATTCAACAAAATCGCGATGATTTTCAGGTTTATGTAACCGAAACTCGCATCATCGACTGAGGAGATGATATGACGGAATTTTATTCCCACAACTCTTTCGATCTCTGCATGGAGATTCGTGAAGACATATACGCACAACTTAAGGTTGTGCGGGAAAAACTGGCTCAGGAATTTCCCGAATGGCATAATCCCCACGACTATGCCTCTGGATACTACGATGGGCGAAAAGATAGCCTAATCTTCGAGGAAAAGTTTTTAGCGGATATGCTAGATAAATTCGAAAGAAGCTAGACATATCCTATAAAACATGCTATTCTAGACAAGTTAACAGTGAAAGGATACAAGATGGATTACGAAGCTCTCGACGGTGCTATGATGGTTCTGGTTGGTGAAGATGATTTTGGTGAGGCAATCATCATTTCATGGCATGGTAATGCTATGCTGCAACTACATGATGATACCATCCAAGTTTATGAAACAAAAACTTATGCTAATGGAATTAGCGATGCAAAGCAGGCTCGCATACTTGCTAAGGAATGGTTGGCAGATATTATTGTTGAGAATGAGCGTCTGCAAGAAGAGGATGGCGCTTGACATGATAGGCAAAGTCGGATATCCTTCTTGGATGTTAGATGCTAGGGCGCGTGCAGCGTACCTAGCTAGACTAAGAGATACTAAACGAGTAAAACCAGTTCAAACTATCGTGAAACCAGAAACTAAAGGAAAACAGAAATGATTATGCATACTTTTGTCTTCGATGATAACTCTCGCATCGACATCTTCGCAGAAGATTTTCGTTCTGCATGTTTGAAGATGGATTTCTTCATGCCTATTCTAGGTAAGACGGTGAACGATATCGAGTGCATTGAATGTTGGGAGGACTAATCATGTCTAAGACTGTTTTAATAGATCCACCTAGGGGATGGCTTTATGGGTTTCCTAAACCTATCCCACAAGACTGCCAGCATAGAACTCTAGATTGGCTTGTAGAGAACGGTTATCCACAAAAAGAGATTGACAATTATGGGGATTATTTTTATTGCCGATACCTACAAGTTGAGGAAGAAGATGTCGAAAATACCTCAATAAAATCAAAGGGTTAAGGGGGCCCGCCCCCCGCGATAACTCATTGAAAACACACGCTTTTCTGCTGCATGTTCTTTGAAAAAGCGTTTGACTTTTTATCGGTTCCGTGAGATATTACATCATCGAAAGACGGAAACCATGATGAACGCCCCTGCAATGATCCACCTTGAAAAAGCTTTTAAGTTTGTTCGCTTTTATACAGGCGAAGGTGGTGTCGAGCTTTTACTCTTGCGTTACTCATATGGTTACACTTATAATGATCTAGCTGACCATTTTGGTGTTCCTGTTCATAGGATTAAAAAGGTCCATGATATAGCTCTGGAAGCTCTTAAAGTTAAGCTTAGGCGCACGGAAATGAGAGATTTTGTAGCTTGAGCGCAGCAATAACCCATCTTGACCTTGACAATAGAGCTTAAGCGGAGCAATAGCTCCTCTTAGGCGCGTCCTGCGCCGGTGGAAAGTTGATTTTTGATGTGCAAAATCAACGTGTTAGCAAATCAGGCACGGCCCGTAGCTAAGTCCTTGATTTTAAACGCTTTTTTAGTACATGATTTTTCAGAAAGGCGTTGACATTCAGGGTCAGTTCGTCTATATTAAGAGCATGGAAAACGGACGGACTCACAAGGCAAAAGATGCAAAACGCAGAAACCCCATCGCGAGGGTTCTTCGCGAAAATAAGCTCTTTACTTCGCGAGTTATTCGTGATAAGGTATCCTACAATCGCAAAACCAAACATGGAAAGGGTGAATATCATGGCTACGACTAAGACTGTTAACTATACCGAGGAAATGACCGCTCAGCTTCACAACCTTTATTCTGAGCTTGGCAATGATGGTTTGGATAAGATTGCCGAGACTATGGGCAAGCCTGTCCGTTCCGTTCGTGCAAAGCTTGTGCGCGATGGTATTTATGTTGCTGGCGAAAAGAGCAAGACTGCTAAGAAGGATGGGCCTTCTAAAAAAGAAATTCTCAATGAAATTGAGAAGCTTGGCTTTGCTTGTGACGGTCTTGAGGGTGCGACTAAAGAGGCTCTTTATCGCATCAAGGGATTGGTTCGCGATGTGAACGGCGTTCGTAACGCTAACTGATACGAATGTTGCCTTAGTGTAGTGTAAGCACCCGAGAAATCGGAGGGTCGGGTCAGAACCGACAGGCAATCCACCAAAATCTCTTGATATTTCAAGGGGTTAGGGCGGGGCCAGCCCGCCTTTAAGTTATTGATTCTAATGGTTTTTTCCCTTCATTTTAATATTGACTCTTGCCCTGATTTGATGTAATATCATTATATCAACTGAGGAGAAAATAGATGAAGCGTATTTCAATTTTTGAAAATCATCCTGAATGTTCTGAGGATTGCGTAGATGGAATGACAGAAGCTTTGCAAAGCAGCTACGAAGTTGAGCGTTTTTCTATTGAGGAAGACCTTGACGAGGTTTTGAGTTATTCTGATATTATTGCTTTCCCAGGTGGAATTGGTGATGCTGATACTCATTTTAATTTCTTTACTCGTCGAATGGGTAATAAGATTGCAGACTTTATTGATGCAGGTGGTTTCTACTTAGGCATTTGCATGGGAGCTTATTGGGCAGGTTCTCGTTACTTTGATTTGCTCGATGATGTTGATGCAGTCCAGTATATCAAGCGTGAAGGTGCTACTACTCGACGCAGCTATGCTACTACAGAAACAGTTCTCTGGAATAATAAACTAGAAGATATGTTCTTCTATGATGGTTGTTCTTTGGTGGGTGATGAAAGCAGGTTTAGGACTATCGGACGTTATGTAAATAACGACCCTATGTCTATTATCCAAGGTAATGTCGGAGTAATAGGTTGTCATCCTGAAAGTTTAGAATACTGGTATGACAAGAAATATTTGGAAAAACGTTGGCATAAAGGTCATCATCATGAACTTCTGCTTGGCTTTGTTGATGAGCTTGTAAAGTAAGAACTAAAAAACCGTTAAGTTTCAAAGACTTAACGGGGTCCCCGCCCGCCCGTAACTGATTGATTTTATTAGCTTTTTTCGTGCAGAAAGTGTTTGACTATTCGGTTGAAATGCCCTATATTAGTATCATGAAAACAGAGAGAAAACAGCTTATGAAAAACATCATCATCTTCGACTTGGACATGACAGTAGTGGATAGCCGTCACCGTACACCTAACAAGCCGGACGGTACACTAGACTTGCAAGGTTATTTTAACCTTCGTAACCGTGACAGTATCATGCAAGATACTTTGCTCCCTCTTGCTAAGGCTATGCGTTCTTTATCTAAGGATAACTATATCATCATTGCAACGGCTCGTAGTGTAGACGAGGCAGATTATGAATTTTTGAAACGTAACAATCTGCCTTACAATAAATTCTTTTCTAGAGATTGGGGTTCAATGGAAAAAGATGCAAGCTTAAAGCTTCGTCAGATTAAAAAGCTCTTGAACCTAAAGCAATTCCGTGGTAAGCCTTGTTATATGTTCGATGATGCGTCGCCAGTTATTCGGGAAATGCGAAAGGCTGGTATTCGTTGTCTCAATTCTCACAAAGTAAACAGGAAACTTGAAAATGCGGCCTAATCCTGAAATGCAAGGAACACTTGATTGTCTTTGCGGTTTGTATGCGATTACTAACGCATACAAGCTTGCACTAAATACAGAAGATGATGAAGCGGATATTTTTAAGGTTATACTTGCGAAAGTCTCTAGCAAGAAAGTTGTTCACTATATAGAATTTGGAATGACTATTCATGAAGTCTTAAAGATTCTTAAGAAGACTGCTAAAAGCTTTGGACTAAGATATGAAACTGTTGAGTGCGAGCGTGTTGGAAGGTTTAGAACTCTAGAAAAAGAGCGTTCACCTCTGATTATTGGTGTTGAGGATAATAATAATCTTTGGGGTGGTGGTCACTGGACTGTTATTCGCAAGATCACATCAAAAAAGATTAAAGTTCAGGATAGTTCTTTGCGTATTAGTGAAGTATCACGTCGCAAATTTCCTGAGTTCGATATGGGTGAGATTATTAGGGTCTACAAACCCTAATAATTTCAATCACTTAGCAAGGGGGCCGCCCGCCCGTAACCCATTGAAAACACACGTTTTTTTGGTGCACAAAACTAAAAGTTTCTCTTGACCTTTCGGGGTTTGTCGGCTATATTGTTTAAGTCAACTAGGAAACAGAGCAAATGAAAAAGCAGATTTTTGTCGTGATCGACACCGAGACGACAAAGCGTAACGGCATGGTTTTTGATGCTGGCTGGACTAGCATTGATCGTAACGGCAAAATTTACTCTCGCGGCTCTTTTATCTTTAAGGATGTTCTGGCGCAGGATAATCCTTTCTATCGTCACAAGATTGCTAACTATTGGGAAATGGCTTATGACCGTGCGGTTCGTCCCGTCACGTTCGACTATTTCCGCCAGCGTTTCAATCGTCACATTCGTGCTTTGATTCGTTGCGGTTATGAGCCTATCATCTGCGCTTATAATGCGGCGTTTGATACTCGCGTTTTAAGTTTGACTTCTAGGACAATGCTAGATAAGCCTTTCATGGAAAGCAAGGTTCGTATGCTCGACATTTGGGATGCGTGGGCGGATTCTTGTCCTAAGCGTTATGTGGCCGAGGTTTCCGAAAGCGGCAATCTCAGGACTCGCGCTCAAGATGTATATCGTTTCGAAAGCGGTCAACCTGATTTCGAGGAAGCTCACACTGGTTACGAAGATACTAAGATTGAAGCTCAGATTTTGCTCAAGGTTCTGGCTCGCAAGCGTAAACTGCCTATCGTAACTCATCCTAAGCAATTCACGGGTTCGCCTTGGCGCAAGGTTCAAGTTCGCCTTGCAAAGCAGATTGCAGGTATGCGTCAACTTGCCGCAGCCTAAGATTATATTCCCCGCCTTCGGGCGGGGAATTACTCCCGAAATAAGTGAACAATATCAATGGGTTAACAGGGGGCCGGCCCGCAGCTAAGTCATTGATTTCATTGGTTTTTTCGCCACATAAAGTTCTTGCCTTTCAAACGAAAATCGGTTATTATCTATTTGTTGAGTCGGAGAAAAGAGATGGACCTGTCAGCCAACACAATCGTAGCTTCTAGCAGCGGACAGTTTGCCGTAGAGCTAAAAATGTATGACCCTAAAGCCAAAAGGTGGGTGACTATAACCTACCGCAAAGAGGGTAACGCATACCTTTACTTATACGGTAACACTGACGATAGCGAAGCGAACATAAAAAAATATCTCGAAAAAAACTAAAAAGCGTGTTGACAGGTTCCAATCTTTCTGATATTATCTAGAAGTTAAATCGAAACAGCCAACCAACAGGAGATTATCATGGCTGATGTTGCAAAGAAGGTTAACTATTCCGAAACCGACATGTCCGTTCTTACTAACATGTATGGTGAGCTTGGCAATGACGGTCTGGACCGTATTGCTACCACTTTGAATAAGACGGTTCGTAGCGTTCGAGCTAAGTTGGTCCGTGAGGGTCTTTATGTAGCTCCTGAAAAGGGTGCTACTAAGTCGGCTAAAAAGGAAGGTCCGACTAAGAAAGAACTTTTGATTGACCTTGAAAAGGTTGCCCCGTTCCCCGTTGATGGTTTTATGGGTGCGACTAAGGAAGCTATCGGTCATCTGATTGCTACCTTCACGGCTCGCAAGGGCGATTGATCCTTGACAAACGTAGGCTGGTTTGATATAATCAGCCTACGATATAAATAAAGGAGCGACCATGAAACTAGATTTAGGTGCTGTAACAGGAACATGCAAGGTTTGCGATATTAACCTTTGGGAAAAGACTGACAACAAACCTGCAATCTTCCCTTGTGGTGTTGCATCCTGCCCCTATGAAAAAGGTGGAGCGAAATTTGTGAAACAAGAGTTTTCACCTATTGGCTCTGGACTTGCTCAACTAATAGAGTCGGGGGATTAATATTTTTGTGGACCCATAGCTCAATAGGTTAGAGCATCCGACTTTTAATCGGGTAATCCGGGTTCGAGTCCCGGTGGGTCTACCAAAAAACTCAATGATTTCAATGGGTTAGCGGGGGGCCGCCCCGTTCGTAAACCATTGATTTCATTAGCTTTTTTCCTACATAAACTTCTTGACTGTTCGGGGATTTTCCTCTATATTCTGAACATGGAAACAAAAGGAAATCAAATGACGAATACAAAAAAAGTTGCAGAAGTTGGTGGCTGGTTTGGGATGGTTCTCATTCACGGTGCTACACTTCCTGTTACAGTTTCAGTAATACTAGGAATGAGTACCCATCTCCCACCTTTGAGCATGGTTATTATGATTTGGTTTGGATTGGCTCTTTTCTTTTTCCGTGCCTTGGCTCGGTTTGATTGGCTCTATCTTTTCTCAAATGGTATTGGCTTTTTATTCCAAAGTGTGCTACTCTATCTTATAATTTCGACAGGGGGTTGATATGCGTCCAGGTGGCAGACCTAAGAGCTATAAAAGTGGGCAGCGTTGGGCTAAAGATGCTAATAGTAAAGCTAAGCCTAAAACTAAAGAACAACGCCCCCAATACTCCCCTTATGACTTTAACCATGATGGTGTTGTTTCGCCTACAGAACTACTATTTGTTAAAAGAGTTTATATTACTGTCTGGACTTTATCTATACTATTTTTAATCTGCTTTTTCACATTAGCCTATCTCGGTTTACAGGTCGAAAAAGTCAAATAAATCAAGGACTTAGGAGGGTCCACGCCCGCCTCTAAGCAATTGAAATCATTGATCTTTTTGACCCATGCTACTCAAAAAATAACCGCATGATCCAGCAATGGACATGCGGTTTTTGCTTTTTTCTGTGTGTTTTCAAGCACTTAGCAGTCACTTTAACAGTAGCTGTGCTTTGCACAGCGCCAGTGCGAAAGTCAAGTACAAAAGTGAAGTGGAAAAGTGATTTGGTACGGATTCGATCAAGAACATAAGTCCTCAATCGTGGCGCAATAAGTATAGCATTCAAAAAATTATTTGAAATCAATGACATACTAATGTCATTTTGTGGTAGATTTGCGCATAGCGCCGCGCGCACAGTACAAAAGTCAAGTAGAAAAATGATTTGATTACGTAGTTTACAGTATTAAAAATGTAGTCTTATATGCTGCGCCAGCAGCATAGTGCAAAAGTTAAGTGGATTTTTGATTGACCTCCACGTGTTTTTAATTTAAAATACGAGTCCTGGCTTATATTCACCACCATCCCCAACCACCTACCAATTATACTGCATTTTTGGCATTTTGTCAATAAAAAAGCCGCTCAGACGTAGTCTGGCGGCGTATATAAGTACATTTTAGATATATTATACTAGAAAATAGATAAAATGCGGTGATTTTATATAAAATAGACTCCCACCTTAACATTATAGTGCATTTTTAAGCAAAATACAAGCCCACAATGGCTCCCTACGGTCGCCACGAGAAGAAAAAGTGGATTTTTAGCTGTTTTTGAGGATTTTTAGCATTTTTTATGAGTTTTATTGCACCTAAACGAGGAATTACCTAAAAAAATCAGTTGCTGGCAGCGCAGTGTTACCCGTTGTGAGCCTTCGGCTCATAGATATCGTTCTTTTCTAAACAATAGGATGAAATGCATGAACATGGAGTATCTTCTTTCTATCTATGAATAGAATGATTAAAAGTCAGACGCTCCGCGCCTACTTAAAAATCTGGCATCTAATTCTTAGCAACGTCATCATAGTATGTTCCTCCGGAACACTTCGTATTCCAACGATATTGATATTTTATTACATAAAAAAATACTACACCCAGCGATGGATGCAGCCTGATGATAGCTGGAAATATATAGAGCACACTGAGGGAGCGTGTGCTGTAGCTTTGTAATCGCTGTTACAAAAAATATACGCTATGTAAAAACGCTCTTTAACACTACATGCGCTAGAATAGCATACTTTTTAAGATTTGTCTAGGGGAGTATGAAAGGTAGTATTAGTTTTTAAGATCAAATAGTTTAGTCTATAGGTGCAGAGTAGATTTTAAACATTTTGCTCTGCTCAGTTTTTCAGCTTATAGATAGATTATAGCATTTTATTTTAGGAAAATCTAGAGTTTTAAACTGGAGATTTTTATATTGGTTTCTAGTTGTAGCTTGTTATTTGACGAAAAAAAGCGATAGAGCTATTGCCCTATCTCTTCTGGTGAGTACTTTATTATAGCTCTAGACCCAGAAAATAAGTCAACTAAAAAACGCTGAGTTTTTACACTCAGCGTTTAATTTTTATGCGACTTTTAGAATATTACGCTTTGGATATAATAAAGACCCATCATAATCGTGAACAGCTCCAGATTGTGGTCGTAAATCGGGGCGTACTCGAATACAGAGAGAATGATCAGTATGTCTGAGCCAAACTGTGATCTGTCTCTGCCAACTCTCAAGCTTTGGAGCAGCAGGATCTGCTCTAATATAACTATCTACGTCATTAGCTCCAACTCGCATCTTTGTATTTTCATCACCTGCAATAGTATGAAAACGAATTGGTATGCTAGTATCCCAACGAGGATCTTTAAGTAGGATTTTGATAATATAGTTACGAACTTCTAGAGTATCACGAAGTTTACCTTCTTCATACTCAAATGCAGTTTTAAAGTGTGAAGGATATTGTCCTGCTGGAATCTCTAGCAACCATGTTAGAATAGGTGCATCTTCGACAATCTTTGTTGATGTGAAGTTATAATCACCATAGTCTACTCGCATATGTTGTAGCTGAAAATATAAATCTTCGGCTACTTTCTGCTGTTGCTTACCTGTTAGACCTGCAAAAGCTTGTGAAAGCTCTTCGGTTTTCTGAACGTGTAAGCAATAGTCATACCAAATCTCAGGGGGACACATAATTCTCTGAGCACTAACACCGTTACCACCAGTACGAACCCACTGAGCAATATTATCAGCTTTTGGTTTACCTTTTGCTACCATTAGTATTTGCAAAGTCATAGGTAGATCAGCACAACCAATCGTTTGACCCATCTCAACTTGTTTATGACCAATAACAACAATATGATTATATCCATCACGATGTACCGCAGCAATAATAGCTGAAGCAGCACGAATTGGAGTTCTACTATCTGCAGCAGTAATAGTTCTACCAGAACTAGCATCTGATCCCATATACCAAGCAGTACTATGATTAATCTTTACAACAGCTACTTTTACAATCTGATCTTTAGCAGCCTGAATACACTGTTGAAAAGCAGCTTCATGAAAAGCTGTAGTCTGATTACCTGAAATTAGAGTTAGACTCTTAGGCT
>Ga0114960_10003170_pt1 | contig 12669 bp, 8 predicted proteins | sample C_130625_MF_Meta_FD_92637 | JGI IMG/M metagenome (GOLD analysis project Ga0114960, IMG submission 92637) | Freshwater microbial communities from Lake Croche, Canada to study carbon cycling - C_130625_MF_MetaG | ecosystem: Environmental > Aquatic > Freshwater > Lake | place: Lake Croche, Canada... | reverse complement strand
TTTCTTTGTATGATATAACATGTGTTATATCCTCTAAATTATAATTTACTAACTGATTATTATTTACATTTTTATTTATATCTAATTTATGCGGATGATTGGATGCATGATTGGGTGCATTTTTTGATACATGATTGGGTGCATTTTTTGATACATGATTGGGTGCATTTTTTGATACATGATTGGATGCATTAGATGAAACAATAGATGAAATACTAGATGAAATATTAGATGAATCACAAAATGAATCACCAGATGAATTATTATATCGTTGACTAGATGAATTATTAGATGAATGATTAGATGGTTGACTAGATGAATGATTAGATGGTTGACTAGATGAATTATTAGATGGTTGACTAGATGAATTATTAGATGGTTGACTAGATGGTTGACTAGATGGTTGATTAGATGGTTGATTAGATGGTTGATTAGATGGTTGATTAGATGGTTGATTAGATGAATTACTAACAGACGAGTTACTAGACGAACTAACAGACGAGTTACTAGACGAACTAACAGACGAGTTACTAGACGAACTAACAGACGAGTTACTAGATGAATTAACAGATGAATCGTCGTAATTATATGGATTTAAGTTACTTAAATATTTATCATTATTATTAGAACATTCGTTATTACTACACCAGTTATTTAAATTAACAGGTGCTAAACCAGAATATATTTCGTATGTAAAATGTTCACCAAATGGATATAAAATATTTTTAACTTCCTTACAATTTTTAAATAATGACTCATCATTATTATTTTTACAGACATCACAATTTTGAATATGATTTAAAAATTTATTATAAAATATAAAACTAGTTTTTAAGTCAATAATTTGTTGTGGAGGTTTATATTTTTTATTTAAATTTGAAAATTTATAAAATGTCTGTGTAATAATTAAAAAATCATTATAACTTAAATAATATACTATTTTATTTCCATTAATTCTTAAATTAATAGTATTATTATTAGTTTTAGTTTTTAAATTAGTTAAAATTGTTTTTCCTTTTTTATTTTTAAGATAATCATTACATGATAAATCATTATTTTTTGAAAAAATTCTCAACATTAATATTTATAATACTTAATATAAATATTAAAATTAAACTTTATAAATTAATTGAATAAAAATTATACATACATTATTTTTTTAGAAAAAATCATCTGAGTCATTATTATCATCAATAGAACTATCACTTAAACAAGAATCATCATCAATGTCACTATCACTATCTTTAAAATCATTTTCTAAATCATCATAAATTGCTTTATTTTTATTATAGTTACTATAAACTTTATTTTCTTCTAGATCAAGTCCTTTAGGAGCACTTACATCAGGAGCACTTACATCAGGAGCACTTACATCAGGAGCACTTACATCAGGTGCGCTTACATCAGGAACACTTACATCAGGAACAACATAATCGTCAGTTCTATATTTTTTTGGAATTTCAACTAAAAAATTAAAAGACATTGTTACATTTTCATCTAAATCAGTTGAATAATAATCAGTTATTATTTTAATCCTAAAATATTTTTTATTATTCCTATTAACGTGTTGCCTATAAAAAGTATATATATCTTCTAAACTTAATTGGTTGTTATATATTTTAAAATCTAATAAAGAATTGTACCTACTTATATCCTTAATAAGAGAAATTTTTGAAATATTATTAACTTTCATTTTTTTATTAGATATAAACTTACTATTAATAATATCTATTAAGTACACCTTAATACCATTACTGAAATTTTTAGATTCTAACTTTTTAATTTTTTTATTATCTATCATTAATTCTTCAAGTTTATTATACTGATCATTTAACTCAAAAAATTTATAATTATTATCGTAAAAACAATTTAAAAACAAATCATAAGACAATTCAACGTCATTAAATTCAATTATATCATCAATATTTGTTAACTTCTCATTATTTGCTAAATAAGCAATAGGTATCGGTAAAATAATACTTTCATTTAAAATTTTAGTATTTGACATAATAAAATATATATATATTTTTATATTATCCAAAATAATTATTTAATTATTCCGAATACTCTTTCTAAAAAATGTGTTGGTGAAAAATTATAGTTAATACTATTATTTTCATACAAATTATTAAATATATATGACTTAAAGTCATTATTTTTAATAAAATCTATTACCTTAATAAAAAAACTATGTTCTATAAAAAATATAGTTCCTTTAACAAAATTTTTATCTATATCTAAAAACTCTGCATATTTCTGCATATTTCTTTTATTAAAAATATCATCGTTGCATGATATATAATAATCATCAGGTCCTAAACAATTACATATATTTTTATTTAATTTATCTTTCAATGATGAAAGATTATTTGAAAGTAAGAAATTTGTAAGATCATTATACTCATTGCTAATACTCTTTGTGTGTAACTTAATTATATATTCAAAATTATGTTCTTTACATATATTATCATACATAAATATTGTTGGTTGAATATCTGTACCATATTCATTTGTAAAATAAATCGAGAAATATATAAAATTATTGTTAATTATTTCTATAAAATGTTCATAAATTGATTTTGAATTAAAACAAAAAGAAATATTAAATTTTTCAATATTTTTATACAATATTATTTTGTTTACTAAATCAATACCAATATCAATATTTCCAATAAACACTAATAAAATCAACGGGGAATAACTTACAGATAGATTATTATAATAGTTAGTAATTGTTAATTCCATAAAATAGTCAAATGATTTCGAATATAAATATTCATTTATGAAATATGTTAATGGATATATTTTATTCTCTTTTAAAATAAATATTTCATTTAAAAAATAAAATATGTTAATATCTGGATATAAATTATATATTTGTTTGACATGATAAATTAACCCATTCATTCCATAATTATAAAAATGTTTTGTTAATTCCTCTGTATTTTTAATAAATATATTATTACATTTTTTATAAAATACAAAATCTATATCGAATGCATTATTTTTAATTTTTGTTAAATTTAAATGTAATGATTTTTTTAAAAAAAATAAAAACTCATTTAAATTAGTATTTGATTCATAAATAAATAATTTTAAATTTTTTTGAAGTCTTTTAACCCATTTAGAATCAGATAACCAAAAGTTGTGACCTGCAAAACTATTAGGATTATTTAAACTTTCTGTAGAAAATTTAAATGCTTCATCAAAAGTAGCAACTTTACCTATATTTAAATTTTGCATGTTTGATGAAAAATATACGTCTTCAGGACAAGTAGATAAATTATTGTTCTTCATATAAATTTTTGTAGATTGATTAATAATAGTGTCTTTAATAGATATTTTTTTTATTACATCTAACATTATTTGTTTTGTTCTTAAACTAATACCACCATTACCAACTCTATTTGGTGTATCATTTGTATTTTTCGGCCATGGTGCACCTATATAATCCCAGCTTATAAATTCTTCGATATTATTTTTAAATATAAAAGAATCTTCTTGATATATCAATATTTTACTTCCATTCAAAAGATTCCAAAATTCAATACTAGATAAAAAATAATTATACTCACTTGGAGTAAGATTATCATAATTAGTTTTAATTATTTTTATATTACTTGAAATTTTTGAACAAATTTTTTTCATAAAATCATAATTTAAATTCCCACAAACAATAGTATATGACCATTTAGTTCCTAACTTCAAAATTGCATTCATTATTAAAAAATAAATATGGGGAAAAGATCTATATTCAATTAAAACTGCCTCCCATTTTGATACGCTAATAACATCTGGAATTTCAATATATTTAATCATATAACTATACTTGAAACATTCAAATCTAAACCTTAATTTGTCGTTTGATTTAATAATATTCTTATTTGTTTTATAAATTTTACAAAACTTCTTTAATATTTTTTCTAAAAAAATATCAATTTTACTTTTCATATATACTTTTAGCAATTATTTTTTTTGGTAATTAACTAATTATAATTATATTTTGCTATTTTATAATATGAAAATTTTAATATATGGCTCAAATGGATGGATTGGTAATATGTTCAACAAAATTATGTTAGAAGAACATGTTGAATATTTTATTGGTAAAAGCAGAACAGATAATAATAAAACATTATTGGATGAAATAAATGATTTACAACCAACTCATATTATTTCTTTTATTGGTAGAACACATGGTGTAATTGGTGATAAAAAAATTACAACTATCGATTACTTGGAAGAGCCTGGAAAATTAGTAGAAAATATTCGAGATAATTTATATTCACCTTTATTATTATCAGAAATATGCAAACAAAAAAACATTCATTATACATATTTAGGTACTGGATGTATTTTTAAGTTTGATGAAAGTCACCCATTTGAAAAAGAAGAAAATGGTTTTAAAGAAGATTCATTACCTAATTTTTTTGGGTCTTCTTATTCAGTTGTAAAAGGGTTCACAGATCAAATTATGAATTTACATTCTGATAACACTCTTAATTTACGTATTAGGATGCCAATTACTGGAGAGAAAAATGAACGTAATTTTATTACAAAAATTGTAAATTATGAAAAAATATGTTCTATTGCGAATTCAATCTCTGTTTTACCTGAGTTATTACCAGTTATTTTAAAAATGATGAAACAAAAAATAACTGGAACAATAAATTTGACAAATCCTGGTTTAATAAGTCACAATGAAATACTTGAAATGTATAAGGAAATTGTAGATCCTTTATTTACATGGAAAAATTTTTCACAAGAAGAACAACGTAAAATATTGAATTCTGATCGTTCTAATAATTTTTTAGATACAACTAAATTAGAAAATTTATTCCCAGAAGTGAGAAATATTAAGGATGCCGTTCGTGATTGCTTAATTAGTTATAAAAAGAATTTAGATAATGAACCACCTGTTCGAAATTTGTTGATAACAGGCGGTTGTGGATTTATTGGAAGTAATTTTATTAATTATTATTTTTTTAAGAATAAGTTTCAGAAAGTTATTAATCTAGATGCAATGTACTATTGTGCAAATGAAAATAATATTCAAGAACAAATAAGATCGAACACAAATTATACACTAGTAAAGGGTAATCTAAATGATGTTGAGTTACTTGATTCTATTTTGAAAAAATATGAAATTACACATGTCATACATTTTGCTGCACAATCACATGTACAAAATTCATTTGAAGATTCTATAAAATTTACATATGATAATGTTTTAGGAACAAATAATTTATTAGAATGTTGTAGAAAATACAAAAAAATACAAAAATTTGTTCATGTATCTACAGATGAAGTTTATGGTGAATCAATGAACACAATAGAAGAAAGTTATAAAACAGAACATTCTATTTTGTGTCCTACTAATCCATACGCTGCTACCAAAGCAGGTGCTGAATTAATGGCACAGAGTTATTTACATTCATATAAAATGCCTATAGTTATTACTAGAGGTAACAATGTTTATGGTAAAAATCAGTACCCTGAAAAATTAATTCCACGTTTTATTAAATTGTTACAAGAAGATAAAAAGGTAACTATACAAGGTAATGGAACATCTGTACGCGCCTTTTTACATGCATATGACACTGCTAAAGCATTTGAAATAATTTTAGAAAAGGGTGTAATTGGTGAAATTTATAATATTGGTTGTGATGAAAAAATGGAATATTCCGTTTTAGAAGTTGCTAAAATATTAATTAAAATGATTAAAAAAACTGATAATTATGATGAACATATTGAATATGTTGAAGATAGACCATTCAATGATATGCGTTATTATATTAGTAATCAGAAACTTAAAGACTTGGGTTGGAATATAGAAGTAGATTTATTAACCGGATTGGATGACTTGATACATAACTATAAATTAAATTTTTTTGATTTATCTATAACAGAACGTTTAAATAATAAATTAGAATATTTTGGTGATTGGATTAAAAATAACGAAAAACTTACAGAATTTAATAAAAAATTTATAAATGCAGATCCGTTTGATCACATTATTATACCAAATTTTTTAAATACCAAATTTGCTGAAAAAATATTTAACGAATATCCAAAAGATATTAAATCAGCTAACTGGTTTGAATACAATAACCCTATTGAGTATAAGTTTGCAAACGATAAAATAAATACTATGCCTAGATCTATTAAAAAATTATTTAATTTATTATCATGTAAAGAAATCATAGGAAAAGTAAAAGAATTGTCAAATATTCAAAATTTAGAATATGATCCTTATTTACATGGTGCTGGATTACATATTCATCCAACTGGTGGTAAGTTAGATATGCATTTAGATTATGAAAAACATCCTTATTTGAACAAACAAAGAAAATTGAATATTATATTATATATGAGTAAGGATTGGAAAGAAGAGTGGAATGGTGAAACACAATTATGGGATAAAGAAATGCAAAAATGTGTAGTTAAGTCTCCGGTAGTATTTAATACTGCTATTATTTTTAAAACTGATGAAACATCATGGCACGGATTACCTGAGCCAATCACATGCCCTGAAGGCATTTTAAGAAAATCAATCGCATATTATTATATTAGTCCACTAGATTCCAAACCAGATAGTAATAAAGTGGGTAATGATGGTTCTGGTTACAGAACAAAAGCTTCATTTACAAAAAAACCAGATGATTTATATGATGAACTTAAAGAAAAATTATATAAAATAAGACCATTACGTTTGATTACTCCGGAAGATTTGAAATAAATTATTCAAATACTTATTTTGTTTTATTAGTTTAAAGATATAATTATAACTAATGATTATAATTATAAAATGAAAAAAGTTTTAATATTTGGTGCAAATGGATCCGTTGGAAATTATATTTTTACACAATTTAGTAATGAAAAAGAACAATATGAGGTCATAGGAACAACTAGTAACATTGAAAAAGCATGTGAAAATATTATATATGTAACAAATGATTTTTTAGATAATTTAAAGTTTATTAAAAATGTTGATATTATTGTATGGGCACAAGGATATAATTTTAATGATAACATAGATAGTTTTGATGTATCAAAATTTCAAAAAATCATGGAAGGAAATGTTTGTTTTATATTAAACACTATGAATTATTTGTTAACTAATAATAAAATAAATGAAAATGGAAAAATGGTAATCATTAGTTCTATTTGGGAAAATTTTTCACGTGAAAATAAATTATCTTATTCTGTATCAAAAGCAGCTTTAAGTGGGTTAGTAAAAAATGTAGCGCTTGATTTATCAAAAAAAAATATACTCATTAATAATATTTTACCTGGAGTTATAGATAATGAAATGTCGCGCAAAACTTTATCAGAAGAAGAATTTAATTATATCAAAAATTATATGCATTTTGGTCGTCTTATTACATTAGATGATGTTTTTAAAACCACCAAATTTTTGGTTGTAGAAAATACTGGAATAACTGGTCAATCTATTAATATCGATTTAGGATTTACAAATTTAAGAAAATATAGTTAATTTTATAGTTTTAAATATATATTTATAATTATATGAATAATTGTAACTTATATTACAAGATAATAAATACTTTGAGGTTGTTGGCGGTTGATATTGTTGATAAATCAAATTCAGGACATCCAGGAATGCCATTGGGATGTGCACCAACTATATTTGTTTTACATTGTTTGATAATGAATTTTAACTGCGAAGATCCTTTATGGGAATTGCGAGATCGTTTTATTTTATCAAATGGTCATGGTTGCTCGCTACTTTACAGCATTTTGTATTTATTAGGTTACAATTATTCTATTGAAGATTTACAAAAGTTTAGACAACTTCATAGTAAAACACCAGGTCATCCTGAGTATAATAAAAAACTAGGTATTGAAATTTCTACAGGACCATTGGGTCAAGGAATTGCAAATGGTGTTGGAATGGCTATTGCATCAAAAAAACAAGGTATAAACAATACTATTTATGTTATGTGTGGTGACGGATGTTTAATGGAAGGTATTTCATATGAATCAGCCTCAATTGCAGGACATTTACAATTAAATAATTTGGTTATTTTATATGACGATAATGGGATTACAATTGATGGGAAAACGGATATTACATTTACAGAAGATGTAAGAAAAAGATTTGCAGCTTTACAATGGAATGTACTAGAAGTTTTAGATGGTAATAATGATATTCAAGATATATTTGATAAATTGACATTGGCAAAAAATTCTTCTGATAAACCTACTATATTATTTATTAAAACTACAATTGGATATGGATCTGTTTTAGCAGGAAAAAGTTCAATTCATGGTGCACCATTAGGTAAAAAAAATACGGAGTTATTAAAGGAATTTTTTAACATGGATAAAGATAAATCTTTTGCTGTTGACGACGATGTAAAGGAATATTTTGAACTATTGAAACAAAGAAAAAGAGAGAATTACAAAAAAATAGTAAAAGATATTTTTGTAGAAACTGATAAAAATATTTTAAATGATATTAATAAAGTAGTACAAGAAATTTCTGTTATAAAAAATGAGGAAAAAAGTTATGCTACGAGAGAGTCTTCTAGTATTGTTTTAAAAAAAATTGTTGAATTACTACCAAATATTATTGTTGGCAGTGCGGATTTGGCTGAATCAAATAAAACATTTGTTTCATCCGATTTTATCAATAAAGTCAACTTTGATGCAAAATATTTACATTATGGTATAAGAGAACATGCTATGTGTGCTATTGCAAATGGAATAAGTACATATGATATATTACCTGTAGTTAGCACCTTTTTGGTATTTATAACGTATTGTTTAGCACCTATTCGTATGGCTGCTTTATCAAAGCATAAGGTAATATATGTTTTTACACATGATTCTGTTTTTTTAGGTGAAGATGGACCAACACATCAACCAGTTGAATCCCTTACTTTATTAAGATCTATACCAAATTTATTAACCATTCGACCATGTGATACAACAGAAGTTTCTGGTGCTTATCAAATTGCATTAAAAAATGAGGGTCCAACAGCATTAATATTTTCTAGACAAGTGTTACCAAATATTGAAAGTAGTTGTGCAGAAAAAATGAAAAAAGGTGCTTATATTGTGTATGAACCAGAAGATAACAAAGAAATTGAATTGATAATTGTAGCAACAGGTTCTGAAGTACATCTAGCTATAGAAATAGCAAAAAAGTTAGATATAAAATGTCGCGTATTATCTATGCCTTGTTGTGAATTATTTGATAAACAAGATATTTTTTATAAGGAAGAGGTATTACCAAAGAATATTAAAAAGATGAGTTTAGAAGCAGGTATCACATTAGGTTGGTATAAATATGTAGATTATACATATGGAATTGATACATTTGGAGAAAGTGCAAAAATAAATGATATCAAAGAACATTTCGGGTTTCATACAGAAAAAATAGTTGAGTTTATTACACATGTATGCAGTTAGAATTATATATAAGTAATTATGAAAATATATATAATAAAAGAATGATTAAAAAAAAATAATTATATAAATAAATAGTATAATGGATTCATTAAAAAAAATTTTACTCAAACTGAAAGAGTTTGGTTGTTCTGGAATTAAAATTTCATTTGAAGATGAGGGAGCTTTACATAATGAAATTATAAGTATGCGTAATTTAACAACTTCAGTTGATTTAGAGTTATCTATAAAAATTGGTGGTTGTGAAGCAAAAAGAGATATTATTGATTGTATAGACTTGAATTGTGAGACAATTGTTGCTCCTATGATTGAAAGTAATTTTGCTTTAGAAAAATTTTTTAAGTCACTAGATGCGTATAAATATGATAGAAAAAAAGGGTTCAATTTGGAAACTATAGGAGCTTATAATAAATTAGATGAGTTATCACTTTTATTTAACAAAGTTGATTTTGTAACTGTTGGTCGAGTTGACTTTGTTGGTTCTTTAGGTAAAGATAGAGACTATGTTGATACAGATGAAATGTATGAGATTGTTAAAAATGTATTTATGAAAGCAAGAGAAAACAATACATTATGCTATATGGGAGGAGCAGTAAGCATAAACTCTAAAACTTTTATTCAAAAATTATTTGCTAATAACTTGCTCGATAAATTTGAAACTAGATATGTAATATACGATGCTCATAATGTTGATCTTAATAACTTAGAAAAATTATTATATTGGGCAAATGTTTTTGAAGTTGAATGGTTAAAATTCATAAATAATAGATATATGCTTCATGCAAATAAAGATATAAAACGTATTAAAATGATTGAAGAGAGAATTGCTGCAAATAAAATCGAGTAATTATTGTAGTTTTTTTTTTTAATATAGTTTTATTAAATAAGTAATATTTATGGAAAATATAATTTATAAATACGATATATTTTGTTTTGATTTAGACGACACAATAATTAAAACAGAAAAATATCATTATCAAGCATGGTTAGAAACAATTCAAGAAAATATTAATAAAGATTTTTATATAACATTTGAAGAATATTGTTCAATTTTTCATTGTATTAAAGAAAATCATATACAAAGTTACTTAATAAATATTTTACATATAAACAATTATGAAGATATATTAAAGTTTAAAAATCAAAAATATTACAAAATAATTAACGATAATAAAAATAAAATTAAAATGGTAGAGGGATGTGAAGAATTTATTAAAAAAATTTTAAAAAATAATAAAATGTTCATAATTGTTTCAAATACATTAAAAGAACAAATAGATTTTTTTTCAGAATTATTTCCTATTTTAAAATATTCTTCAAAAAATTATTATCGAGAAATATTAAAAAATAAAAAACCAAATCCAGAATGTTATTTAAAAGTTATTGAAGATTTTCCTAATAAAAAAATAATAGGTTTCGAAGATAGTATTACTGGTACACATGCAATAACAAGAGTACCTGAAATAATAGCATATTACATTAATAATGATACATATTTTCATCACAAATACATTATAGATAACTATAACATTATACATATAAATGATTATAATGATTTATAATTCGTTTAAATATATAGAATATTAATATATCTATAATTTATTATGGAGATAACAAAAGAAACATTTAACAAAACTTATGACATAGTTTTAAATGATAAAACAAAAAAATATTATAATAGTTTAGCTAGTTTGGATAACTTAAATATTAATGATTTTGCTCTATATACGCCTGTAAATTCAATACAAAGATTTTTAGCTAGATATGAATTAATGAAAATGGTTCAAAATATACCAGGAGCAGTTATTGAAATGGGAGTTTTTGATGGTAACGGAATAATGTCATTATTACATATCCATAATATATTACAACCAACATATAAATATCGTGAATTTTATGGTTTTGATACATTTGAAGGTTTTGCAAATATTCATAAAAACGATATTTCTGATATTAATTGGGAAAAAGGTGATTATAAATGTAGTAATAGTTATGAAAAATTATCAGAAATTATTGATATACATAATAATTATTACTATACACCTTCTAGTATAAAACTAATTGCTGGAGATGTAAATAAATCAGTTCCTCAATTTTTAGAAGACAATAAACATATAATAGTTTCTTTATTATATTTAGATATGGATGTTTATGAGCCAACAAAAACCGCATTAAAGTATTTTTTGCCAAAAATGGCGAAAGGTTCTATTATTGCTTTTGATGAATTAAATTTTAAATCATTTCCAGGAGAAACTATTGCAGTATTAGAAGAAATTGGAACAAAATATAAATTTATAAATTTATTAAATAGTCATATTAACTATTGCATTATTGAATAAAAATTATGTTAATTTTATATATTGTGTAATATATAAAATCATTTATTTAATATTCTTCATCAACAATTTTAGAAAGAGAATTTTGATTATAAATTACATCATAATTTTTATTATATAATTTTATTATTACAATATCACTTTTATCAATATCTCCGTTAAAATCAGTAGTGTTTTACTTTAAAATTTATTTTATACATATACATATATATATATGTATATATATATATATATATAATGATAAAATTAGATATTTCAAAAATAACCATTGATGATTTAGATATTACACATAATGATATTGAAGTTATAACATTAGCAAAGGTAGGAACAACTATTTTTTCTTCGTCTCTAAAAAAAGGACATACACACGGATTAAATGTATTACAATATCTTCTCGACAAAAATGATAAAAAATTAATTATTTCAGGTATTAGAAACCCTTTAGATAGAAATATATCATTTTTTTTTGAATCATTTGATAAAGATGAATCAGAGCCTATAATATTTAATATTGATAATGAAAATGAATATATACAAAATACTTTTTTATGTTATAAAAACGAAATAGATAGTATTGAAATAAATGATTTGATTGATGTATTCAAAAATAAAGATTATGTTTATCATAACCATTTTACTATTTGGTTACAACAATTTTTTGAAATGACAAAAATAAATAGTATTCCTTTTGATAAAGAAAAAGGAATACAATTATATAAAGCTGATAATGATACTTATTATTTATTTTATGTATTAGAAAAATATAGAGATAATAAAGAAACTTTAGAAAAATTTTTAAAAATATCATTATATGATGAACAAAATGTAACGAATAATAAAGATATTGCAAAAAAATATAAAGACTTTAAGGCAAATATAATTTTAGATTATAGTTATA
>Ga0114960_10003166_pt1 | contig 12679 bp, 13 predicted proteins | sample C_130625_MF_Meta_FD_92637 | JGI IMG/M metagenome (GOLD analysis project Ga0114960, IMG submission 92637) | Freshwater microbial communities from Lake Croche, Canada to study carbon cycling - C_130625_MF_MetaG | ecosystem: Environmental > Aquatic > Freshwater > Lake | place: Lake Croche, Canada... | reverse complement strand
CTGGGCGTGAACACCTTGAGCGAGTTGGTGGCCAAAGCCAAGGGGCCCAACAAACTGAACTATGGTTCGACCGGTGTGGGCGGCACCATGCACATTGGTGCCGAACTGTTTGCCAAAGCGGCCAATGTGTCCATGGTGCACATCCCCTACCGCGGTGCGGCCCCGGCCTTGGTCGACCTCATGGGTGGCACGGTGGACCTGGTCAATGCCGATGTGCCGGTGCTGCGCCCCTATATCCGCGACGGCCGCATCAAAGGCGTGGTGGTGTTTGACACCAAACGCTCGCCGCAACTGCCCGACATTCCCACGGCTGCTGAAGCCGGCATGCCCGCTTTGCAAATGACCAATTGGTACGGCGTATTGGTGCCCGGGGGCACACCGCCCGAGGTCAAAAAGAGGTTAGAGGCCGCTTTGCATCAGGTGGTGCACCAAGCCGATGTGGCGGCCAAGCTGGCCGACGCGGGCTTCAGCAACCCCAAGGACAGCACCGGTTTTGGTGCCCGCTTGCAAGCCGACTTTGAGCGCTGGTTGCCCTGGCTCAAAGAGGCCCAAATCCGCGCCGATTGATCGGCGCGTCGGCCATGATTTACGAGCACCGCACCTATACCGTTGCCCATGGTTTGATGGACGAGTACCTGTTGCGCTATGAAACCCATGCCTTGCCCTTGCAGCAAAAACACTTGGGCCGATTGGTGGGGTTTTTTGTCACCGACATTGGCCCGCTCAACCAAGTGATCCACATCTGGGCCTACGACAGCTTGGCCCAGCGCGAACAGTGCCGTGCGGCCATGGAGGCCGACCCCGCATGGGAAGCCTTCAAGCGCATCAATCAAGGCAGCTTTGTCCAGCAAGACGTGAAGATGCTGCGGCCCACCCGGTTCAGTCCCTTGCCGTGAACCCACTCGACGCAGCTCGCAGACGTTGGTTGGCCCAAGCTGCACTGATCACCGGTGCTGGCCTGGCCCCTGTCTGGGCGCAAGACAACAGCACCAAGCCGATCAAAATCATCGTGCCTTTCCCACCGGGGGGCAGCAACGATATTGTGGGCCGAGCGGTGGCCCAGCAATTGACGGCGCGCACCAAGCGCAACATCATCATAGAAAACCGGCCTGGTGCCGGTGGTGTGCTCGGTGCCGAAGCCGTGTCCCGCGCCGAGCCCGATGGCCTGACCTGGTTGTTGATCTCCTCGACCTTCACCATGAGCCCGGCGATCATGAAGCTGCCCTTTGACCCGGTGCGCTCCTTCGTGCCCATCGCCATGTTGGGGCTGGGCCCCAGCGTCATCGCCGTGCCCCAATCCTTGCCGTTTCAAACCATCAAAGACTTGGTGGATTACTCCAAAAAGAACCCCGGCAAGATCAACTTTGGCACTGCCGGCGTGGCCAGTTTTCAGCATTTCGCGCTCGAGTTGCTCATGCAGCGCAGTGGGGCGGCGTTCACCACCGTGCATTACAAAGGCGGCTCGCCGGCGCTGGTGGATTTGGCTGCGGGCCACATCCAGGTTTCATTGGGCAGCTTGATCCAGATGCAAAGCTTTTTGAAGGCCGGCAAGATCAAGCTGTTGGCCGTGGCCGGCCCCAAGCGGGTGGACCTCATCCCCCAAGTGCCGACCTTGAAAGAGTCGGGCATCGACATGGAGGCCAGCAATTGGTGGGGCTTGCTGGCACCTGCGGGCACACCGGCAGCCATGGTGGAGTTTTGGCACCGCGAGGTCAACGCCGTGCTGGCCTCGACAGAGATTAAAAATCGATTGGCCAGCGAAGGTGCCGAGGCCTTGCCTGTGGGTCGCGCTGAATTTGAAAAACTATTGAGCGAGGACACGGCCAAATGGGCTCAGCTGGCCAAGCTCACCGGTATCAAGGCGGAATGAACCATGACTTTTGCACTGCGTGAAATGACCCCCGTTTTGGGCGCAGAAATCACCGGTTTGGACTTGTCCAAAACGGTCAGCGCAGACACCGCTGCAGCCCTCAACGCGGCGTTGGCGCGCCATGCGGTGCTGGTCTTTCGCGACCAATCCATGGACCCGGCCCAGTTCACCGCTGCGGGTGAAGTGTTTGGGCCTTTGATGCCCCAGCAACTCAAGCAATTTGTGCTCAAAGACCACCCGTTGGTGGGCTACAACTCGACCCACGACCTGCCGCGCAAAAACGGCAAGCTGCAGGTGCGCGGTGAAAACTACCACACCGACCACTCCAACGAGGTCTGCCCCCCCAAGGCCACCATGCTGCTGGCCATCAGCTTGCCAAGCTTTGGCGGCGACACCCAGTTTGTCGATGTGCGCCAGGCGTTTGACGATTTGCCCAGCGACATGCAGCAACGCATCCAAGGCCTGCGTTCACGCCACGTGCACCAAAGCAGCCGCAGCCCGCGCAGCTTTGCCAAGCTGAGCGACGAGGCACTGCAAGCCATCCCGCAAACCTGGCAACCCTTGGTCATCCGCCACCCCGAAAGTGGCCGCGCGGCGCTGTACCTCAACACCGGACGCATGGAGGGCATCGAGGGCATGACCGATGACGCGGCACACGCCCTGATTGAGCAGCTCTACCAGCACGCCACCCAGCCGCGCCATGAGTACCGCCATGTGTGGCGCCAAGGCGATATGGTGATTTGGGACAACCGCAGCGTGATGCACCAGGCCAACGCCGACTACAACCCCGAAGAGCTGCGTTATTTATACCGATTGATGGTGCTGGGCACACCGCTGCAAGCGGCTTGATGCGATGGAGCTTGGTGTCGTCTGAGGGGAGCCCTTGACAGCCCCGTCAACGTCAGCTTGGTTTGTTGAAAAGTTCCCTTGATCGAAAGCGGATTTTTATTCAGCCTTGATGCCCGCCTCGCGTGCCACCTTGCCCAGGCGCGCCACTTCAGAGCGGATGAGCTGGCCAAAATCTTCGGGCGAGGGGCTGGCCACCAATTCGATGCTGCGCTCGACAAAGCGCGCCACCAGCTCGGGTTGGGCAAAGGCCTTGGCCACATCGGCATGGATTTTGGCCACGATCTCTTTGGGCGTACCCGCAGGTGCGAGCAGCATGTTGAGGGTCACGTCCTCGTAGCCGGGGTAGCCGGCTTCGGCCATGGTGGGGATGTCAGGAAACAGGGGCGAACGCTGGGTGCTGGTCACCGCCAGGGCACGCACTTTGCCCGCACGCACATGGCTGGCCGCCGTGCTGACCTGGTCAAAGATGAGGTTGGTTTGGCCGCTGATCACGTCGATCACGGCTTGCGAGTTGCCCTTGTAAAACACGTTCATCAGTTTGACGCCCGCACGGCTGGCAAACACCTCGGTGGCGATGTGGCCGGTCGAGCCATTGCCGCTGCTGGCGCTGGATATTTCGCCGGGCTTGGCCTTGGCCAGGGCCACCAACTCGGCCAGGGTGCGCGCGGGCACGCTGGGGCCGGCCACCAAGAACATCGGGGCTTTGCAGGTCAGGGTGATGGGCGTGAAGTCTTTCACCGGGTCGTAACCCGCATTGGCCGATATCAAGGGCGCTGCAAAAAAGGTGCTTGAATGTGCCAGCAAGGTGTAGCCGTCTGGCGCGGCTTTGGCCACCAGTTGCGTGCCAACAATGGAGGCGGCGCTGGGGCGGTTTTCGACCACCACCGATTGGCCCCAGGTTTTGCTCAGCTCTTGGGCCACGGCGCGGGCCACGATGTCCACATTGCCACCTGCGGCCACGGGCACGATGATGCGCACGGGTTTATTGGGATAGCCGCTGGCGCTTTGTGACCAAGCGCAGGCGCTGAACCACACACCCATCAAGAGGGCAGACAGTTGCAAGGAAATGATCTTCATTTTGTCTCCTGATGAGCGGGCAATCCAACGGAAAAATCGTACAAAAGCGCCGGGTTGTCCACCAAGATGCGTGTCCATTGGCTGGGAGTTGTCCATTCGCTCAGGCGTTGCAGGGCCCGTGCGTTGTTGATGGGGTGAAATGGCTCGATCGCTTCGCGCTGGCGTGGCACACCGGGCCACGCACCGGGGTGAGGCCAGTCGGTGCCCCAAAGCATGCGGTCTGGGTTGGCGGCGATCAATGTTTGGGCAATGGCGCGGGCGTCTTCGCAGTCGGGCAGGTCTGAGATGCGGTGCGCCGCCGACAGCTTGACCCAGGCCTGGCCAGACTTGACCAAAGACACCAAGGCCGCAAAACCGTCTTGGGCCACGCCCTTGGCTGCTGTGGCGCGGCCAAAATGGTCGATCACCACCGGGGTGGGCAGGGCCATCAAGGTGTCGTGCATGGAGGCGATCACATCCAAGGTGGTGTAGGTCTGCACATGCCAGCCCAAGGGGGCCACGCGTTCAGCAGCAGCTTGCATCAGGCGGCGCGCCACCTGCGGGTCATGCAAGCCAGCCGACTCCAGGTTCACCCGCACGCCGCGCACACCGGCGGCATGCATGGCGTGAAGTTCGCTATCGCTGATGTGCTCGTCTATCACCGCCACCCCGCGCGCGCCGTGGCCCAGCGCGTTCAGGCGCTGCAAGGCGTCCACGGTGCAGCGGTTGTCGCTGCCTTGGGGCGAAGCCTGCACCACCACCACGCGGCCGATGCCCAAGCCTTTGTGCAAAGCCATCAAATCTTCGACCGACGCCGCACCAGGGGTGTAGGCGCGATCGGCCCACAAGGGAAAGCGGTCAAAAGGGCCAAACACATGCACATGGCAGTCGCAGGCCTGCGCAGGCATGGGGTGCGCGGTGGGGTGGGCGTGAGCGGTTTTCACCATGGTGGGCCTCAAGTATGGGTGTTGCCCAGGGCTTCGCGCACGCCACGCGTCCACTGGTTGGCAGCAGCGCTTAAAAAGCCGATGTCGGTTTGGGTGGTGACATACAGACAACCTTTGTGGATGGCCTTGACTTGGCGTTGCACATCGCGGTTGCCGCCAATGCCCGCAAACTTGCCATGCGCTTTGGCCGCGGCAATGGCCCGCTCTTGCGCGGCAATGATTTCGGGGTCGTCAAATTGACCGGGCTTGCCCATGTTGACCAGCAAGTCGTTAGAGCCCACATGGATCACATCCACCCCAGGCACAGCGGCGATGGCTTCGACATTGCGCAGGCCTTCCACGGTTTCGATCATGCACACCACCAAGGCGGCGTCGTTCAAGGCCGGCACGCTTTGGGTCAGGGGCACGGCGGCGTAATCAAAGTGCGGGTAACCGCCGCACACCGAGCGTTTGCCAATGGGCGCGAACTTGGCCGCATTCACCGCCCGCTGCGCCTCTTGGGCATTGTTCACGTCGGGAAACACAATGCCGGTCACACCGTTGTCGAGGTAAACCGATACATTGGGATCGTCCACGCTGCGCACCCGCACCTGGGCGGCAATGCCACAACCCAGGGCCACCTGGGCCATGTGGCCAATGGTCTCGAGGTTGAACAGCGAGTGCTGAACGTCAATGAACACAAAGTCGTGCCCCGTGGCTTTGGCAATGCGCACGATGTCGCCCGAGTGGCCCAGGCGCACCGTCATGCCCAAGGCGGGTTGGCCAGCACGCATGCGGTCCATGACAGGGTTGGGGATGGAAACGTTGGTGGCCATGGGTGTTCTCCGGTAAAAAACAGTGAAGGGCGGTTCAAACCACCCGGTGAAACGGTTCGCCGCCATTCATGACGTGCAGCAATTGTTCGGCCACGCGCAGCGAGCTTTTGATTTGGGTCTCTTCGGTGCTGCCCGCTGCATGCGGTGTGGCAATCACATTGGGCAATGTCAACAAGGGGTGCGTGGCCAAGGGCGGCTCCACATCGCTCCACACATCCAGGCCAGCACCATGCAAATGACCCGAGTGCATACAAGCGTACAAAGCGTCTTCGTCGACGATGTCGCCGCGCGCCACATTGACCAAGATGGCCCGCGTTTTGAGTTGTGCCAGCACGGCCGCATTGATCAAATGGTGGGTTTGGGGGGTGTAGGGCACATGGATGCTCAGCACGTCAACGCGTGGCCACAAATCGGCCAGGTCGCGGATGCGCTCGTGGGGGATTTCACCCCAGTGCGCGTCACTGACAAAGGGGTCATGGGCCAAAATTTTGGCGTCAAAGGCATGGCGGTATTTTTTGGCCACCTCGGTGCCGGTGTTGCCCATGCCGATGATGCCAATGGTTTTGCCCCACATCTCCAGGCCCATGAAGTCGTTGCGGTTGAAGGCCTGGCCCGATCGGATCATGCGGTCAAATTCGGTGATGCGCCGGCTCAGCGACAGCGCCATGCCCAGGGCCATGTCGGCCACCGCTTCGCGGTTGATGCCCGGTGTGTTGCACACGGTGATACCGCAGGCTTTGGCAGCGGCCAGGTCCATGTTGTTCACGCCCACCCCTTGCTTGGAGACCACCCTCAAGACTTTGGCACGGCCAAAGTCCTCGCCGCTGATCTTGCCAGTGCGCACCATCACCCCTTGGGCGTGTTGGTGCCAGTCGTGGATGCGCGGGTCGTCCCAACACACCACGTCGGCGCGTTGCTTGATCCACTCGACCCCGGCGGGGTGAAACTGATCCAGGATGTAAATTTTGTGCATGGTGATGGGGTTCAGGTGGGCAGGTTCAGGACAGGAGACGTAGGGTTTGTGGCAGACTGGCGCGAAAATTTAGAAAATAAACGTGATGGATGAATATGAACTTGCACACCAATTTTGAATGCATGCGCGACCACGTCAGCCCCGAGGAGTGGCAGGCGCGGGTGGCGCTGGCCGCATGTTACCGGCTGGTGGACCGCTATGACATGGCCGACCTGATTTACAACCACATCACCTTGCGCATTCCAGGCACCGACCATTTGCTCATCAATTTGTACGGGTTGCTGTACAAAGAAATCACGGCCTCGAGCTTGGCCCGCATCGACGTGGACGGGAATATTTTGTGGAAACCCGATTGCGACTATGGCATCAACCGTTCGGGCTATGTCATCCATGGCGCCATCCACCAAGCGCGGCCCGATGTGCGCTGCATCATCCACACCCATACCCGGGCGGGCATGGCGGTGTCGTCCATGCAATGCGGCTTGCTGCCCATGACCCAAACCGGCATGCGTTTTGTCGGCCACTTGGGCTACCACGACTATGAAGGCCCGGCTGTGGATTTGGCCGAGCGCGAGCGCTTGGTCCGCGACTTGGGGTCGCACAACGCCATGGTGCTGCGCAACCACGGCTTGCTCACCTGCGGGCCCAGTGTGGGAGAGGCGTTCAATTTGCTTTACAACTTGGAGTTGGCGTGTCGCGCCCAAGTGGATGCGATGGCCGCGCAAACCGCATTGAATTTGCCGGCACAAGCGGTGTTGGACAACACCGCGCATTTGTACCAACCAGGTGCGCGTCGCCCCTATGGGGTGTTGGAGTGGCCGGCGATGCTGCGTTTGCTCCAGGCCGAGACGGCCCACAGCGGCTTTGCGCCCTACGACAGCTGAGGCACACAAGGGAGCCTTGCAATCAGTGCGGGCTGGCCATCAAAGCGTCGTCAAAGATCGCCACCGCCCGCGTCCAGCCCGCAGAAGCGCCACGAATTTTGTGCGGGAAGCAGCTGATGTAAAAGCCCGATGGGGGCAGCACCTCGAGGTTGTGCAACTTTTCAATGTGGCAATAGCCAATGTCGCGCCCGGCCTTGTGGCCTTCCCAGATCAGGCTGGCGTCTTGGCTTTCGGCGTATTTTTTGGCGGTGTGCACAAACGGCGCGTCCCAGCTCCAGGCGTCGGTGCCGGTCAGGCGCACACCGCGCTCCAGCAAATACATGGTGGCCTCATAGCCCATGCCGCAGCCGCTGGAGACATAGTCGTTGTTGCCATAGCGCTTGCCGGCGCTGGTGTTGATGATGACGATCTCCAGCGGTGAGATTTGGTGGCCGATGCGTGCCAACTCGGCTTGCACATCCTCGGCGGTGACCACATAGCCGTCGGCAAAGTGGCGAAAGTCCAGCTTCACCCCGGGCTGGAAACACCACTCCAGGGGCACATCGTCGATGGTGGTGGCCGCGCGTTTGTCGCCCAGCGCCTTGTCCATGGTGGAGTGGAAGTGGTAGGGCGCATCCAAATGCGTGCCGTTGTGGGTGGTGAGTTGGATCATCTCGATCGCCCAACCCTCGCCATCGGGGAGGTCCTTTTTTTCCAGGCCTGGAAAAAAGGGTTTGATTTGCTCGTAGGTGTGCTCGTGGTTGAGGTATTTGATCTGTGGGGCGTAGCCCGGTGGATCGCTCAAAACGTCGTTTTCTAGGTAAATGGAGAGGTCAACAAATTGGCGTGCCATGGTGTGTCTGGTGTGGGGAAGGTGGGGATGGTCAATCGGCGTAAATGCCGGCTTTTTGGATCACTGGCGTCCACTTTTTGATCTCGGCTTCCAAGTGGCTTTGCAATCCACGGGGAGTGAGCTTGTCGGCCGAGGGGACGTCCGAGCTCAGGTCGGCCAAGCGCTGTCGCACTTGGGCGTCTTGCAGGGCAAAACGCAAAGCGGTGTTGATTTTTTCAACAATGGGTGCGGGCGTGCCTTTGGCCACGTACATGCCATGCCAGACCTTGACCTCAAAGCCCTTGAGGCCTTGCTCGTCCAAGGTGGGCAACTGTCCCAGGCTGGACAAGCGATTGAGGGTGGTCACGCCGTAGGCTTTGACGCGGTTTTCTTTGATGATGGGAACCGTTTGGGTGGTTTGGTCGCACAGCAAATCCACTTGGCCACCGAGCAAGTCATTCATCGCAGGCCCCGTGCCTTTGTAGGGCACGGTGGTCAGATCCACCCCCACCTGGCTCATGAACATCAGACCGCACAGGTGCGACACCGCGCCCAAGCCGGCATTGGCCAGCGAAACTTTGTCCTTGTTGGCGCGGATGTAAGTGAGCAGCTCTTGGAAATTGTTGGCCGGAAAATCTTTGCGCCCCAGCAAGGTCATGGGCACATCGACCACTTGGCCGATGTAATCAAAGTCTTTGAGGGGATCAAAGCCCAGGCGTTTGTACAAAGCCGGTGCGGTGGCCATGCCGGTGTGGTGGATCAGCACCATGTAGCCATTGGGGGCCGAGCGCGCCACCCGTTGAGAGGCCAGGGTGCCGCCAGCACCCAAAGTGTTTTCCACCACCACGGTTTGGCCCAGGGATTTGCCCATGGGAATCGCCAGCATGCGGGCCACCACATCGGTGGGGCCGCCTGCGGCAAAGGGCACGACCAGGCTGATGGTGCGGTCGGGGTAGTTGGCTTGGGCCCACACATGGCCGCTCAAGCTCAGGGCAGCCACGGTCAAAAGCCAGGTCAGGCGATGGAGGTACTTCATGGGCAGAGGTCTCGGTCGGTTGTGCGGTCAGCTTGGGGGCCATTCAGGTGGTGCAGGACATGCTAGCCACGACCCAAGGCAGCGTCAACCGCATTCACCCGGGGGGCACATCGGGGCAAAATTGCTGACCCAACCCCAACCTGCTGGAGCTTTGCCCATGATCGACCATTTAGACCACTTGGTGCTGACCACCCACCACGAGGCCGCCTGCGTGGACTTTTACACCCGGGTGCTGGGCATGCGGTTGGAGTCCTTCGTCGGCGGCACCCCGCCGGTTGAGCGCAAAGCGTTCAAGTTTGGGTCGCAAAAAATCAATTTGCACATGCAAGGGCATGAGTTTGAGCCCAAAGCCCATTTGCCTGTGCCCGGTGCCCTGGACCTGTGTTTCATTGCCGACAGGCCTTTGGACCAAGTGACGGCCCATTTGCAGGCGCAAAACTGGCCCATTTTGCAGGGCCCGGTGATGCGCACCGGCGCCACCGGCCCCATCCGCTCGGTGTATGTGCGCGACCCCGACTTGAATTTGATTGAAATATCAGAAGTGGCTTGAGCATGTCGCTTGGGTGACCTTTACAGCTGCGCCTGGGACAGGGGTTTGGGTTTATCCCAATGAGCAAACCGATCAATCTGGTCAACATTGCGCCTGGTACCAAAGGAGAAACCATGCCCACTTACAAACTCAACGTCGATGGGGCAGTGCGCGCCGTCGACGCCGAAAAAGACGAACCGTTGTTGTATGCGTTGACCGACGCGCTCAAACTCAAAGGCCCCAAGTTTGGTTGCGGCTTGGCCCAGTGTGGCACCTGCACGGTGTTGGTCAATGGCCAGCCCATGCGCTCATGTGTGCTGCCCGCCTCAGCGGTGGGCAACAAGCCCATTCGCACATTGGATGGCCTGGAAAAAAACGGCCAATTGCACCCCGTGCAAGCCGCCTTTGTGGAAGAGCAGGCGGCCCAATGCGGTTACTGCGCCAACGGTTGGGTCATGCATGCCGTGGCCTTGCTCGAGAAAAATCCCAAAGCCACCGACGCGCAAATCCAACAAGGGTTTGCCAACGTGCAGTGCCGCTGCGGCACCCAAATCGCCATCTTGCGAGCGGTCAAAAAAGCCCGCGACAACATGGCCACGGCCAAAGCCTAAGGGGACCCACATGGATACATTGAACTTGAACCGCCGCGACTTTTTGCAATCCCAGGCCGCCTTGGTGGTCGGGGCCTCTGGCGCAGTGATGGTGGGCGAAGCTGCCGCCCAAGCTGCAGCACCCGCCCTGGTGGGACCACCGCCCACCGCACTCGATACCTGGATCCGCATTTCAGCCGATGGCAGCGTGGTGGCCAATTTTGGCAAGATGGACTGCGGCCAAGGCATTGACCTGGCGGTGGCCCAAATCGTTGCCGACGAGTTGGACGTGGCACTGGACAAAGTCCACGTCACCATGGGCGACACCCGCTTGTCGCCCAACCAAGGCGGAGGCAGCGGCAGCACCGGTTTGCGCTTGGGCGCTGTGCCTTTGCGCAACGCCGCAGCCGAAGCCCGCCGCGTGTTGGTCGATGCCGCCGCCATGAAATTGGGGGTGGACGCCGCTGGCTTGACGGTGGACAACGGCCGGGTGTTTGCCGTGGCCGACCCCGCCAAATCGGTCACCTACGCCGACTTGATCGGGGGTAAAGATTTCTCTACGCCGCTGGAGTGGAACAAAGAAATCGGCAACACCTTGCGCGTCAACGGCAAGGCCAAGCCCAAAGACCCCTCGCAATACAAAATTGTGGGCAAGGGCTTCAAGCGCAAAGACATTGCCTTGAAAGTGGGTGCCAAAGAGCATTACACCGCCCACATTCGGCCCGACAACTTGCTGCACGCCCGCGCCGTGCGCCCCCCCGTGGCTGGTGCCCAACCCCTGAGCGTGGATGACGCATCGATCGCCCACATCAAAGGTGCCAAGTCGTTTCTCAAAGACGGCTTTGTTGCCGTGGTGGCCGAGACCGAATGGAATGCAGTGCGCGCTTCGCGCAGCCTCAAGGTCAAGTGGTCGGACGTGCCTGGCCCCTTCACGGGCGGCGAAGAAAAGGTGTACGAATACATCCGCAAAGCCACGCCCACGGCATCCAATGCCATCCCCATGTTTGGCGGTAAAAAAGCCTGGGACGAGAAACCCACCCTGGCGGCTTTGGCCAGCGCGTCCAAGGTGCTGGAGGCCGATTACGAGTGCGCTTTTCAGTCGCATGCCCGCATTGGGCCTTCCTGCGGCGTGGTGGATGTGCGCGGTGACAAGGTCGAAATTTGGGCCGACACCCAAAAGCCTCACTTCTTGCGCATGGGCATTGCCAAGTTTCTGGGCCTGCCGCCTGAAAATGTGCAGGTCAAGTGGATGCACGGTGCGGGCTCTTATGGCCGCAGCGATGGTGACGAGGCGCCCTATGAAGCCGCCTTGCTGTCCAAGGCCTTTGGCCGCCCCGTGCGGATGCAATGGTCGCGCGAAGAAGGCACGGCCTGGGACCCCAAAGCACCGGCAGCCATCATCACCATGAAGGCCGGTTTGGACGCGGGCAACCAGGTCAACGGTTGGTTGTTCAAGGCCAAAGGCTTCAATGGCTGGGATGTGCGCTTCACCGGCGAGAGCCCCGAGCACGTGCTGGTGGGCATGCTCACCGGCCACAAAAAGTGGAATGCCTACAACTTCAACGTGCCCGAAGAGAGCTATAAATTCAACAACCATGTGCACTGGTGGGAGACCGTGCCACCTTACTTGCAAGAGGCTTCTCCGATGCGCACCGCGCACATGCGGGCCCCGCAAGAGATGCAAACCCGTTTTGGGCAAGAGAGCTTCATTGACGAGGTGGCCCATGCCGCAGGCATGCACCCAGTGGACTTTCGCTTGAAGCACCTGCAAGACCCCCGTGAGATCGAGGTCGTCAAGGTGGCGGCCGAGCGCATGGGCTGGCCCAACCGCAAAAAGGGCACGGCCAAGGGCGATGTGTCCACCGGTTGGGGGATGGCCCTGCACGCGGGCTATGGTTCTTATGCGGCTGTGGCCTGTGAGATCGAGGTCAATAAACAAACCGGCCGCATTTGGGTCAAAAAAGTCAGCATTGCCCACGACTGCGGCATGATGGTCAACCCCATTGGCGTGCGTGCGGCGCTGGAAGGCCAAATCATGCAAGGCATCAGCCGCGCCTTGCACGAGGAAGTGCACTTCGATGAAAAACGCGTCAAGAGCGTGGACTGGACCACTTACCGCATTGCCAACTTGAATGACGTGCCTGGCGAAGTCGACTTGGTGCTGATCAACCGGCCCGATAAACCCATTGGCGGCGCGGGCGAGCCCGCCATCGTGTGTTTCCCTGCCGCCATTGCCAATGCCGTGTTTGATGCCACGGGCGTGCGCATTCGACGCTACCCCTTGTTGGCCGAGCGGGTGAAAAAAGCACTGGCTTGATG
>Ga0114960_10003165_pt1 | contig 12680 bp, 10 predicted proteins | sample C_130625_MF_Meta_FD_92637 | JGI IMG/M metagenome (GOLD analysis project Ga0114960, IMG submission 92637) | Freshwater microbial communities from Lake Croche, Canada to study carbon cycling - C_130625_MF_MetaG | ecosystem: Environmental > Aquatic > Freshwater > Lake | place: Lake Croche, Canada... | reverse complement strand
CCCGCGCCACTGTGACCCTGGCCTCGGTATTGGGCTTCGTTAAGTTTGAACCGCTGAATCATGGTGCCCATGGCGCCATCAAGAATGGCGATACGCTGCTGCAAAATAGCGGGCAAGGCAGCCCCACGGGTGTAATGGACTTGGTCGGTGGTGGTCATCTGATCGTTGGCCTTCAAAACTGAGAGTTTGCGCAAAGCTACGGTGGTTATTTGCAAGCTTAAACCGCTATTTTCACTGACAGTTTAAGGTCAGGTCCATTGTTTTAGAATACAAAGCTGTAATGAACCCAAGGTATCACCATGTCAGAACATAACCCTGCTGAAAACTCCACAGATGTCGTGGAGTCGATTGTCCCTTTGATGCCCATCGTTTTGCCTATAGGCGGCGCTTTACTTATTTTCATGTTGGCTTTCATTGCTGTCTTCATGGCTTGATTGTTTTCAACTATTCGAAAATACATTTCATTTTTTTAAAACGCCTGTGGGCGTTTTTTTACATACAGGTACTTTGGGGACCTCCGAGCTAAATCCCTTGCAAAAACATTCTTAAAATACCATCCCCGTTCTCAATCAAAGGATTGAGGTCAGCACCTCGAAGCGGGATGCTGGCCTTAATTTTTTGAATGAGGAGTGTCAGATGAATTCACCCGCTTATGTCAAGCACACACGGCTCAAAGCCTGGGTCGACGACATGGTTGCCTTGTGCAAACCAGAACACGTCTATTGGTGCGACGGCAGCCAAGAAGAGTACCAGCGCTTATGCCAGCAATTGGTTGATGCAGGCACCTTCCAAAAACTCAATCCGGCCAAACGTCCGAATTCTTTTCTGGCCTGCTCTGACCCTAGCGACGTGGCTCGGGTAGAAGACCGCACTTACATTTGTTCCGAGAAAAAGGATGAAGCGGGTCCCACCAACAATTGGATGGCACCGGACGAGATGCGCCGCACCCTGAAGCCCTTGTTTGACGGCTGCATGAAAGGACGCACCATGTACGTGGTCCCGTTCAGCATGGGTCCGCTGGGTTCTCCCATCGCACACATTGGCATTGAACTGTCCGACAGTGCTTATGTCGCGGTTAACCAACGCATCATGACCCGCATGGGTCGGGCTGTGTTTGACATTTTGGGCGAAGACGGTGATTTCGTCCCGTGTGTACACACGGTAGGCGCACCTTTGAGCGCCGGACAAAAAGACGTTCCTTGGCCTTGCAACAGCACCAAATACATCGTGCATTACCCACAAACCCGCGAAATCTGGTCATATGGCTCGGGTTATGGCGGTAATGCACTGCTTGGGAAAAAATGTTTTGCGCTGCGCATCGCCTCCAACATGGGTCGCGACCAGGGATGGCTGGCAGAACACATGCTGATTCTGGGTTTGACCAGCCCACAAGGCAAAAAATACCATGTCGCCGCTGCTTTTCCTAGCGCTTGCGGAAAAACCAATTTCTCCATGCTGGTTCCTCCCGCTGGTTTTGACGGCTGGAAGGTCACAACCATTGGCGACGATATCGCCTGGATCAAGCCGAGTCCCCACGGCGAACTCCGCGCCATCAATCCCGAAGCTGGCTATTTCGGCGTTGCACCTGGTACCAATTTCCACACCAACCCCAATTGCATGGCCAGCCTCGACAAAAACGTGATTTTCACCAATGTGGCTTTGACCGATGACGGCGACGTATGGTGGGAAGGCATGGAAAAAGACAGCGGCCATTTGCCCGATCACTTGATTGACTGGCAAGGCAGAGATTGGACGCCAGCGATTGCCAAGGAAACCGGTGCCAAGGCAGCGCACCCAAACGCACGTTTTACTGTGGCTGCCACCAATAACCCTGCGTTGGACAACGCTTGGGACGATGCCAACGGCGTCAAGCTTGATGCGTTTATCTTCGGCGGGCGTCGCTCGACCACCGTCCCCTTGGTCACGCAAGCGCGTAATTGGACCGAAGGTGTTTACATGGCGGCGACCATGGGCTCAGAAACCACGGCAGCAGCAGCCGGTCAGCAAGGTGTGGTTCGACGCGATCCTTTTGCCATGCTGCCGTTCATGGGCTACAACATGAGCGATTATTTTCAACATTGGCTCAACATGGGCGAGCAGCTGACCTCCCAAGGTGCGCAATTGCCTGCCATTTTTTGCGTGAACTGGTTTCGCAAAGGCGACGACGGAAAGTTTGTCTGGCCGGGTTATGGCGAAAACATGCGTGTTCTCAAATGGATGATCGATCGCATTGAAGGCGCGGCCAAGGGACGGGAAAATGTATTTGGCATCAGCCCGGTTTACGAAGAAATCAATTGGACAGGGTTAGCGTTTAGCGCAGCCCAATTCCAAGCCGTCACACATATCGACAAAGCTGCATGGCAGGAGGAATTGAAATTGCATGAGGTGTTATTCACGCAATTGGCTTATCACTTGCCTAATGCGTTGACCGAAACCAAAAACGCCTTGTCTCTGCGCTTAGAAGCTTGATCACAAGCCTTGTTTCTAAACGGTTGAGCCTGTTTTTGTTTATACGATTCAACTGAAAATATTCACATGCGTATGTCGGATGTAAGTGCTGAGCAGCAACAATGGGAAAACCACTTCTCGCCGCAACGTACGCTGCGTTGTTTCAGCCATAGACCGCACAGCCTTCACAGCTTGCTTGAACACGCTGTGCTTTCCCAGCCGGATCGCACCGCATTGGTCTGTGGCAACACGCGTCTGAGTTACCGCGAGTTGAACCTGCAAGTCGGACAACTGGCCGCGGGTTGGCATACCTTGGGGGTGCGAACGGGTGATCGCATTGCTTTGCTTCTGAGCAACCGCATCGAATTTGTACTGTGTTTGATGGCTGCCGCCCGCCTGGGTGCTGTCACAGTCCCCCTCAGTATTCGGGAACAAACACCTGGACTCCATTACATGTTGTCCCATTGCGCAGCAGTCATGCTGGTACACGACGCTGCATTGTCCTCTGTGGTGCCTGCCAAAGAAACATTGCCCGACATGCGGTGGCAAGTCAGTGTCGAAAACTATCCACAAAGTATCGACCTCTACAGCCTGATGCCAAGCACACCTTTGTCCAAGGTTGCCACCGTGAGCGAAGAAGACACGGCTGTCATTTTGTACACCTCTGGTACCACGGGAAAACCAAAGGGCGCCATGTTGAGTCACTTGGGGATAGTGCATTCATGTATCCACTACCAATTGGGTATGGGCTTGGATGCAGACGCTGTCGCGATTGCCGCCGTACCGCTGAGCCATGTCACTGGGCTCGTTGCCTTGGTCACAACTTTATTGCATGTGGCTGGCACGTTGGTGATATTGCCTACATTCAAAGCTGCGCATTTTTTAAAGGTGGCACAACAGGAAAAAATGACGCATACCATCATGGTGCCTGCCATGTACAACCTGTGTCTGTTACAGCCTGAATTTGAGCAAATGGATCTCCACCATTGGCGCGTGGGCGCTTATGGTGGCGCTCCTATGCCAGTTGCCAGCATTGAAGCCTTGGCCCGTACGCTGCCCCATCTGTTACTGATGAATTGCTACGGCGCAACAGAAACCACATCGCCCGCCACCATGATGCCTGCTGGCATGACTGCGAGTCACCATGACACCGTCGGTCAACCCGTGGTCTGTGCCGAGATACAGGTGGTGAACGACGAAGGTCACCCTGTACCCGTTGGTGACCAAGGCGAGATCTGGATCAAAGGGCCTATGGTGGTTGCCGGTTACTGGAATAACCCGCAAGCCACGGCCAATGAGTTTGTCAATGGCTACTGGAAATCAGGTGACATCGGCAGTTTGGATGCACAAGGCTATGTACGTATTCTGGACCGCAAAAAGGATATGCTGAACCGAGGCGGTTACAAAATATATGGCATTGAGGTTGAAAATACCTTGTATCAGCATCCCGCCGTGGCTGAATGTGCCATTGTCGGGAAACCATGCCCTGTATTGGGTGAACGTGTTCATGCGTTTGTGAGTTTGCGCCACGCAGCCAGCGCAGATGAATTGATACTTTTTTGCAGCACCCGTTTGTCTGCGGAAAAAGTACCTGAAAGTTTCACCTTCAGCAACGAACCCTTGCCACGCAATGCCAACGGTAAATTAATGAAACGCCAGATGCGAGAGACATTGTTGACTTCATTGATTGGTTAAGCACAGGTTATTGAGGCGCGTCTGATTCATCATTCTTATTTTTCAGACCAAGCTTTTCACGCTGTGTTTATGCCAGCCAGTGTTTGTGCGAGAAGCACATATTGCTGTACCGGAACTTCTTCGGCACGACGTTGCACATCAAATTCCCCCGCATAGCCACGCTCGTTCAACCATTTTCCTAAGGTATGTCTGAGCAATTTACGCCGCTGACTGAAAGCAACCTGTACCATCTCGCTCAGCAATTGCTCATTGACGGAGGTTACCTTTGCGTGCGGACACATGCGTACCACCGCACTGTCAACCCTTGGCGGCGGATCAAACGCTTGGGGTTTGACCAGCAACACCATCTCCATGTCATAGCGCCATTGCAACATCACGCTCAATCGGCCGTAATGCGCGGTTGAAGGTGCCGCCACCATGCGCTCTACCACCTCTTTTTGCAACATAAAGTGCTGGTCTTTGACCACAGCTACATGCGATAACAAATGAAAAAGAATGGGGGTGGAAATGTTGTAGGGGAGGTTACCAACGACGCGCAACCGCTGATGGTTAAGGCTGGCTGACAATTCAGTGAAGTCCACCTTCAGCACATCTGACTCAATGACTGTGAGTTGTGAATGCGTACGCAATCGCTTGGCCAAATCACGGTCTAATTCAATCACATGCATATGACCCAAACGTTCAACCAGCGGTTGCGTCATGGCAGCCAGTCCCGGACCAATTTCCACCATGCAGTCGCCAGGCGCAGGCGAAATCGTTTGGACAATCTGATCTATGACTGCGTGGTCGGTCAAAAAATGTTGACCAAAGCGTTTACGTGGCTGATGTTGCGCCATCAGTCTGGCAGGTATTTATTGTGGCGGGTCACGGTATTCCACGTAAGCACGGCCGCGCATTTCACGTTCCCAATTTTTCATGGTTTCATCGAACTTGCGTTCACGCAAAATATTGCGTGCCAAGTCTTGTTTATCACGTATGGACAACGGCGCTTCTCGGCGCTCTAACACTTCGATCAAATGCACACCAAACCGTGAGACCAGCGGATCACTGATTTCGCCCGGGTTCAAACTGTCCATGACTTTTTCAAACTCGGGCACCATGGTGCCAGGATTGGCCCAACCCAAATCTCCGCCTTGAGTCGCACTTCCATCTTGAGAATACAGTTTGGCCAATTCTGCAAAACTGGCTTTGCCGTTTTCGATTTGTTTTCTGTAGCCTGCCAACTGTGCGCGTGCCGCATCTTGGCTCAGCTGATTACCGGGGCGCAACAAAATATGTCTGGCATGGGTTTGCGTCAGGGTTGAAGGTAATTCATTGGCTGATTTACGCTCTAATAATTTCAAAATGTGAAACCCTGCGCCGGACCGAATCGGGCCAGCCAAACCACCTACGGCCAAGGGAATGACCGCTTCCACAAATAAAGTCGGGTATCTGTCTGGGCTGCGCAATCCAAGCTGGCCGCCATTGACGCGATCTGGCGCTTGTGAAAACTCGGCGGCTAATTTTCCAAAATCAGCACCTGATTTGGCTTGTCGCAATAACTCGTTGGCTTTGTTGAATCCCTGTGTGACTTCATTGGCATCGGCCTTGTCTGGCAAGGCAATCAAGATATGTGCAATATGAATATCTGACTTGCTGGTGTCCTCGGCCTTGCTGCTTTCCAGTAAGAACGCCTCAACCTCTTGGTCTTGGATTTTGATGCGGCTCGTTACCTCTCTCTCACGTACCCGTTGCAACATCAATTGACGTTTGATCTGGTTACGGTACCGCTCCCATCCAATGCCTTGAGACATCAGACGATTTTTCATTTCTTCAACCGTAATTTGGTTGCGCTGTGCCGTGTTGTTTATAGCCAGTTGCAATTCTTCTGGAGAAATTTGAATATTGATTTGTCTTGCAATTTGTAACTGCGCAGATTCATTGATCAGATTTTCCAGTGCTTCGCGCAATAAATTTTCACGCCCGATCTTATTGGCGGCCGGGTCCACCATAGATGCCAAATTATTCACCTCTAAATTGGTGATGGGCTCGTTATCCACGACAGCGACAATATAGTCTAATGATTTGAGTACGTCGTCCAATGGCTCAATGGTGATCAAGCCTGAGGGCCTGCGCAAATTCAAACGCTCAGAAGAACCATTGGGAGAAACCGGTTTAACCAATTGTGCGTTCGCGCACAACACGGTTGCTGACAAACAAACAAGACAAAATACTCGCATAGTAAAACGAAAAGCTGGACACATAGGGTCAATCATATTGAGCAAATGGGCTGGGTGAAAACCTGAAGGATTCACGCAGATTCTGATAACGGGAAATATTTTCTTTGGCTGAGTTCATGCTGCCAACCCCAAGGCGGGAAAAGTCATTGAATTCCAATTGGAACATCAAACTGGTCGTGGCCGTTGACAATGTCAGTTGTGTGCGTTGCAATGCAAATCGGCTGACCCAGCATCCTGCATCGTATTCCACGCCGAACATAGATTCAACCAGCCTTTGTTCCAATAAGCTGAAGTTCAATTTGCCTATGCTGTAGAGTTTGCCTGCGCCCAATCCTTGACCTTGCTGTTTGTCTACGCCGTAATCGCGCCACAAGTCATTGATTGGCCACTGCCAGCTTACATCAACCACTTCGGATGACTCGCGTTGGTAACGGTAGGACGCATTGACCACACGGTAGCCACTGGGGTTGTATCGCACCCCAAAAGATTTTCTCTCTGTGCGATTGTCTTCATTGTTGTAATCCAATAAGCTATCGAGTGTGATGCGCGGCGTCAAATACATGCTGGCACCAGCCAATATGTCACTGTTTCCGCTCTTTGATGCAGATGTAGTTGGCGTCAATTGCACGTTCTGGTCACTGAACCTGTAGCGCTGTGCCAGTCCAAATCTGGCGCCTTCAGCACCCGTTTTCGGGTTAATGAATCTGGAGGTCGCGCCCAAGGTCAATGTATGAGAATCAGAAAACCGGTCTTGTCCTGAAAATGTGTTTTCGGTAAATACAGAAGCAAAATTGAAGTCGTTTGCGCCTGTATCAAAATTCGGTAAATCACTTTGGTAACGGTAAGGTGTTTTGACATAAAAACCCCGTGGTTCTAAGGTTTGTACCCAATTCAATCCCATCAAGGAAATGGGCCTCTCCAAAGTGGCGCCTGTGTCCAGGCTGAACGATGGAACCACCACTGCGTTTGTATCCGTACCTACAGACTTATTGAAAGTCCCGTAATACGTTTCGTCGTACTGGTATTGGCGCGCGTTCAGCAAGACCTTGGGTGTGATGTATCCGTAAGGTGTGATGAAAGGCCTGCTGAGTTGGTTGTTCACCACCATGCGCACACCATTGGGCTGGTAGCAATAAGCACTGCTTGAATAAAATGAACAGTAAAAATTGCGGTCAACGGTGAAGTGGGTCAATTCACTGTTGACGGTCCAATCAAACCCGCCCATGTCTGGGCGCAAATAATTGACATTGATTTGTGGCAATTTATCGTAGGAAGGCGCAATTGCCGTACTGGCGTCAGTGCCTTGTAAAGTCTGTATTTTGGTCACGCTGAAACTGGTTGACCATCTGCCGTAAGCCCAGCCAACACTGGCTGAGTTCGTCAGTGCGCGTTGAACCAGTGGATCGGTTGGGACGGTTGTGAAGTCTTTCCAGTAGTTGCTGTCGCTGACGCGATTGATATTCAGTGTCAAGCCTATGGGCTGGGTGGCATTGGGTAGGCCCATGTGCTGGTAACTCACGCCCCACCTTGAAGTATGTCGCAACTCGTCTGTGGGCATCACGTCAAGGCGAGCTACTCCCCTGAAAGGGGGTTGCGGTTCTTTTCTTTCCAAATACCTGAACTCATTGCTGAACAGCACACCTCGCTGCGTCATCGGTGTGGTGGTGATGGTCATATCTCGGTTGGGTGCAATATTCCAATAATAGGGAAGACTCATCTCTACGCCACCCAGGTTATTGATATAAAAGGTGGGCGGTAAAAAACCGGAATGTCTTTCACTGTTGAGCGGGAAACTGAAATAAGGGGCAGCCAATATAGGCACGCCGTAAAACATCAATTGACCGTTGGTGGCGATACCTTCATTTTCATCTTGGTCAAAACTGATCCGATCGGCTTTCATGAACCAGTCCGGTAACCAGTCTGGTCCAGGTTTACGTTTGCAAGTACTGAAAGTGGCTTGGGTGGCATAGGCTTTTTTGTCATTCAAGAATTGCATACGTTCAGCTTTTCCCACACCATTGCCTCGTAAAAAGAAAAAGGTCGGGTCTAACATATAGCCATCCATTGCATCAAGTTGCATTTCCAACTCACTGCCTGTAAAACGGTTGCCGGCACGGTTGATATAGACATTGCCCGTCGCCTTTACCAAGTCGCTGGGTTGGTAATAATCTATCCGTTCAGCTCTGATCAATGTGTTTCCACGGCGAATTTCAACCTCCCCTTGCATCTGAATGTCAATATCGCTGCGTCCGCCTATTCTTTGCGCATGGATATAGCTTGGAAATTTTTGCTGCGCAGTGACGTTATTGTTTTTATTTAAATCACTGCTCTGCTTAAGTACGAGTGGCTTTGTCGGTTCAAGGCGGCCGTCTGCATCATGGGAAGGTTCGGTAGATTGATCCAGACTTTGTAAAGCGTCTGTGGTTGTCAACCATGGTGTTTGCGCTTGCGCCAAGCTTGCTACAACGCTTAATAAGCAAACGCTGAGTGAACACCTCAACAAAGAAAAAGACAGGCACATGGGGGCTTCGGGCGCAGTCAAAGCGCTGTTTGTAGAATTTAGATTATCCATGAGCACAACCCCACCCGATTCCAGCGCTGTTTTATCTGTTTCCGCTGCTGTCCACGCCTTAGGCTGGGACCAGCTTGAGCGTGAGCTTGCCTTTTGTCGTTGGTTACAAACCAATGCATTGCAGCATGATTTTTACCCTGAAAGTGTGCAAACAGCCAGCGCCGATGCGAGTTTCAGGCGATACTTTCGCGTCATAGGTAAAAACCGCTCTTTGATAGTGATGGACGCGCCGCCCGACAAAGAAAACAGCCAGCCCTTTGTCACTATTGCCGCTTTATTTGCGTCTGCAGGTTTAAAGGTTCCTCAGATCTTTGATTGGGATCAAGCACATGGATTCATGCTGCTAGCAGATTTAGGCACTCAAACCATGATGCAAGTGGTGTCCTCTTGCGATTCAGACACCGGGTCATCTTTATTTAACCAAGCCACTGACTCCTTGGTATTGCTCCAATCTTCTTCCACGCCGGGTTTATTGCCGCCTTACAACCATGCTTTGCTGCGGCGAGAGCTAGACTTGTTTCCCGAATGGTATGTTTCTCAGTACAAGCAATATGCGCTATCCAACGAACAACTCAACAAGCTTCACTTGGTATTTGAGCAGCTGATTGCATTCAACTTGGCGTCCCCCATGGTGTTTGTTCATCGCGACTTCATGCCGCGTAATCTGATGGTGGCCGACCACGGCGATGACTTGCGCTTAGGTGTTCTTGATTTTCAGGACGCCGTATACGGGCCCGTGACTTACGACATTGCCAGCTTAATGCGTGTTGCCTTTATCAGCTGGGAAGAGGATTTTTGTTTGGACACGACTGTTCGGTACTGGGAAAAAGCCCGCAAAGCAGGCTACTTAAACCATGAGGATTGGCACAGTGACTTTGGTGCTTTTTATAAAGCTGTTGAATGGATGGGCCTGCAACGCCACCTCAAAGTCGCTGGTATTTTTGCCCGTTTGAGTTTGCGCGATGGAAAAGCTAAGTACTTGGCTGATACGCCACGTTTCATAGGGTATATGCGTGCCACTTGCAGCAGATACCGTGAGCTCTTTCCTTTGTCACGTCTGTTGGATCAGATAGAGGGCCAAAGTTCTGCCGTTGGCTTTGCTTTTGGCCGGGTTTAGCAGCGGTGGTTAGAGTATTTTTCAACTCGCCTTTAAAGTCTGAGCAGGTTTACCGACTTTGCGATGATGCGGCGCGTCATGTGCAAGTGTTGCGCATGCAACCAGGTATGTTGCTAGATGTGTTCAATGGCCTAGGCGGGTCTTACCGCGCGATCATTGAAGACATGGGTAAACACAGCGTGACTGTTAAGGTTTTATCCTTTAATTCGACAGACTATCCCCCTGCTTGTCAAAGCCATTTGGTGATTGGCATGCCTGCCAATGAACGCATGGATTGGTTGATTGAAAAGGCCACCGAGTTGGGTGTGACGCGCATCACGCCCTTAATGACTCAGCGTACGGTGTTGAAATTGCATGGTGAGCGCGGCATCAAAAGGCAGCAACACTGGATGGGTATCGCTCAATCAGCCTGCGCTCAAAGCGGTCGAAACCAATTGCCGCTGATTGATATTCCGGTCTCTTGGTCTGATTGGCTGACTTCCCCGCCATCGAATCCTGGTCTTCGCATGGTTTTATCGCTTTCAAGCGGGTTACCTTCTTGGCGTGATGTGTGGCTCATACCGCCTAGCCATTTGACATTGCTCAGCGGTCCAGAAGGGGGATTGACGCCTGAAGAAGAAGCTCAAGCTTTGTCTATGGGTTTCAAGGCCGTCTCACTCGGCCCTATGACTTTGCGGGCCGAGACTGCTGCCATCGTTGTTTTAGCCCAATTACTTTGAGCTACTTTTTTTTAAACCTGATTTAAAACTCTTACATTTCACTTTCACTGTATCGTTTATCTAACCATTGAATCATTTTTTGAAATACCAAATGCTTTTCTGGATCATTGAAAATCTCGTGGTACATGACATTGAAACATTGGCTTTGAACGTAATGTGTGGAAGCATTTTTTATAAACGCTGTACTTCCTTGCGGATTGACCAATTTGTCTTGTCCCGCGTAAAGTAATAAAGCTGGCATTTTCCATTCGGATGCTTGCGCTACGGCTAGCAGCCCCTGCTGAATAATCCAAGAAGCCAAGCCAGCAGAAATTTGTTTGTGAACCAGTTTATCTTCCTTGTAATCTCGTACCACCTGGGCATCTCGGGCTAACCAATTCAGTTTCAATCCATTATCAACACGCAAATGGGGAAACCATTTGGGTAAAGTTGCCAATAATATTTTTTGTATGGGGTTGGTGAATGCAGCCAGCGCAGGTGAGCTCATGATGATGGCATCGACTCCCGGTATGTTGTCTGCGACGGCTCTTTGAACCACCAAACCACCCATGCTGTGACCCAATAAAACCAGTGGCGAGGAAGCATTTTCTTGCTTATGCATCATCACGACGCGCTTTAAGTCATCGACCAGTTGTCCAGATGCCGCCATGTCGCCGCGAACACCTGTGGATAAGCCATGGCCTACATGGTCATACCCTGAAACGGCATAGCCTGCTTGATTCAGCGCTAATGCTACATGGGTGTATCGCCCCATGTGTTCACCTAAGCCATGAACCATGATCACATGTGCTTTGGGCGTATTTACCGGCTTGGGCCACTCATAAAAAGCAATGGTGTTTTCACCTAACGTTATTTTTTTTATGTCAGGTTTAAAAATATAAGGTGCAGTCATCGTGTTCTTTTGTTCCCATGTTTATCTGCCGTCAGTTGAAAGACAGCGGTTGTTGCCCTGAGATTAGGTATCCATCGCACAATATTTTCTTCATTCAAACCAAAAGAGGCTTTTACATGTAATTTCTTTTTTCGGGTGAGTGCTTGAAAGTCGGCAAAAGTACCCACGCGGATATTTGGTGTGTCATACCATTCGAAAGGCATTTTTCGAGTCACAGGCATGCGTCCTGCCAGCACACTCCACCTGTTAAACCAATGCGCAAAATTGGGAAATGTAATGATGCCCATTTTTCCCACTCTCAGCGTTTCCATCAACATGGTTTCCGCATTTCTTAAGTTTTGCAACGTATCAATTTGCAGCACTACATCAAAACTTTGGTCTGCAAAGATGCTGAGTCCTTGATCTAAATTGAGTTGTATGACGTTCACACCTCGTTTGACACAAGCGGCTATATTGTCATCATTGATCTCTACCCCGTATCCGGTACATCCACGGTTTGTTTGTAAATAGCTCAGTAAGCTGCCATCTCCGCATCCTAAATCCAGCACTCTGCTGCCATAAGGAACCATGTCTGCCAATGTTTGTATCACGGCTTTATTACTCATATGCACTCTCCCGCCGCTTTATTGATGCGTTCAAAGTACAAACGGACAATATTGAGATAGCGCGGATCATCTAATAAAAATGCGTCATGACCGTGTGGCGCATCAATTTCTGCATAACTGACATCGCGTTGATTGTTGATCAATGCTTGAACCATTTCTCGGCTTCTTGCAGGTGCAAAGCGCCAGTCGGTGGTGAAACTCACCATCAAGAATTTCGCCTTGGCCTGCGCCAGCGCCGCGCTCAAGTTGTGATCAAATTCTTTGGCGGGGTCAAAGTAATCTAGAGCGCGGGTGATGAGTAAATAAGAATTGGCATCGAAGTAGTCGCTAAATTTTTCACCTTGGTACCGCAAATAACTCTCTATTTGAAATTCAATGTCCAACGTGCTGTATTTGAATGCTTCGCCACTTTG
>Ga0114960_10003158_pt1 | contig 12704 bp, 13 predicted proteins | sample C_130625_MF_Meta_FD_92637 | JGI IMG/M metagenome (GOLD analysis project Ga0114960, IMG submission 92637) | Freshwater microbial communities from Lake Croche, Canada to study carbon cycling - C_130625_MF_MetaG | ecosystem: Environmental > Aquatic > Freshwater > Lake | place: Lake Croche, Canada... | reverse complement strand
GGGCTGCTGTTGCTGGGGCTGCTGTTGGGGCTGCTGTTGCTGGGGCTGCTGTTGGGGCTGCTGCTGGGGTTGCTGTTGGTGCTGTTGTTGCTGTTGGACTAACTGTTTAATTTCCTCAAGCTCCTGAGAGAGTTTACTTAACTGGTACATAAGAGAGTCTCGTAGAGTATCAAATTCACCCAATTGTTCAGTACGCACATCATCAAGTGTAACGCGTTGCTCTTCAAGAGTAAGACGTTGTGCATGAAGTGCCGATAGAATCTGTTCTGGCATATGTTCCTGTAAGTAAGTATCCTTTGGAGTATCATCTGTAGTTTTCATATCTCGAATACACTTTGCTGCAAGCTGTAAAGCCAGATAAAACTCATGCATTGTTAAACGACGTATATCTCCAGATATTTCTTTTCCTGTTGGCCAATTAAATTCTATTTTCGGATTTGGATATGATTGAAAAATACCTCGGAACGCAAGCGTGTTCATACCCAGTCTTCGTAAAAAGTCTATAACCCCTCGCGAAAGCGAAACAGCAGTAAAAGGGCAATACCAGCATAAATAACGCTAGGACTCCAGGAGGTAGACTTGCGAAAGACGGTGTGACTAGGGTTAGGCATCTACTGGTACACGCGGGGAAACCTTAGGTTGACTGGGTTGCCATATATTCCTGTGTCTGTATTAATAAATCCAGAAAAAAACAATTAGGATTTTGTATTTGTTTTTCAATAAATACATACATTTCTTTTCCTGACAATTTTCCTTCAATATTCAGATTTTCCTTGCCGCACATGAACCGAAATTCTGGAGAAGGAGTTATATACTCATCTTTAGGATATTTGCTGTAAAATACATCATCGTGTAACAGGGGTGTTGATGTATTCGTAAAGACAATATGCTTTCTGCGTAAAAAAGACGTAATGTCTGTTAATTCAGGTTGATTACGTGCATATACTTCTATCGTGTACATAGTTTAATAATGCGACTAAAGTTTAGGTCTTTGTCTTTGAGCATATCTCCTCAACGATTGCTGTATGCCACAAGTCCCTCTGGAATGGAAATAGACCCTCTGGGGCATACTGGAATGGCTTCCAATTCTCAACTGCCTCGTGCATACAATGAATCTCCTCTAGCTTATGATTCTTCAGCATGGAGCGAATCGCTCGGATCTGGGAAAGTGCGTCAAGCTGCTCATAGGAAGAGGCGAGGTGATGATTCAGCATCTTGATTGAATCTAGCTTCAGCGAGGCATCTTGATATTCCTTCTTTGCGAGGTGATACTGCTCTGATGCAGAATCGGATTGTGTAAGAATGAGATTCCTTCTCTCCTCAAGAGCCTTGTCGCTGAAGCTAGAATAATAGGTCTTGTAACTAATACCAATTGGGCAACATCCGTTTGCACAGGTACGAACCAGCTTTGGCTGAGGCTCATCTGTATCACTATCAGTCTCAACCTCAACCTCACTCTCAACCTCACTCTCAACCTCACTCTCAACCTCTTGACAAGGCTTTGCCTTATAGTCCAACGTCGCAATGGAGAAGAGCAATGCTAGAACAAAACTGAAGTACAAGAAGATATATGTAAGCTTAATATACTCTGCGGTATCTATTGTCCTCTTCAGGTGAAGAAGCTCAGGGTAACTGATATACTCATTATACATGGCAAACATGATAGGACTCTGCTCAGGGGCGAGGCGACGCGTCAATTTTTTTCTACATCGTGCTCAGGAAAGATCATCTCCTTGAGTTGGATACTACGATTTACACGAGGAAACCGTATAAATGAGGAGTCCAGAGCATGAATACTTTCTGGCGTCTCGTTCATCGTAAGAATCAAAATCAAGTTCTTATACATACCCTTTTGAATAGAATCCAACATACGATTCCAAGCTGACTTATCTTTTACCAAAATATCTAAGGATTTGTGCGGAGTGATTCCTATCTTAACCTTTTGTAAATACACATCAATTTCGTCGAGCATTAGGACAAGAGGTGAAATTTTTGACACATCGCCATAACTGTATATATTGTGCAATGTGTCTCCTGCCTCAAAGGGATTCATTGTGTTACAGAACATACCCTTGAGTCGTCTCGCCAGAAATAATCCTACCATAGATTTTCCCGTTCCCTGTTTTCCGTGTAAAAGGATAGTTTGGTATGGCTGTATCTTAAGATCTAATTCAATCTGATCTAGAATAGCCGTCTGTTCAGGCCGTTCGTCCTTATCTAGGGTAAAGTCCCTCTTTCGATAATAATAATGCGAGGGCGAACCATACCGTTCTAGAAGCTGTATTTTGTCTTCAACGATAGAATGTTTCACTACAGACAGCGTATCCAGGGTAAGACGATCCCGTTCTTCCGTAAGTCGGTCATAGGAATATTTCGTACACAAAACATATGCGTACATCTCTTCATAATTACGCGATAAATTCAGATATACCAGGAACCAGTACCCACATGCATACCCACTCCCCTTTCCTCCGTCGCCAAGAGTGCTGCAATGAGACTGTATATTCTTCTGTATATTCACACAGGTTTCCTTTTCAGTTAAAAAATAATAGTATATACCGAATTGGCGGGCGAAAATAAAGAAGGCAGTCCACGGGATTACTGATAGCCCGTACATAACTATGCCCGAAAGCATTGATAGTAATGACATCGTCACAACAGTATTCATTAGAAGATAACTAACGTAATAGTTTAAACCGAGGGCTAAGCCCAAACGCTCTTCCTTAGTAGACGAGTATGGACTCTGTTAAATTTGGAGCAGATATTACCACCCTCCTCGATTTGACACCTCGAGATTTCCAAGATAATCACTACTTCCCTCTCGATACAGTATCAACATGGTGGCTACCTACTCCCGACAGAAAAATACACCCCTTTACTCTTTCCCTGCAACAATTTCCCTTTCGTGGACCAACCGCTTTCGGTCAACGCTTCACCTTTGACGTACCCTCGGTTGGATGTGGGGATATACTCATGTCAACATTTCTCCAGATTGAACTAGGACATTGGCTAGACGATACAAGCGTCTGTCGATTCCAGACTGGACAGTATACTTACCAACCTGGGCAAACAGTATGGAACTATACAAATAGTTTAGGGACTGTTATCGTCGAACGCGCTGAGTTAGAGGTGAATGGTGTGACCATCGAATCCATCGATGGAGATTTTATCAATATCTATGGACTTCTCAAGATGGATATACAAAATCAATATGGAATAGCAATCGATGGGATAGGAAAACGCCCCTTTCCTTATACATTTCCCTCGACAAGCCCCTTTCCTACTGAATCTGGATCTCTCTGCATTCCCCTTGCCTTCTTTTTCCAACGTATCGCCTTGAGTGAAGGATTTCCCCTTCTTGCAACAAAACCCGGGTCAGTAAAACTCCATATTACCCTGCGCCCCTTTGAACAGTGTGTGACAAGTATACTACAAGCTGCCACGCAATACGATACCTGTATTTCTGGGAATAGTCCATTAGGGCAAAGTATAAGAATCATTGACCATGGATCAGATATGACAGGAAATACTCCCAGAACCATTAAAACTTCGGTGGCCGCACCGTCCTTTAAGAAAATTCAGTTGATTACCTATACTGCAAATACAAATGGCAGTATACGCAATGATATTCTGAGATCCCCGTTTGAAACCCTAGTGAGAAATGTAGAGACCTTTTCCTTCCTCGAGCCGTTAAAGTATAGTGTGACCTCCTCGACGGAAGATTATATTCACGTGCAGCTCCCTCTTGAAATCAATCACCCAATGGAAGAAATCCTGTGGGTCGTTAGACGAAAGGCAAATTCTATGCAAAATGACTATACCAACTATTCTTCTGTAACTGCGCAGGAATTTGATCCTATTTATAACCGACAACTCCCCCTTCTTGTGAAAGCATCCATTTACTTAAATGGAACTGAAATTGTGCAAAAGGAAGAACAATGGTTTCGCCAACATATTGCCCATTTACACAAGGGAGGAATATCTGCCTACTCTCAATACATATATGGTTACTCCTTCGCCAAGACGCCTGGGAAACATCAGCCATCAGGAACAGCCAACGCATCAAAGTTACAGAGTGTAAAACTAGCTCTCACCGTCAAGCATCCTGATGGGACACAGAACAAGGAATGGGAAGTTCTCGTCTATGTGATACGACTCGACTGGCTTCGATTCCAGGGGGGGCTGGTAAGTCGTATTTTCATGGATTAAGAGGGGGTGGCTTCACCATCTTGACCGCTCGCCATTTTGCAATTCCATTCATAAAAATATTCCAGGTCATTCCTCCAGTCACACATACGCTTGTTGTACCTTGTTCTTCTGCACACTCAATATTACTATAGAAGTCATCAAAAAATAACATATCTGAAAACTCAACCCCTGAGATACGCTTTATTGCCTCGAAGTGCTTATCCTTTCCTTTAGCTGTCCCACGACTATACGCATGAAAGTATTCAGCGCTAGGAAGAACATCCCAGGCACATTTTGTTCCGTATCTAGTTTTCAGAGGAATTGCACGAAGCAATTCCTCAATGCTATAGGCATCAGGGTTACGTGAGGCAAAGGCAACAGGGATTCCCTCATTAATAAGGGCGGAAAGAATATCTGGCACATCCTGATATGGATTTGCCTGTTTTCCATAGGCATCGAGAATATATCCTCCAATTACTGAAAACGGCGGGACAGCATCTTTAGAACAATCAAATGGCCAAAGTGTATGATCTAGATCAAAGACGATCAGCTTAGGAAATGCCATACTTGTATATAGTGTGCTTTTTTAGGTGAAAGATAGTCTTTTCTAAAGAGAAGAGAGATGTCTTCCGCGAGCCTATTGACCATTTTGTATTCAGGTCTACAGGACGATAGACTTCTTCCTCCGAAAGGAGTTCCAAAAATAGATACAGTGCAACGAGTCTTTCTAAAGACGGGTCGGTTTACTACAGAATGGTATAGACTGAACTTTGACGGAAGAGCAGGGTTTGGAAATATAGCGAGAGCCACCATACCCAGACGAGGACATTTAGTTACACGAGCATTTCTTGTTACTGTAATGCCAGATATTAAGACCATTCAAGATGCCGCCGCTGCTGCTGCACCACCAGGATATACATCAAGCACTAAATTTGGCTGGACAAATTCGCTAGGACATGCCCTCATTCAACAAACAGAACTTACTATTGCTGGAGAAGCCATTGATACCTTGGATGGGAGATTGCTGGAAATGCTTGATGAGTTTCATACCCCGTTAGAGAAGGTTACTGCCGTGAATCGTATGATTGGTCGACATGATTCGGGGTTTTCTGCAGTGTCGAATGGACATAGCTCGACAAATCAAACGGTTATAACACCCCTTCCCTTTTGGTTCATGCGGGGTGATCCTGCAGCGGCACTTCCTATCGATGCAATAAGTCTTGATGCTGTACAAATCTCAGTAAACTTTGCACAACTCAGCTCCCTTTACGTCTCTGATCCACCCATTCCCTTTTCACTTGGGTCAGCAGGCGCCGATAGCACATCGACCTTTACTGTTGGCTCTATCCCGTATTACTGTAAAAATAATATACCAATATACACTCCTCTGACAAATACGACATTTACCTATACAAATGGATCCTCTAGCAGCTTTACAACCTCAAATGCCTACGATATGGTAGATTCGTATATTTTATTGGAATACGTATATCTAGATAAACCTGAAGCAAATCGCATTCGGTTAGCTAATGTTACGTATCCTATTGTTCAACATTACTCCTTTGTCCACGACACTGCAGGGGCAACCACAGCAAACATTCCGTTGAGTATTCCCAATTTGACTCGTGATATCTATTTTATGGCACATCGCCCTGAAGCTGACGCATTTAATGCTCCCTTTCTTGCTACACGGGATCTTAATTCTGGCGTGGGATCGAATGTATGGTGGCCTGACGCACAAGGACTCGGTACACGTAGTATTGGTCCATTACTTCCAGCGTATAGTAGTCTCGATTCTGAACCAATTTCTGCCATTTCCTTGGTGTACGAGGGGTCGCTCGTGAGGTATGCAACAGATATGCCCGCTCTTTTCCGAAGTATTCTTCCAGGACTAGAACAACGCAAAACTCCTTGGCATAATAAATATTATTATCATATACCTTTCGGTACTCAACATGAACAATATGGCATTACAAATGCAATGGGTCATGCAAACCATGATAAAATACGCCGTTTAGAACTTGATTTGACCTTCAAACCGTTGCGAGGAAATCTTCAATCAACGGCTGTTCCCACGTATACCGTTTATGTATGGGCAGAAACGTATGCACTACTTCGTATTTACGGAGGGAGGGCTGGACTTCTCTTTGGATACTGAGGGTTTGCGGAAAAAACTGAGCCGTCCCAGACTTTCTTTAAAGTCAGTGGAGAGAGGCTTTACACTTGCCTTTTCAAAGGATTCGATTACTTTTTGTGTCCAAACACTAATCGCATCTTCGCCCTTGTCGTAGGGGAGAGGCTCTGGTTCTGCGAGTGGAGTAACCTTTGCCTCCTCTTCATCGGACGAGTAGAGGGCATCAAACGTAATATTACGTTTTCCTACAAAATCGGTTATATTCGACGGCTGCACCCTTCTCATCTGTATCAAGTATATAGAAAATCCTTAGACCTGCTATACTTAAAAAGTTGAAATATATATATGTTCCTCTAAGTAGCCCTCATGAAGCTTGTTATCGTGGAATCCCCAGCAAAGTGTAAAAAGATTGCTGGATTTCTTGGATCAGAGTATCGTGTTCTCGCTACAATGGGACATATTCGTAAACTAGACGAAGATCTTGAGGCACTTGGCTTAGATAGCGGATTCAACATTCGCTATACCTTCATTAAGGATAAGTCTACCACAATGAGTGCGATTGTGTCTGCTGCAAAGATAGCATCAATGGTATATTTATGCGCGGACGATGACCGAGAAGGAGAAGCAATTGCTTATTCTGTTGCCTGTCTGTTAAAGAGAGATCCTGCGTCCTTTCCGCGAGCCGTCTTTCATGAAATCACTGAACAGGCAATTAAGAACGCCATTGCAAATCCCAGGCAAATTGATATGAATAAAGTATATGCTCAACAGGCTCGTTCTGTGCTCGATATGATGATAGGGTTTACTATTTCTCCTCTTCTCTGGAAGTTTGTGGCGAAGGGATTGTCGGCGGGGAGATGTCAAACTCCTGCACTTCGTCTTGTGCACGAGAGAGAGGCTGCAATTGAGGCACATGTATCTACTTCTGCGTGGTCTCTGACGATGGATTTGGGACAGTGCAACGGAGTCATGGAAGACGAGTTATCTGATGAAGAGTCCGTGAGAAACTATCTAGAAAATATTCATGGGTCTGCAGAAGCTACGGTATATTCTGTTAAAGAGAGTGCTTGGTCTGCCTCTGCACCGAAGCCTCTGATTACCAGCACGTTACAACAGGAAATCTCGGCTGTATACTCTCTGAATCCAAAGATGACTATGCAGATTGCTCAGAAACTATACGAAGCTGGACATATTACCTATATGAGGACAGACAATCCCGTGATATCGGATGAGGCGGTTAAGGCTGCACATGTCTGGGTAGAGGAGACATTTGGGAAGGCGTATGTGGGGCATGCGCATGCGGGGAACGCGAGGCATGCTGCGAAAGGAAATGCTCAAGAAGCCCACGAGGCTATTCGTCCTACTCATATGGACGTCAAGGAGATAGATGGTGCTCCCCTCGAGCAGAAAGTGTATGCCTTTATTTGGAAACGAAGTATACAATCTACCATGTCACCTTCCACAGGGGTGAAGAAAGTCGTCAGGTACCGCATCGATTCCGATCCTGATGCATTTTCCTGGATGTCAAGTAAATCAACCACCCTCTTTCAGGGATGGCAGATCTTGGGTAAACAGGTCTCCATTGATTCCGAAGAAGAGGAGCAAGAGGATCAGATTGATGGGTTGCGAGAGGGACAGAAGGTAGCGTGGAAAAGTATCGCAAGTACACCTAAGCAGAGTACCCCTTCTCCACGCTTTACTCAGGCAACTCTCGTTCGAGAGCTAGAAAGCTGTGGAATTGGTCGCCCCTCTACCTTTGCATCACTCATCGACGTGTTACTGGAAAAGGAGTACGTGGAGGTATATGATACTCCTGGCACTGTACAACGGTACGATGCGCTTACTATAAGTCCTGGGCGCTGGCCTCCTGTTGTTCTGAGTAAACAACGTAGCGTAGGAGTCGACAAGAAGAAACTGAAACCAACAGCTCTTGGAAGATCTGTTCTTGACTTATGTCTCAAAGAATTTTCTGCGCTCTTCGATTATTCCTTTACGTCTGCCATGGAGAAACGCCTTGATCTGGTTGCAAAAGGGGAGGATTCTTGGAAGAGTGTATGCAGTGACATCTGGGCATCATATAAGGATAAGTATACTCTGTTAAAGAGTAAAGAGTCTAAACCGTCGAAATCAGAGAAGGTTTGTGAACTTGGCGAAGGATATAAGGCAGTGTTAAGTAAGGGTAAGCCTCTTCTCGTTGTGAACGGTGTCTTTACGGCGTTGCCCGAAGGAACAAATATCCAGGACTTGACCTTGGATGATGCGAAGGCTGCTGTATTGGCTGGGGCAGGGGCAGGAGCCCGTCTTGGCTCTTACGATGGGGCAGACATTCTCAAGAAGAAGGGACCGTATGGAGAATATGTCCAATGGAAGGAAGTGCGGGTTCCGTTTATCGAGGGAGAGACTATCGATAAGACGGTGGAGCGGTTAGAGAAGAAGGGGACGGCGAAGAAGGTGGGTGAGTTTGTCTTTGCGGTTGGTCAGTATGGTCCTTACATGTATAAGGCAGACGTTAAAAAGAAGATCTTTGTGTCCATTCCTCAGGGGATTGATGCGTCGAAGCTTAGTGCAGCGGCAGCGAAAGATCTGTACACGAAAGGATGTGCGGCAAAAAAATTGAAACGGCACACGCCCTGATGAGGGAGTCCCATCATGCTTCGTCAGTGGTATAAGATTATTGAGATTCCTATTGAGCGTTACGTGGCACTTCTTCGCGATCTATACAAGGGTCTAGAGGAAACCCATGTCTCCTCGAGTGTGCCAGATACCTCACTCAGGGCTATCATTATGAATTTCCGCGAGCTCGATACTTCAGCGTTTGATAAGATGGAGAAGGCTCGTCTGGATCAAAAGTATCTTGAGATGAAGATTGGTGACTTTCATGAGAAGTTGGCAGGATGTTTTCCTGGATGGGAGACTATTCCTATTGGGGCAAGCACTGCTGGGAAGAAGACTGGACTTGATGTGGTGAAGCAGGATAGGACTGAAATTATGGAGTGGAAAAATAAGCACAATACAGTAAAGGCATCTGATTTGAAGACAACTATATTTGATAAGCTGATGAAGTGCCATGTGGATGGGATGAAGGTTCATTTTGTCCAAGTCCATTGCAAGGCGGGCAAGGTGGATCGCCACGGTGCACCACAAGAGATCAATGTGATGGATGGCAAGATGGCGTATGAGTACCTGTCTGGCCGTGCAACCTTCTTTGACGATCTCAACGTGACGTTGGCCTATACCTTCAAGACCTTCAAGACCTATGAATCTCTTCTCAAGCAGATTTCTTAGAAAATATATATATCTAAAAGAATGTCAGCGCCTCCGTCGCGATCCCAATCGCCTCAACCAGTCCAAAAACTAGAGGGAACCCCTCCTCGCCCTCCGCGGCCAAATAATGGGTGGACAAAAGAACAAGAAGAACTTATGGCTGGATGGTCAGATATTGCGATCTGTTACAGGTGGATGCATGATCGCTGCGAGAAACAGATGACATCAAGTAATATGTGGATTACTGTGCCTGTGATTGTTTTATCGACATTAACTGGGTCAGCGAGTTTTGTAATGAACAGTCTGGTTGGAGATAATCCAACCGGTCAAAAATATGCCCAGATTGGTATAGGAAGTGTATCTATATTTACAGGAATCCTAACAACTCTTGGTAATTTTTTTCGATATGCTCAAAATTCTGAATCGAATCGTGTGGCAAGTATTGCATGGGGAAAATTTCAACGCCAGATTGCAGTAGAACTTGCGCTCCATCCTTTAGAACGCCTGGATTGCTCGGACTTTCTCAATATAGCGAGGGCAGAATTAGATAGATTAATTGAACAGTCTCCTCCTATCCCAGACAGTGTGATTATTGAATTCGAAAAGGAGTTCGAATCTGTCCCTGGGCTGAAGAGACCTGATATTGCTCACGGCGTAGAACATACGCATATCTTTAAAAATACAGATAGTCGACTGAAACAGTTGGCTATTGATGCAACAGTCTTTATGAAACAGAAGAGGAAGATATGGAATGAAGCAATTTCTCCAGATATTGACACTAAGGTAAAAGATGAGTTAGGGAAACATGTTCCTCTTCTCATGGAACGCATCAAGACCTTGGAAGAAAAGTTACAGCCAAAGAGGGAACCATTCCCTCTTCGTGGAAGAAATCTCTTAAAGATTCATCCAAATACCTTCGTTGATAATCTTACTCTTGATTCTGTTACAGGGATTCTTACACCGAAGGGGGCTCTTGGACTAACAGGACCAACAGGATCAACGGGATCAACGGGATCAACGGGATCAACAGGACCAACGGGATCAACGGGATCAGTGATCTTCCCCCCACCAACCTTCGAGCAATCCTTTGATTCTATCGACGATATTGTCGTGGTGGTGAAGGAAAAAGTTGATGGTCAGGCCGAGCCCTAGAGAGAGTCCAACAATGTGGTCTAATTCTCAGCCAACACGCATTTTCGGGTGGTCAACCATTCTCTCCAACTGGGATGGTACTAAGCCTGAGGAGGTATCAACGGTTCTTTATAATTTGGCAAACAATGATTGCCCAACAAACTATTTCATTACCTATATGAATGAGGAGCACGATGCTCTGAAGTGGTTCATCTACGAGTGTGTTGCGTCCTCTTGGATGTGGAATGGTGCTCCTCATCTGGGGTATATTCAGGACATTCTTCCTTTGATTAATGTCGACTCTAGGTTTCCCGTCTTTCCAGGCTCTCCAACGTGTACAGTTAGAGAGTTTCTTACGGGGAGTTTGAACGAGAACCAGCTAGAGTATATTCAGATGCTGCCCATGTTGGTGCCTGAGGAGAGGGCGACTCAGCCTTGTATTTGCAGGGCTTTGCCTGGCATGGTGAAGTTTCACATCGTCCGTAATCTGAATAATCAGAACGATGATGACACTCTGATCATTAGGAAGACTGGAGACGATCAGTACACCTACACTTACACGGATCCTCAGAATGTAACTGGGAAGACGTATACTCAGACCCTAGACGGCGAGGGCGTAATGCTCATGCTGCGTAACATGTTTAATCTCCTGGTTCTGGATTCTGAGCCATTTAACTGTATTCAGGTCATGATGCCAACGCTTCCTATTATCAGTATAAACATTGAAGATCTTGGTTCTTCAACCCGAGATATCCTCTATGATTCCATGGAGCTTCTGATGCAGTCCTGGCCTGTGCCAGCATAAACTGGTTCAAGTAAAGCAATCAGATGTTATTAGAAGTATGTTGTCGCTGTGGATTTGTTCATAAAGATGCGAGAACAGGCTATCGCGCGTATAAACCCCATTACCATTGGTTTCCTGATGGAGGAGCAGTAACCCATAATAGTATAATTCTTCACGCTACAATTTGTGTGGCATGTCTCTCAATGGACTGGAAAGAATTTTTTACACAAAAAGCATTGACCTCTCCCGAGTATCGTGTAAAATATTCACTGAACGCACCTCTTCCTGAACGCTATTTGCCAGAGGTATCTAAACTCTATAGGGAACAGGCCAAGTTTTTCGTGTTTGACTCGTAGACTACACATACAAAACCATGGTGTAAAAGGGGAGTATACATACCGTATCAAAGGAACGAAGAGAATATTGCTTCGTTAGATCTAAAAGATTCGCATGAAAGGAAGGAATATCAATCGGATATTTGCATAAGATTCGTTTAATTGGTTTCGTATCGTCAAAGTAAATACAGTCAAAGATGGAGAAGAGCAAGTTTGCGGTATGCCTATGAATTGAATATTTCAATTCATAAGAATACACAATTTCATAGGGAGGCTGCATAGATGGATAGGGATCTTTGGGTGGAGGAGGAGCATCGCTAAGTAAGGTATCCATAACATCTTCTAAATAACAAATTGTTTGATAGTAGTTTGCAAATTCAGCAGATGTCTTTGCTGAATCTGAATACTCTTTAAAAGCTTCTACCATTCCCGTATAATAGCTATCAATATCAACAGCCTCTTTTGCAATATCTTCAGGAAGGATATCTAGGCTGTCTTTGTACTCACGATACTCCTGATATGCTAGAGAAATTCCATCATAATGTTTTTGAATACTTTCTTCCATTGACTCTGTTCGGCGCGAGGAGAAATCATCATTTTTATACTAAGTAGATGGGGTATTTACCTGTTACAGGGGGGCATACCATATATTATGAAATCCACGGATCAAGAACTCTACCCCCTGTTCTCCTGTTACACGGAGGTCCTGGGGGTGGGATACAGAGAAGAGCAATTCCCTTATATAAGAAATTCTGTATCATTACCTTTGATCAGCGTGGATGTGGGAAATCGACGCCGTTTGGTTCGTTGAAGAATAATACCACCTGGGATCTCGTGGAAGATATTGAAGCTTTGCGTAAACATCTTG
>Ga0114960_10003153_pt1 | contig 12710 bp, 17 predicted proteins | sample C_130625_MF_Meta_FD_92637 | JGI IMG/M metagenome (GOLD analysis project Ga0114960, IMG submission 92637) | Freshwater microbial communities from Lake Croche, Canada to study carbon cycling - C_130625_MF_MetaG | ecosystem: Environmental > Aquatic > Freshwater > Lake | place: Lake Croche, Canada... | reverse complement strand
TTCAAATTTGCTAGAACTATCAATATGTTCTTCCATTAAATAAGCAGTTGCACATTCTGGACTACAAAAACACCCATATACATGATACGTTTCTTTAATATTATGTTTTGGTATATATACTGGAGGATTATCAAAATCATATGTACACCAAAAACAAGCAGATTTTTTATCAGATATATTATTTGTATGTAAATTATGTTCCAACATTTTAAGTTTTTTCCAAATATCTCTTATATCACTTTCTTTATTTTGTTTAATATCATTATCATTATCATAATCATTTTCATTACATTTTTCATTCAATATTATTTGTTCAACTTTATTATTAAATACATTATTTTCATTAATAACATCATAAGATAGTTGATTAACATTAGAAAAATTATAACTTTGAATATCATTTTCTGTTAATGAAGTTGTATATAGATCTTTTAATGAACATTTTAAATGTAATATTACATTTGGTTTTACTTCACTATTATTGTCACTTGAAACTACGTGCTGAATAATTTTTCCTCCTTTTGGTTTACGCCCACGTTTTTTTGGAATAGCCTTTTCATCTTGTATTAATTTTATAACTTCATTATTTTCTACTTCTGATGTATTATCGTTTTCTAATAAATTTTCAATATTATTTACAACACAATCATCATTATCTGTATCTTCAATTATAACATTTATATTATTATCGGTTGTTTCTGCAATTACTTCTACATGTGATTGATGTATCTCTAATTCCTTTTCTTTTTTAGATTTACGTCCCCGTTTTTTTACGACAACACTTGTGTCATTATTGATTGCAAATTTTTCATTTATCATTTTTACTAGTTTATATAAGTATTATACATTTTGATTTAAATCATTTTAAAATATATATAAGAAAAGTTAAATGGTATTTTCCATATTTTTGTTATAACATTTTCTACAAACAGGAATATAATTACTAGAACCAACAATAGTTTGTTCTTTTTCTTCAGTTAAACGCATGGAAAATATAGCAGGCGTACCATCTTTACACGAAGAACATAATGAAGTTAACTTATGTACTTTGTCACAAAGAGGAATTAAATCCAATATAGATCCAAATTTTTTCCTCTCAAAGTCACCATCTAGTCCGCAAATATATATTCTTTTATTGTGTTTTAACATATCAACCACTACTTCATATAAATCTGAAAAGAATTGACCTTCATTAATCAATATAACTTCTGCACTTCTAAGCAAGTTATTAGCATAAATATCAGAATAATTACCAGATTCAATCCAGCCCTCTCTCGTCCAAACATCTGCTAGTTTGTTTGCTTGTAAACATGGCGCCATTATTTTATCATGACTTGAAATTAGTGTGTCATGATATCTTGTATCAGAAGTATGATTAATAATAGATACAGGAATGTTACAAAATTTGCATTTCTTATAAGTTTCCAAAAGAGTAGTCGTCTTAGAACTAAACATAGGACCAATAATTAGCTCTAAATATCCAGATGTAGTTTGTGAGTTCATCGTCATTTTAATTAATATATCTTGTATTATCTTTAATATTTTCATTTCAATTATATTTTGAAAAATTTGATATTCAAATTTGATTCATTAAATAATGTATTAAATATATTTTTTATAGTAATATAATGAGTAGCGGTGTACCTCTTGTAGAATTTTATAGACCGAAAAAATTTGACGATATTGTTCTAGATAATTTAAATAAACAAATTCTCAAAAATATTATTAATACATCTTACTTTCCAAATTTATTATTTTATGGACCTCCTGGAACTGGAAAGACGACAACAATTATTAACTTGATAAATGCGTATCAAGATAAATTAAATAATAAAAATAAAGATTTAATAATTCATTTAAATGCATCTGACGAGAGAGGGATAGATATCATAAGAAATCAAATAAACCTTTTTGTTAACTCTAAACCACTATTTAATACTGGAATGAAATTTGTTATTTTAGATGAAGTAGATTATATGACAAAAAACGCACAACAAGCATTAAGATATTTGCTTCAAAATTACTCAAGCAATGTGCGATTTTGTTTAATATGTAACTACATAAGTAAAATTGACGAAGGTCTACAAAATGAGTTTATTCGTTTAAGATTTAATCAGTTACCCAAAGAAGATATAATTCATTTTTTAACAAAAATTTCTGTTAGTGAAAATCTAAACATGTCACAAAAAATGTTATCGTCTATTCAAAAATTATATAAATCAGATATTCGTAGTATGATTAATTTTATGCAATCAAATCAAGACTTAGTAAAATTAAATAAAGAAGAAATAAAAATAATTGACAATGATATATGGAATCAGTTACTCAATATGTTATTAAAGAAAGAAAATTTGGAAAATATACAGAAATTTGTTCAAAAAATAAGTATTGATTATAATATTGATAAAAAAAATATAATAAAGGATTTTCTCAATTATATTATTCGTAATCATAATAAATATGTAAATTGTAAGTTTTTAAATTTTGTTGAAAATTTAATGCATTCCCAAATACAAAATAATAATGTTTATATTTATTACTCATTATCAAGACTAACATCCATATTATCTTCATAAAAAATGGGATTATACATCTTTATCCTTTTTTGTAATTTATTCATAAAATCATTAGGTGGAGAGCTTTTAGATGGATCAAATAAATTTTGCTTAATGCCATATTCAGATTTTGGTGAATTAATTTTTATCATTGTAGATAAGTTTTTTTTAATTAATACAATATTTTTTTCAATATTTTTTTTTTCGTTACATTTACAACTCTGCATTCTTTATATTATATAATATATAAAATAATTGAAATAAATTTAATTTAAAGAATATAAAGATATAATTTGATTTACTACAATGGCAGTTACCATGAACATAGATAATGAATGGGAAAACTTTATGTCATCTAGTTATAAACACGATGCATCGTCTGATGATGAAGAGGATATTAATGAAGTTCTATCTTCATCAAGTGAAGAGTTGATTTCTGCGAATTTATCAATGGAATTAGATAATGAAGCTCCTAAAGCAACTGCTATTTATATTTCAACCAAAACAAAGATTGCTTATTTAAATACACATATTGATTTGAAAGAATTATTTTGGAAAATACCTGTAATACCTTATGCAACACAATGCAATGGTGTTATTAAAAAGCAAATGAAATTTAACTCACTAATATTAGAAGACTTAGATTTTATACAAGACAAATTAAAATCAGAATCTTATTTTGAACAACATATTATTACGCATATTGATAATCCTAGTGGAAGAATAAAGTTTAAAGATACACGTAAGGTAAGTATAGGAATATCCAGAAAAGATATTTTAAGCTATCGCTGCAAGAAGAAGAGTGCGTTTTATAATTGTTTTGTAGTAATACTTCGTATGAAAGTAAATACTATATTCAAGGAGTTTCATGTAAAGGTATTTAATACTGGAAAATTGGAGATTCCTGGAGTACAATGTGAAGAAGTATTTTGTCTAGTAATGCAACAGATATTAGATACTTTACAGCCATATGTAGAAGAAAAACTTGCTTACAAAGATAATAGTAATGAAACTGTTCTCATCAATTCAAATTTCAATTGCGGATTTTATATTAATAGGGAAATATTATATGATATATTAAAATCAAAATATAACATACAGGCTATTTATGATCCATGTTCTTACCCTGGTATTCAGTGTAAATTTTATTATAATCCAGATATAGGAATACAAAGTGGTTCTCAAATTACTGAAGAAAACAAACATATTTATAAAAATATTAAAGAAGTTTCATTTATGATTTTCAGAACAGGAAGTGTTTTAATTGTGGGAAGATGCGATGAAGAAGTATTAATGATTATTTATGAATTTCTAAAAGTTATTCTTATTAATGAATATAAAAATATTTATCAAAAACATATAAAAGTAAATGACGATAATAAAGATAAAAAGAAAAAGATTAGAAGAAAAAATATTTTGATTGAAGTAGAAAATAATTAATTTCTAGTTTTCTAGAAACCATTCTACAAACTTTTCATTTGATTCTATTATTTTTTCATCAAATATATCTAAATTTATTTTATCTTTTGATTTTTCTATTATATCTGGATTTTTTAAAAAATATTTTACAATTAAATGATTTATTTCAAAAAATTTGTCAATATCTTCTATTTTATAATATAATTGTTCTGTAAGACCATCTAAAATACTTATTTTTGATTTCTTTTTTAATAATATAAGTTTATCTGTTAAATTTGCTACATAACTTATATTTTTTATTTCAATATTATCTGCATCAACAATCTTTAATAAATAAGTTTGAAATAATTTTATATATGAGTTGACTATATCTATTTTCTCTCTAAATTCTTTGGTAACATTCTCATTTTTTTTTTTTAATTCGCTATTGATATCATAAATAGTTTTTTTATAAACATAAGTAGTAGCATCTCTTGTTGTTAACTGGAGAAACATTTTATCTTCTTCCGTTATTTGTCCAACAAATTCAATATAAAAATAAAATGATTTTTGACAATGATAATATGTAACTTCTAAATTTTTTGTAAAATATAAAATATAATTAAATACATGTGTTATTGTATCTAGACCACGGATGATAATAAATTTAGCAAAACTTTTATTTTTAATTTTAATATTTTCAATAATAAATTTTGTGTATTCAATAATTAACTTTGCATATTTATCTGATATTTCAGTTAAATCATATTCTAAATTTTTTTTATAATTTTCGGAATTCATTAATGAAAAATTATTCTCTTTGGATGGATTTGTTTTCATTATAATACTTCTTTTTATTTATTTTATATTAAAATACTTTTTATATATAAGTATTTAAAGATTTATAAATTTTAATTATATAAAATGTCCGCAGAACAAAAACCCGTACAAAAGAACGATGCTGCCTTAAATTACAGACTTCCTTCTGATGTTACACTAAAGCATGCTGCTAAGCTTGCTATTGTTGATGATAAACCTATCCTTTTAGATTATTGGGCACCTTCTTTAGATAAAAAGGCTTTAGTTGGTGCTAGAGAGAATGGCGAGAAACTTCTTGTGAAATCTGAAGATGAATACACTAGCACAATTGCTAAATTTTACAAGTCTGGTACTGAATATATTGTTATTACTGAAAATTCTATTTATATTGTTTCAAATGAAATTCCTACTAGACGTATATCCTAAACCACCTTTTCCACCTTTTCCACCTTTAGAAAAGGTGGAGCCAAATATATTTTAATAGATATACTACTTTGGCTCCACCTTTTTTACCAGTTTTTAGCTGAACTTTTTACCACTTTGGCTCCACCTTTTTTACCACTTTTTAGCTGAACTTTTGCTCCACATTTTTTACCACTTTTAGCTGAACTTTTTACCACTTTGGCTCCACCTTTTCTAAAGGTGGAAAGGTGGAAAGGTAGAAAAGGTGGAAATTTTTAATATTTTACTATTGTAACAAAATGCCTAATAGATTTGGAACAGGAAGTAATTCAAATGGACAATTTTGGTATGGAAGTACTACTAATTTCCCTGGATTTTTATATAAAAAAAATGTTGGTGTAGGTACAAGAAGAAGTACAAAATTTACTGCTGGTGCAAATATTACAACTAATTGTTCTTGTGGTACACCTACTTATTTATATAATAAATATAAACCTGGTACTGGTGGTGTAGGTGCATCTTCTACTGCAAATCGCAGGGCAAAAAATAGACTTGCTTCAGTATATACTAATAGTAATGGTACTCATAATAGTTGTTGTAATTATTTTCAATATTTAGGAAGATACAATAATTATACAAGTAATCCCAATGGTTTTTTTCCTGAACAAATTCCAGGTGTTAAAACTTTTTACATTTCTCCTGCTACAAACTATCCTAGATAAATCAGAAAAAATATATTTATAATAAATTTAGAGACATTGATTTATTATAAGTAACATGTCAAAATCTTTATTTTATAGTTTAAATAAAATATCAAAAAATGATGTACCATTTGGATTAAAAGTTATTTTATATGGTATCGGTTTAGGAGGTCACGCTTTGTATTCTTATAGTACTTTAAAGAAAGATACTATAAAAATTAATAAAATATATAAATTTACACAAAATGCAAATACTCAATTTATGATTATTGATGAAAATAATAAACATTATAACGTAAACAATAGTTTTTGGTATTGGAAATGGAATTCTATAGAAGATTGGAATACACTTAGAGAGAATGATTCTATTAGTATCAAATATTATGGTTATAGAATTCCATTTTTAGGTTTTTTTCCAAATATTGTTTGCTGCAAAGATACGCATCCTGAAAATAATAACACACTTAAAAATATTAATAATGATATGTTATTTATAAATAAGTATTAATTATTTTGACACGAAACCAGTCATATGTCTAGATATAGGTATTCTTTGATTATTTGTGGTCGCTGGATAGTTATAGGATCTGTAATAATGATTATCATATTTCACGTTTGCATCATAAAATTGCACTCCTGGTGGTGCATTATAACTATAATTATAATTCGTAGTTGGTCTAAAACTTGCTGGCACTGGTGTCTGAGCTGAATTCAAGTTCAAGAAAACCATATTAGCATAACTTTTCTTTATTTGATTGGGATTTTGATTACATCTTACTAAATAATTGTGCCAATAATAGTGCGTCTTACCAATACTTGGTGCTGTACCACTCTTCATAGGACCCGAAAATGTATTGTTATCAATATGATTGATATAGGATTGGATATTGCGAACTTTTCTTGAACGGCCTGCCATATATTCTACTTTTAGAAAAAGTAGAGCAAAAATATTCTTCTAAAGTATTAATAAAAGTTGATTTCCTAAAGTATAACTATTCAATTATAATTAAGTATTCTAAATATTTAATTATAAATAGCTCGAGACGTGAATCGAACACGTGATCTTTTCTTTACAAGAGAAATGCAATACCACTATGCAACTCGAGCCCTATGTAAATAACTTTACTTATTTACATATTAAATATATATTACTTTTTAAATAGTTTAAAATAAATATTATATATTATTTATATGAATATTTTAGAAGAAAATAATATTTTAAAAGAAAAAATTTTATTACTAGAAAATGAAAACATTGAATTGAAGGAAAATTTAAAAAAGTATACTTCTCCAAATAGAAATAAAAAATATTATGAAAATCATAAAGATGAAATTAAGCAAAAAATAAAAGAATATAATATTCAGAATAACATTGTAGTTTCTAGTGAAAAAAGAAAAGAGTATAATAAAAAGGCTTATTTAAAAAGAAAAGAAAACACACAAAATTAATACATTAGTTCGCATTAATTACTTAAAAATATAATATTAACAATATTATAATGTCTCAAAAAATTAGATATAATTTTGATTTTTTACAAAATTTTTGCGAAGAAAATAAAATAGATATTTCAGAAGAATTTAACGATCAAAATGTTAATTGTAATACTAAAATTAAAGGCATTTGTTTAGAAAAAGAATGCAATAATTTTTATTATAAAAAATTTCATATTCTTTTCAAAACTAAATCTTTTATATGTAAAAAATGTGCTTTAAAATCTGGAACTATTAAATGTAAAAATACAATATTAGAAAAGTATGGAGTAACAAATATTTCTAAATCAGATGAAATAAAAAATAAAGTCAAAAAAACCTCTCTGGAAAAATATGGCGTTGATAATCCAGCAAAATCGCAAATAGTCAAAGATAAAACTATGATAACTCTTATACAAAAATATAATATGGTACCAAAAAAAACGAAAGAAGAAAAAAACAATATACTCATTCAAAAATACGGAACTACTAATTTTAGAAATTCTGATATAATTAAAAATAAAATTAAAAATACATGTATTCAAAAATATGGAGTAGATCATATTTCTAAATCAAAACATATACAAGAAAATAAAATTAAAAACAATTTAGAAAAATATGGTTGTGAATCTACAACACAAATTCCAGAAATAGCTGAAAAAATTGCAAAAAGTGGTTTTAGACTAAAAGAATTTATTTTTCCATCAGGTAAAATTGTAAAAGTACAAGGTTACGAACCTTTTGCATTACGCGACTTGATTGAAATTGAAAAAATGGAAGAAAATTGTATAATAACTGGTTGTAAAAATGTTCCTGAAATATGGTACAATGATAAACTTAGTAAAAAACACAGACATTATGTAGATATTTATATTCCATCGCAAAATAGATGTATAGAAATTAAATCTTCTTGGACAATAAAAAAAGAAAATGTATTTCTCAAACAAAATAAAGCTAAAGAATTAGGTTATATTTATGAAATATGGGTTTATAATGATAAAGGTAATATAATAGAAAAATATTAAAATATATATAAAAAATTATATATTTTAATTTTACACCAGCCGTGAATCGAACACGGGAAACTTGTTTGGTAAACAAGTAGTTTACCACTAGCTTACTAGTGTTGAACAGGGTATGAGTCTTTCAAAATGTTCGTCAACATTTTTAGAAATGTTAATTTGTAAATTTATAGGCTTAATAGAAACTGTAGTCTCACATAAAATAAAAGCAACAAATTGTTCTGCCTGATAACAGAACACATCCAGGAATCGCCTAATATTTTATATCATTAGATAAAAAATAATGGATGCATCTCATACCCAATTTGTATTATTCAAAAGTCTTTAAATTAGTTTTTTGCTTAATAATAAACATTCACACAACTTTTAGAAAAATTAATAATTAGTTTGGCTCCACCTTTTCTAAAGGTGGAAAGTTGATCAAAATTTTTGGCTCCACATTTTCTAAAGGTGGAAAGTTGATCAAAATTTTTGGCTCCACATTTTCTAAAGGTGGAAAGTTGATCAAAATTTTTGGCTCCACCTTTTCTAAAGGTGGAAAGTTGATCAAAATTTTTGGCTCCACCTTTTCTAAAGGTGGAAAGTTGATCAAAATTTTTGGCTCCACCTTTTCTAAAGGTGGATTTATAAAATTTCTGACAATTTTTCTATTTGTTCTGAGGTAAGAGTCTCAGGAAAGTCTACATGGAAGTGTATTATCATATTTCCTTTATGATTTTCTCTTGTTAGACCCATATTCGGATACATTTTTCTATATTCTGGTGGAATAATATTACCTTTATTATTATTTAATGTATAACTCTTACCATTCAAATATTTTATTTCAAATGAAAACCCACACAAAGCCTCTTTAAGTGTTATATTTTTTTCTAAAATTAAATCTAGACCGGATCTCTTGAATTGTGTTTCATTTGTTACTTTTATAAATACCTTTACATCGCCTTTAGATGTATCATTGATGATATTTCCTTTATCTCTCAAAACAATAATTTCACCATCATCAATCCCTTGAGGAACAGATACGTATATAATTTCTGGTTCATGTACTTTCATCCCATTTTCCATTACCCATCTTTCAATTTCAAGAGGAATATTAGCACCATTTAATACTTGTTCCATATTTACAAATAATGTTTTGATAATAGGTGTTGGTTTTTGTAATGCTTGATGAAAACCCATTGGTGATCCATTGAACATATGAATTCTACTGCCTGGAGGCATACCTCCCATTGGTCCCATACCTGGGAATCCTCCTCCAAAAAACATATTTAATATATCATCCATTGGTACTTCCATAGATCCCATTCCTCCCATTGATCCCATAGATCCCATTCCTCCCATTCCTCCCATACTATTTAATCTTGTAAATGGATTTGGGTTATCATATTCTTCTCTCTTTCGTTCATCGCTTAGAGTTTCATATGCTTCATTTATTTTTTGTGTCATATCAACCGATTCTTGACTACCTGGGTTTTTATCTGGATGCCATTTCATTTGCATCTTTCTATAAGCTTTCTTAATTTCATCTTGCGAAGATTTTTCACCAACGCCCAAAACATTGTAAAAATTTTCTGCCATTAATATTATTAACAAAGATATACTTAAATAATTATTTACGTATATAATTAATGAATAGTGAAAATAAATTATTTGTACATAAATTTCAACCTTTATATTTCAAAGATTTTGGCAATGATAATGATGTTATTAAAATGCTAAATACACTTATATTATTAGATAGTATCAATATTTTGTTGATTGGTGATATTGCTTCAGGTAAAACATCTATATTAAATGCACTTATTCGTGAATATTATACAGGATATACTATAAAAGAATATCAAGAAAACGTTCTATATATTAATAGTCTAAAGGAACAAGGTATTAATTATTATAGAACTGATGTTAAAACATTTTGCCAAACATGTTCAAATGTCAAAAATAAAAAAAAGATTGTTATTCTAGATGATATTGATCTTATAAATGAACAAAGTCAGCAAGTTTTTCGCAATTGTATTGATAAATATAGTCACAATGTTCATTTTATTTCCTCTTGTAGTAATATTCAAAAAGTAATTGAAAGTCTTCAATCTCGCTTAACAATTATTCGTATTAAACCACTAAATAAAGAAAATCTTGAAGAATTTATTCAACACATTAAAATTAAAGAAAATATTAATATTGATAAAGATGCAGAGGATTTTATTGTAAACATTTCAAATAATACTATGAAAGTTCTAATTAACTATATGGAAAAATTTAAAATACTTAATCAAAAAATAACATTGTCTTTAGCCGTACAATTATGCTCTAATATTAGTTTTTTAATTTTTGAAGAATATACTGCGTTTATTTTGAATAATTCTTTAAATGAAGCATTAAATGTTATTTACGATATTTATGATAAAGGATATTCTGTAATGGATATTCTTGATAATTATTTTGTTTTTATTAAAACTACACAAATATTATCAGATGATCAAAAATATAACGTGATACCTTGTATATGCAAGTATATCACTATTTTTCATAATATTCATGAAGATGATATTGAATTATCCTTATTTACAAATAATTTAATTCAAATATTAAGCAACAATATGAATTAAAATTCTTATTTTTTTTTCTTTAATATATATTTTTATATAATATTATTATATATTTATGACATCACAAATATTTAAAAATAAAGTACCGAATTCGTTATTTTTTGAATTATTAGATAAAATATGCTTTAAAAATGAAAAACATTATACGTTTAATTTGGATGCGTATAAAAAAGGCGTTTTTAATGAAGAAATACAAACCTTTTTCGAAGTTTGTAAACCTTATTACTTTTTATCTAAACGTAAGTATTTGGAAAAGAAGTTGACATATAATTCATTTAGTACTATTTTACGACAGATATGTAACTATAATAAAATTGTATATACATCTCAAATTATTTATAATAAATCAGATTATAGTATTGTATATTACATTTACCTTTAAATCCACCTTTAGAAAATGTGGAGCCAAATCTAACAATTTAACTTATAAATTTGGCGAAACATTTTTAATTATTGAATAAAGTTTGGCTCCACCTTTCTTAAAGGTGGAATTAGTACCTTCTCTTTGTCCCAGTTGGCTTTCTTACACTTTTTGTCTTACTACCCCGTGATCTTTTAGGAGGTTCGTAAAATTCAGGCTCTTCATCTTCATCATTATCGTCTTCATCTTCATTTGAATTTCCAAAATAACTTCTTAAATCAAACATACTCTCTTCACTATCTTCATTATTACTTTTATCATCTGAACCAGTCTTATACATAAATAAACCTAATCCACCAACGGCTAGAATACCTGTTGCTAAAAGTAATGACATTGTATCGTTCATTTATAATATAAAATTCTGAATTTAATTATAATAATTAAACACATTTCTTAACATTCTTAATTTTTGCATAAATTGACTTTTCTTATATTTTTGAAAATCATAACCTGCTAACTCATACACTTTTGAATCATTCTTTAATAAAAAATCGTATGTGATTTCTTCTGATGTATATGGAAGATTATCATAGTTGTACAAAGTGTACGACAATTGATTTTTTTTACATATGACAAATGATATAAAATCAATTAACTCATGTGCAAATTCACAACTAAAAGAATATGTACAAGAATCAATTTTTTTGCTAAAACGTTGTCCTCTAATTACATATTTATGTTCTTTTTTGTCATATAAAATATATAATGTAGTATCTAGCTGTTTTGTATCAATATCAAATTCTTCAATTTTGAAGACAAGACAATCAGTTATTTCTGGCATTATTATTTATAATAATGTTATCTATTTAAGTATCTTTTATTATTATTTAAATAGATATATACAAGTATATAAAATGTATTGGTTCATTTTATTTTCTCTCTTGTATGTTTTAAGAAGTTATATTTCAATGAATCCACGAATTGGATTAGATGAAAGAATAGGATTTTATCCTGATAAATTATTTATTGATAATATAACAAGTGACAGAATTTTAAAAATACATGAAACAACCGAAAAAAAACAATTTTTAGAATCTAATAATATTCCTATAGACGATAAATTGTATGAAATCGGAAATAGAAATGTACCAGAAGTATTTAATATCATTAATGGTGGTTTATTTAATGATTGGGAATTTGATTTTTTTGCTAATGTATAATTGTTATTTTTTTGATCCAAATATATAAAAATATGAAAATGCTACATCTATTAAAAAACACGATATACTAAATAAAAATAATAAATATTCTAAAGGTGTCTTGTTTTCTAAGTTGTAAAAATAAATACTTAATAAAATAAAAAATGGTAATGC
>Ga0114960_10003152_pt1 | contig 12712 bp, 9 predicted proteins | sample C_130625_MF_Meta_FD_92637 | JGI IMG/M metagenome (GOLD analysis project Ga0114960, IMG submission 92637) | Freshwater microbial communities from Lake Croche, Canada to study carbon cycling - C_130625_MF_MetaG | ecosystem: Environmental > Aquatic > Freshwater > Lake | place: Lake Croche, Canada... | reverse complement strand
TTTTGTTGAAAATTTAATTCGTATTGAAGGGGTATTAGATATTGACGTGACCAAAGGTGGTAATGGTCAACTCCTAGATATGACCAAAGCGGGCAAGCGCAGACCTTCGGACTGCTTTGTGCCCAAGGAGCTCATACGCCGTTTTAAATTAAAACAGGGTATGCTCATTGCAGGAACCGCCTACCCAGCTGAAGGCCGCTTTCCCAATGCTAAAATTAAATTCATAGAAACAGTCGATGGCCTTCCTTTAGAGGAAAGACGTGCAAAATTTGATTTTTCGCAGCTGACAACCGTTTCACCAGATAAGCATTTAAAGATGGAGCTTAAAGATGGCCGCATGACTACGCGTGCTGTCGACTTATTCTGTCCCATCGGAAAAGGAACCCGCGGTCTTATTGTCGCCCCACCTAGAACAGGTAAAACTACCCTGCTTCGTGATATGGCTTTGGGCGTACTTGAGAATAACCCCGAGTGTAAAGTACTAATTCTTTTAGTGGATGAGCGTCCCGAAGAGGTTACCGATTTTAGACGTAATATACCTGCTGAAATTTGGGCTTCCTCAAATGATGAACAAATTGAAAGTCATATTCGTATTGCCGATTTATGTATAGAGCGCGCTAAGCGCTTAGTGGAGGCAGGCTACAGTGTGGTTTTATTCTTAGATTCGATCACGCGCTTAGCGAGAGCGCATAACACACTTAGAAATAGCGGTCGCACAGGCTCAGGCGGTCTCGATGTAAGAGCCTTAGAAAAGCCACGCCAACTCTTTGCTGCAGCCAGAAATACAGAAGAAGCAGGCTCGTTAACGATAGTAGCCTCGGTATTAGTGGAAACAGGCAGCCGTATGGATGACGTTATTTTCCAAGAATTCAAAGGCACAGGCAATATGGAGCTTGTTTTGGACCGTAAATGTGCAGAAATGCGTTTATGGCCTGCCATAAACATAGCTGCATCGGGAACCCGTAAGGAAGAACTCCTCATAGAAGCTAAAAAACTCGAGGGAATTCATTTCTTTAGGCGTGCTTTGGTCCAACAGAAGATAGAAGAAGCGACCGATACCATGATAACGCGCCTTTCGAAGACTAAAACCAACGAAGAATTCCTTAAATTGATCGCCCGATAAGGTTCTTAGGAGTAAGTTGAACTTCCCTCTTGCTCCAAAGCCTTCATTTATAAATTATTAACCCTCAAGCTTTCGCCAATCGGCTTAAGTATCACTCACTCTTTACCGCTTTAACTTAGCAATGCATAGTTTTTCCGAGCAATGTCTCGATATGGCCCGTTCGATGTTAGGCCATAATCTCGATTCCATTCAGCCTGATGGCACCATAACTCCCGCAAACGGGGAACTTTCCAGACCAGATGAACCTGGTCATGCAGCTTACGCGCTGGGTGAGTATTACCGGGCAACCGGCGAAGCTACTTTAAAGGGATATGATCTCGTTGATTTAGCAGCGCGCTGTATCACAGCCCAGATGTTTACAGAACCTGCAGCCGAGAACGGTCTCGCCTACGCAGCGCTTGGACTGCTTTGTTTTGGACCCTCTAAAGACCGCAATCCCGTGTGGGAGCGTCTTGTAGAAGAAACCCAAACTAGAATAGATAAACAACTTTTACAACGCAGTGACTATGATAATCACTGGCAAGCCTTCAATATCGCTAAAGCCGTTGCTCGCTTCAGTTTTGGATTATCTAAAAAAGATGAGACATCACGCTTAATTGAGCGCATGGTCGAACGTATTGACCAAACCAGTTCAGCAGGATTTTTTGATGACTCCACAGGCGGACCTCTCGGTGGAGATTACGGCTTATATGGAGTAATGGCTTTTGTTTTTGCTCGTTCGGCCTTACAACTTCATGCCAATAGTGGCGTGCGTGATCGTAAGCTACCTACGTTACGTACCTACGCTGAAAAATACATCAAGATGATGCCTGATTTAGTCAGAGCAGATGGTCTTGGTTGGGCTTACGGCAGATCTGCAGGTGCTTATGGCCAGATGCATTGCATAAGCTTAATTTTACAAGGACTTCGCGATGGCTGGATAGCAGAAGATCAAAAGCCAAAATATTTTGATATTTTAAGACGCCTGTTCCTCTTTTTCTATCAGACTTACCTCGATCAAGAGCATGGTTTCTTAGACCTACGCGATACCGAACGCACCGCCTACGATCAACATACTACCCGTATGGCTAATTTCGATGCTGCGCGTTACTTGTGCCAGTGGTCTCGTTTAGCAAAGACCGTTCAAATGCCTTCAGGACTTGCTCAAATTGAAATGCAAAAAACGAGTGGTCGTTTTGTTATTTACGATAAGAGTAATAAAAAAGAACAAGGTCTATTTTTATATAGAGACGGCGCAAGTGGTCTCCATTTACAAATTCCTTTAGTAAGTAGTGGAGCAAAAGTCACGAGCGACAATTTATCCTTCCCGCATGCTCCGGGTATTTTCGATTGGCCAAATAATGTATACTTACCTTTGATGGTTCCTGAATTAACATTCGGAGACCAAGTCACCGTTCCTTCCTTTTATGGAAAGAATTGTGTTACCGGTCTAGGCTTACGTAACAGCTTCTACTTTAGGTACGATCAACCTGAGTTAATTACGACCAAGGAAGAAATCGTCAAAAATTTAGGTAGTGTAAAAGTGCAGTGGAGCTTCTCAGGAAATAAAGTAAGTTGCGAATTTGCTTATACCGTTAAGCAGCAAGTTAACTTAGATAAATTCCGTTATGTTTTAGCTGTAGCAGCACCCCACTCCCATTACCGCTCTCCTGGTTCCATTACACTCGGACCTCTGGGCCATCGCTGCTCCGTGGTCAAAGATGACTTTCAAGGCGTATGGCAAGATACTGAAGTCGTCAGTGCAGATGAGAATTACCGCACAAACTTTGGTAAAATTCACTACTTACAGTACTTAGTCAGAGATCATCCGCTTGTGATGCGTCCTGGCCAAGTGTACCGTTTAGCAGTTAATTTCGAGCCAGATATTGCTCGAATCGAGGGCTGATTTTCGTGCTTTCGCGCAGAATTATACCTTGTCTTGATGTCACGAATGGACGCGTTGTAAAAGGCGTCAAGTTTCAAGAACTACGTGACGCGGGCGATCCAGTTGAATGCGCTAAAGCGTATGATTTACAGGGTGCCGATGAATTAGTTTTTTTAGATATAACAGCATCAAGTGATGGTCGTAAGATTATGCATGATGTGGTCGCAAAAACGGCTGAACAATGTTTCATGCCCCTTACAGTAGGAGGTGGTTTACGTTCGGTTGAAGACATAGAACGTATGTTGCGAGCAGGTGCTGACAAAGTATCTTTAAATACAGCTGCCATTCAGCGTCCTGAACTGATTAAAGAGGGCTCAGAGCGTTTTGGAGCTCAGTGTATTGTCTTAGCTATTGATGCAAGAAAAGAACCCGGTAAAGACGCATGGCGCGTTTTTACCCACGGAGGTCGCAATGCGACTGCGTTAGATGCCGTTGCCTGGGCTAAACAAGCAGTCAGTCTTGGTGCAGGTGAAATTTTATTAACGAGTATGGATAAAGATGGAACGAAGGAGGGCTATGACTTAGGCCTTACTCGAGCAATCAGTGATGCAGTAGGTGTTCCTGTCATAGCGAGTGGAGGTGCTGGTGAATTAAGCCACTTTGCAGATGTATTAAATCAGGGTCATGCGAGTGCAGTATTAGCGGCTTCTTTATTTCACTTTGGAACTCTTACCGTTCCCCAAGTAAAGGCATACCTTAAGTCACAAAATCTTCCCGTTAGACTTTAAAAAAACGATATACAAGTATTATAGAAAAGTCATACAGGCTGATTCCACTCCGTTTAAGCCATTAGCCACGTCTTAAAAAAGAAACTTGAAAGCGAACAAAACTGTCACGGCCATAAATAAGATAGGGTTAGACGATTTGATTTATAGTACTAAAACAAATCTTTAGGCTGCGCGTAGTGCTCGGTAAAGAAAAGCGATAGCTAAAAAACTAGGGTGTAACTGCAGACGCAAGAGGCGCTACTGCTTCAACTCCTGGTGAGTCCTTAGTCTTACCCTCTCCAACTAAGACACTGAGCTGTTGCTGAACAGCAATAAAGAATTCAGAGGAGAGTTCACCGACAGGTACTTCAAACATCTGTTTTGTTTTAGCATGTTCATAAACATTCTTAGACTTTTCTGGATTTAGTCCTTTAGGCCTTAGTACTTTCTTACGCTCAAGCATAAGAGCAAGAAACTGGATGAGACGTACTGTTTCTGTAGATGGCTCGTTTTGCGGATCTGCTAAAGTCATAAATAAATTCTCTGCATTGAGCTTCAAATCGCGCTCTGAGTTATCCTGTTTTGAGCGAGGCTTAAATATGTGCGTCCAGCTACATGCAGTCTTACCTTCTGGTGCAAATTCTGAAATCTTATTAAAGGCTACATCATGGCGAACAATCTCTAATGACGGTAACTGGATTAAATAACTGGTGACTCTATCTCCCTCTGCAAAAGAAAGCTTTGTTACTGAACATAAAGGAGCAAGAGGTTGTAGATTCAATTCCATGTCGTTTCTTATTTACTTGTTAGATTTCTAGAGGCTAGCAAATTCATATCAAATGAAAGGCAGGCTAATCGCAATAGGAGACATCCACGGCTGTCATCTCGAATTTTCCGAGATGCTCGATAAGCTTAGCCTGCAGCCAGATGACCGGTTAGTCTTATTGGGTGATTTGGTAAATCGAGGACCCAGTAGTTCAAAAGTCATTGATCTAGCGATTAAACATCGAGCTATTTCTATACTTGGTAATCATGAGGTAAGGCTTTTAAAATATCGTAAATCATTAGATAAAAGCATCTTAAAGGACTACGATTATACCACAATTGAACAATTAAAACCAGAGCATTGGGCCTACTTAGACGCTATGCCGCTTACTTTTGAGGAACCTAAATTAAATACTGTTTTTGTTCATGCTGGTTTTCTACCCTCGCAACCTTGGCAAAAACAAGGCGTAGACATTACGACACGTATCCAAGCTATAAATAAAAATGGGGAAATTATTAAGCGTTCTGAGGCTGAAGATAGCTTAACCTGGGCAGACCAGTGGTGTGGACCTCCTTTTGTCGTTTATGGTCACACGCCACGCTCTGAAATTTATAAATTAAAATGGTCTGTTGGAATAGATACGTCGTGTGTTCTCGGGGGATATCTGACAGCATATATTCTTCCCGATCGTAACTTTGTTCAGGTAAAAGCTAAAGCGCGCTACTTTCCATGAATGAATTTTTATCCGTAAAAGAATTAAAGGCTCAGCAGACAACAAATAAACTTTTTACAAGTTTACTCATTTTAAAGAAAACAACCGCTAAGACAGCGAGTAATGGAAACGCTTACTTATCTGCAGAATTGGGAGATAAGACAGGCTCTTTTACATGCACCGTATTTTCTGACTCACCTGTGTTCGAAATGTTTAAAAGCGCGCCAGATTCACTCATCGTTAAAGTAGAAGGAAAACTAGATGTATACCAAGGTCGTCTTTCTCCCAAGTTAAGTAAAGCAACCCCCATGAGTGAGGCTGAACTACAAAGCTCTGGCGCACTAGAAAATCTTGTCGAGGCAACAAGTGAAGACTTCGAAGGAATGAAAAGTGAATTAAATCACTTTATTTTAAGTATACCGAATATTGAACTTAGAAAAACTGTTGAAACTGTTTTAGCTGAACTTGGAGATAATTTTTTAACTGCGCCTGCCGCAGTATCTGTTCACCACGCCTATCGCCACGGTTTACTCGAGCACACGGTAAGAATGGCAAGGGCTGCTCATGTGCTTTTACCCCTTTACCCTGAAGTAGATCCCGGTTTAGTTATGGCGGGTATACTGCTTCACGATACAGGTAAAGTGATTGAATATGTTGGCACTCTTTCAACTAAGCGAAGTCGCCGCGGAATTTTACAAGGGCATGTTGTACTCGGCTATGATTTAGCTAGGCGCGCAGGTATAAAAGTTGGCTTAGACGAAGATCTCCTTGAGAGGCTTGAGCATATTATTTTAAGTCATCAAGGAAAACTTGAATGGGGTGCAGCTGTAATTGCTGCGTCACCGGAGGCAGTTCTTGTTTCTATGATAGATAATTTAGATGCAAGAATGGGGATGGTACAACAGGCCTTAAGACAAGCCAATGAGGACCAAGAATTTTCGGAACGTATTATGGGTTTGGAATCTGCTATTTTAACTAAGCCCGTTAAAAAGTAGCCATATAAATTAAGGCCTCAAGCCGCTACATGTGTACTACGTATAGCAATAACGACCTGCTTAACTTAAAAAAGTAAGCATAGAGCTTTAACCGTGTTGCGCCAAACCTGCATCTCGGTCTAACAGATTACTTTTAAATCTTTACCACGAGGACTACCCCTTATTTTACTGCCAGGTATTACAGTATGGAAATTTTAGTCGAAAATAGCTTTTCCTAGGGAAGCAACACAACCATCAATCAGAGCACTACACGCATAACTACCAAAACGTTAGGACTGAATGGTGTGTAAAATAATTATTTTACGCCATTTTACTCTAAGTAGAACCTACTTTTAAACTAATTAGACTTCTTGGGTATTAAACACCAAGAAGCTACTCTTGAGTTAGAGCGATTGCTAAAAATATCAAGCTAGGAACTTAAGGCTTAATTCGATTAACGAGCTAAGGTCATTAAGAATTCTGCATTAGATTTAGTCTTCTTAAGTCGGGTGATAAGCATCTCCATAGACTCGACTGGCCCGAGACCCTGCATTGCACGACGAAGACCATAAATGCGCTGTAATTCTTCAGGGTGATATATGAGCTCTTCTTTTCTCGTACCTGAACGATCAATATTAATCGATGGAAATATACGACGTTCGACGAGGCCACGGTCTAAGTGAAGCTCCATATTGCCCGTACCTTTGAACTCTTCAAAGATTACCTCATCCATTCGACTACCCGTATCAATAAGTGCAGTACCAATAATAGTTAAACTACCTGCTCCTTCGATATTACGTGCAGCACCAAAGAATCGTTTTGGCTTTTGTAGCGCAGTTGCCTCTAAACCTCCCGACATAATTTTACCATTATTAGCTGCAAGCGAATTATAGGCACGCGCAAGTCGAGTAATAGAGTCTAATAGAATTACTACATGTCCTCCATGCTCAACGATACGACGTGCTTTCTCGCCTACCATTTCAGCGCAATGGACATGGCTTTCTGGACTTTCATCGAACGTGGAAGAAACGACTTCGCCTTTTGTATGCCGTTTAAAATCAGTGACCTCTTCTGGTCGTTCATCAATAAGTAAAAGGATTAATTTTACATCGGGACTATTTTCAGAAATTGAATTGGCAATGTTCTGTAAGAGTACAGTTTTTCCAGTACGTGGCGGTGCTACAATTAAACCACGTTGGCCAAAACCAATCGGTGTTAAAATATCTACTGTGCGCATTGAAACATCCTTTTGAATTTCCGGTGCTTCAAGTAAAATACGTTTTAAAGGATAATAAGGAACTAGTTCTTCAAAGGGAGTAATATTGAGTATTTCTTCAGGTGCTAGTCCCATGATTTGAACTACTTTTACAACAGAGGGACAGCGTTCCTCATTTTGTGGAGACTGAACTTGCACTTTAATCTGGTGTCCCCGTTTGATTCCGTACCGCTTAATTAAACTTTCAGGTAAGTAGGGATCATCTGGGTAATAGCGATAATTTACATCCTCATGGACTATGAAAGCACCACGCTCATTCATATCTACATAACCCGTATCAAACATGGGCTGCTTTTGAGTAGCAGCTTGAGCAAACAGTTTATTCAAAAGTTGGCGACGATTAGGTGCGCCTTCAACCGTTATGCCTTGCGTACGGCAAAAGCTAGCGAGCTCTCCTACAGTAAAAGCATATATTTTCTCAATGTGGAGTGCTTCTCCCGAACCTGAGGAGATATCGAGTGCTAATTGATCCAGAGCTGCAAGATCGTTGAAACGCTCAGGATTAGGCAAATCGCCTGTGAAGTGTTGCTGAGGAACGGGAGCAGGTTGAGGAGGATGCTGGGCGTGGTGAGGGTTTGGCGTAGGAGCGTGACCTTGATGAGGTGCACCTTGGTTTCCTTGCCACTTATTGAAACGACCTTTTCTGTTCTTGCCCTGCTTCCAAAATTTTCTTTCCTGCCATCCACCGTGACCCTGGTTATGGCCATGTTGGTTACCTTGACCAAATCCTACCCCTTGACCAGCTGGTTGCTGATTAACGGGATTTGGCTCTTGAGATTCACCTGATGAAGAAGATACCACAGAGCTATCTTGATTAGACGCGTTAGACGAGGGTGCAAAAACTTCACGTTGCTGAGATTGAGCACCACTTGAATAAGTCTCTTGCTGTGGCTCGGAGTAAGACGAGGGAGTGGATTCCTGGGATGTAGTACTATAAGACTCAGTCTCTACAGATTTATTCTTAGGCGGTCTACCGCGGCGTTTAGGAGCAACTGGAGTTGAATCGTCTTCAGATGATTTAGTCATTTCTTTAATCGGGAAAATAGCCTCACAGAAGGAGGAAATAAAATATGGGTTATAGATTCACAACGAGGCGATCAATCTGAGCTTCTAGAAAGGCTATGGAGCTAGAATTCCATAGTACAAAATCAGCCCAGTCGACTTTTTGAGACAACAGTAACTGTTGAGAGATACGTTGTTCTGCAAGCCCGCGGCTCAAGCCGCGTTGCTCTAATCGGACTAGTTGCAGATCACTAGAACACGCTACACAGACCGTAAAATCAAACCAATTTTCTAGCTTAGCTTCGAAAAGAAGGGGGGTCTCAATCACCCACTTACCCCCAATATGCGTGGCTAACTGCTTTCTCCATAGCTCGAATAGCCTGGGGTGAGTAAGGTTTTCAAGCCATCTGAGCTCATGTTCTTGGTTAAATACTATCGCAGCTAGCGCGTTGCGATCAAGGTTACCCGCAGTGTCAAAAACACCTACTCCAAAATGGGCACGGACCTCGTCAAGAACCTCGCTGGAGGCGAGGACTGTATTGCGAATAAGTAAATCTGAATCGATTCGGCTAAAACCTCTTTTTTCGAAAAAACTAGCCGCTGTAGTTTTACCTGAGCCGATTCCACCTGTAATTCCTAAGATCATGGAATACTAAAACCGTAGTAAGTATCGTATAATTCGCAAATTCTTAATTTGGTATAAATTAACACCTTTAGGTGAGTTATCATACAGAAGATTTACTCAATTATTGAGCGATCGCTGGGCAACTAACTTTTTAAAAATACTACCACTCCAAATAATCAGTAATGCGGTGGAGGCGGCTCAGGTGTCTCTGGACCACCCTCGGCATGGGATTGGCTTTCTAGATTAGACTTAAGCACAACAAACTCTTTTCTTAGACGCCTTATTTCATCACTCATTTCAAGCATAGCTTTATCCTGTTCTAAGGAGTGCTTTTCAAGCCAAGCATAACGTGATTCCAGTTTATTTAAACGTTCATCACTCATACTTATAGCTTTGTTCCAGCAGGAAGCGTAACTCCCTTAGCAACAATAAGAACACCATCTCGAATAACGATTGCACCATCTAGGTAACGGCCGTCCGGTTTACCCTGAGGATTTAGAATACTGTTATCTCCAATACGCGCATTCTTATCAATGATGGAATGAGTCACTCTACAGTTTCGTCCAACACCTAAATGAGGATGACCTTTATCAGCGGTGGCTTTACGCTGTTCCACTGTTTCATAGAAATCAGCTCCCATCATAACCACGTCCTCAAGAACAGAGTTTTCTCCAACAAAAGATCTAATACCTAAGATACAGCGTGTTAACTTAGAATCCGTTAAAATCGATCCATCACCAATCACTACTTGATCAATTAAACATTTATTTAATTTCGATGCAGGTAAGTAACTGTCTTGAGTATATACAGGTGCTTTGGGATCGAAGAAATTAAAAGGAGGAAGCGGTTGTGCAAGCGCTAGATTTGCTTCGAAAAACGCTTTTACTGTGCCGATATCTTCCCAGTAACCTTGGAATACGTGGGAATAAAGTTTCTTCTTACCCAAGAGGCTTGGAATTACTTCACGACCAAAATCAGTCATTGTATTATCTAAGGCCTCAGCGAGAGCAGCGCGGTTAAAAACATAAATGCCCATGGAAGCTAAACAACTTTTCTCAGACAGAGGTTGTTCAAATTGTTTTTCTATAGCTTCAGAAACCGCAAGACTCTCTATCACTTTAGGATCTTTAGGTTTTTCCACAAACTGCTTAATTTCGTGCGAATCCCCCACCCGCATTAAACCTAATCCTTCTACTTTTGATAAAGGAACTGGTATTGCAGCTACTGTTACGTCAGCACCTGATTCAATATGATCATCAAGGATTTTCTTGAAATCCATTTTGTAAAGTTGATCCCCCGATAGAATCAATACGTATTCATGGGGAGAATTTCTAAAGTGAACTAAGTTACGTCGAACGGCATCTGCTGTGCCTTGGTACCAATCCAAACTTTTTTCTGTTTGTTCGGCGGACATGATATCAACAAAGCCACCCCCAAAAGGATCGAATTTATAGGTATTCTGAATATGCCTGTGTAACGAGGCTGTGTTAAATTGTGTGAGAAGAAAAATACGATTAATCTCAGAATTTATACAGTTGCTAATTGGAATATCCACCAAGCGATATTTTCCTGCTAAGGGGACCGCTGGTTTACAGCGCTCTAATGTGAGGGGTGATAAACGCGTACCACGTCCACCACCCATAATTACAGCAAGCACTTGTTTTGAAATATTCATCTTAGAGGTATACAACAAAGCTAATTAACGCATGTCCTAAAGCCTTGCTCAAGCATTGCTTTGAGTTCTAACTTATCAAAACAAATTATGTGCGGAATCGTAGGTTATATCGGTAAACATAAAGCTATTGCTATCCTCATCGAAGGCTTGAAACGCCTCGAATACCGGGGCTACGACTCTGCGGGCGTTGCTATTATGCAGCGCGGTAAGCTTGAGATCGCTAAAAAGGCTGGCAGAGTTGAAGTTTTAGCTCAAGAGGTAGCTAAGCATGGCTTTACCGGTTCTTTGGGTATAGGTCATACGCGCTGGGCAACTCACGGTGGAGTTACAGATGCGAATGCTCACCCGCATATAAGTAGTGATGGTAAATTCGCCTTAATTCATAATGGGGTCATTGAAAACTACTCCCAAATGAAAACGTTCTTGGGAGGCAAAGGATACACCTTTAAGTCTGAAACAGATACCGAAGTTTTATCTAATTTAATTGCTTATCACTATGTCAAAGAAGCGAAAGGCGATGCCAGTGAGCGCTTCTTAGAAAGCGTAAGAAAAGCTCTTCAACATGTTGAAGGCACCTATGGAATTGCTGTTTTGTGTGCCGACTGTCCAGAGGAACTAATAGCAGCACGTAAAGCATCCCCCCTTCTTTTAGGTGTGGGTGATGGTGAATTCATAATCGCAAGTGATGCCTCTGCACTCGTGAGTAGAACTCAAAATGTTGTTTATTTAAAAGATGGTGAAATTGTTCACTTAACCCCAAAAGCTTTTTCAATCACGACCTTAGATCAAACGGAAGTAACTCCTATTGTTGATACAATTACATGGTCTGTAAGTGATGCTGAATTAGGTGAGTATAGTCACTTCATGGAAAAGGAAATTTTTGAGCAGCCTACAGCGCTCGAAAATTCGATGCGTGGCCGTTTTTCTGAAGACGGAAGTACAGCTGTTTTTGGAGGTCTTAATTTAACGGCCTCAGAGCTACGTCAAATTAACCGCTTTATGTTCTGCGCATGTGGTACTGCTTGGCATGCTTGCTTAGTGGCTGAACACTTAATTGAGCGTTTCGCACGGCTACCCGTAGAAGTGGATTATGCCTCAGAATTTAGATACCGTAATGCGCCGCTTGACCCTAATGCGTTATTCTTTGTGTTAAGTCAGTCAGGAGAAACCATTGATACGCTAGCAGCGATGCGAGAAGCTAAGCGCAAAGGCTACCGAGTACTTGCTATCAATAATGTAGTAGGTTCAACAATAGCTCGAGAATCTGATGGAGGTATCTACCAGCATGTCGGCCCGGAGATAGGTGTCGCATCTACGAAAGCATTTACTTCACAGCTTTTAGTAGGAGCAATGGTTGCTTTATATGTCGCTCGATTACGCGATATGAGTTTTGCAGATGGTACTGAATATGTAAATGCACTCAAAGGGGTTCCAGACCTTGTAAGGCAAGTTTTGAAACAAGCTCCAGCAATCAAAGCAATCGCTCAGCGTTTTGCACAAGCTGATGACTTTTTATTCTTAGGTCGTCTTTCTTTATTCCCTATTGCCTTAGAGGGTGCTTTAAAACTTAAAGAAATCTCTTATATTCATGCTGAGGGCTACCCTGCTGCTGAAATGAAACATGGCCCAATAGCGTTGATTAGCGAGAAATGCCCAAGTGTATTTTTCGCTCCTCAAGGAGAAATCTTTAATAAGATTGTCTCTAGTATGCAGGAAATAAAAGCGCGTAAGGGTCCAATAATTGTTATCGCTACTGAAGGTGCAGAATTTCCTCAAGGCCTAGTGGATGCAAAGATTACTATTCCTGAGTGTCACGAAGCTGTACTACCGATTGTCGCATCGATTCCAATTCAACTCTTGAGTTATTATATCGCTGTTGAGAGAAAATGCGACGTAGATAAACCACGCAATTTAGCAAAATCTGTTAC
>Ga0114960_10003151_pt1 | contig 12715 bp, 9 predicted proteins | sample C_130625_MF_Meta_FD_92637 | JGI IMG/M metagenome (GOLD analysis project Ga0114960, IMG submission 92637) | Freshwater microbial communities from Lake Croche, Canada to study carbon cycling - C_130625_MF_MetaG | ecosystem: Environmental > Aquatic > Freshwater > Lake | place: Lake Croche, Canada... | reverse complement strand
TTGAAAGAACTTCTACTTTCAATGGCCTGTACTTTGTGCTCATGGGCAAGCTCAGCCCCCTTGACGGCATTGGGCCGAACGACCTCGGCTTTGCCAAACTGTCAGAGCGTTGCAATGACGGTCAAGTGCAAGAAGTTATTCTGGCAACCAATTTCACCGGTGAGGGTGAGGCAACGGCACACGTCATCGCAGAAATGCTAAAGAAGCGTGGCTTGCGCGTCACACGTCTGGCCAGAGGCGTGCCTGCTGGAAGTGAACTTGAATACGTCGATTTGGGCACCATCGCCCACGCATTGGTCGATCGTCGCTAAGCGCTTTGCGACTTTGAACACGGCTTTATCAGTGTTCTTCATTACGTAATTACCCGCTTGGGATGTTTCCCAATGTGCCACCATCGATCCCTTTGTATGCTGAACTCATGTTAGGCGGGAACTATTCAAGGGGTATTGGGGTGCTAGCTAAAATGAGGCGGCGGGAATTTACAGCCATGGCCATGGCCAGTGTTGTGCTGGCGCCTGACTTGGCTCGAGCTGCTGTTACGCCTCAAAAAATCAGCATTGCACTGGCCGCCAAAACCAGTCTTTTCCATTTGCCTTTGGTCTTGGCCGACCAATTGGGCATGTTCAAAAATGAGGGCCTTCAAATTGATTGGCTTGAATGTGAATCGGGTCTTCAAACTCTTCAACTGGCCTTGAGTGGACAAGCAGATGTGGTGTCAGGTGCTTTTGAACACACCCTTGATTTGCAAGCGCGTGGTTTAAATTACCGTGCCTTTGTATTGCAGGGTAGAGCGCCTCAAATCAGTGTCGGATTGGCCACAAAAAAAGCGCTTGCGATGAAATCATTGTCCGATCTCAAATCCTTGAAAGTAGGCATTTCATCCTTGGGCTCTGGCACACATTGGTTGGCTCAACAATGGCTATTCAAAGCCAATCTTGCTGCCGATCATATTCAGTACGTTGAATTGGGCGCTAGCACGGGCCATTTGGTAGAAGCCCTTAGGACGGGCTTGGTTGACGCTTTGTGTCACATCGATCCTGTGATGCACTACCTGGAACAAAAAAACGAATTGCGTCTCTTGGCTGATACACGATCGCTGCTCAGTTCGCAGCGCATGTTTGGAGGCCCCATGCTCTCCGCTTGTTTGTTTGGCAAGGGTGAGTTTTTGCAAAAACGCGCTGATGTTGCGTTGACCTTGACCCTGGGCGTCGTTAGAGCATTGCATTGGCTCAAGACCGCGGGGCCTTCCGATATTCTCAAAATTGTGCCCTCTCACAACTGGATGGGCGACCGTGCGATTTACTTGGGTGCTTTGGAAAATGTGCGCGACAGCTACAGCTTGGACGGCATGTTTTCTAAAGAGTCTTTGCAAACGGCTTGGCGTGCCAGGGCGAATCGCGTTAGCACCGACCGGGCCAATTGGACCACCTTGGCCAAAACCTATACCAATGAATTTGCGCTGATTGCGAAACGCAAATTCAATTCCTGACGGAAGAAGTGGGTGAGTTGTGCTTGCCAGTTTTTGGGGCGGGCTGATTTGTTTTGACCTTGGATTTCTTGGCGTTGGATCCGCCGGTTGAGGCTTTGACACCAGGGTTGGTGTTCGACTTCTTGCCTGCATTTTTACTGCCTCTGGAACTGGCCGTGGTCGGCACCAAGATGGCAATGGATTGGCCCGGTTTGAGTGCAACAGGAATCTTCAATTTGTTCCAAGCCGCTATGTTTATAGGCGTCACGTCATGACGGCTCGCCAGCGATGCCAAGGTGTCGCCTTTTTGGACTTTCACCAGAATACGGCGCAAAACAATTTCGGGGGCAAAAGAAATTTTGGCGTTGTCTGCCAAATGTTCAGTAACATCTGCGTCAAGCGAGCCTTGCCTTGCAACCAACAAGGTCGAACCTTGTTTGACTTGCATTCCATTCGGAATTTGGTTCACTGAGCGAAGCTCAATTTCGGTCATTTTGACCAGTTTGCTGGCCTCAGAGACCTTCATGGTCTTTGGCACAGACCAAGCCGTCCAACTGGCCAATGGTTTTTGTGCATGCTCTTCGAGTCTGCGTTGGAAGCGAGCTGCGTTGTCCCAAGGTAGCAAAATTTCAGGTGTGCCTGCAGCCAAAATTACCGGCCGGCTCATTGATGGGTTCAAAGCCTTGAAATCTTCCATGCTGACGCCTGAAAAATTGGCCGCCAATTTCACATCGATGTCACGCGTGATGCTGACCGATTTGAAATAGGGGTGATTCTGAATGAGTGGCAATCGGGCATTGAAATTTTGTGGCTGGGCAATGATGTTTTTAACGGCCTGCAACTTGGGCACGTAATAGCGCGTTTCGTTGGGCATGCTCAGATCGGAATAGGTCAGGCCTAAACCTGCCGCTTTGTTTTTGGCCAATGCGCGGCCCACACTGCCTTCTCCCCAGTTGTAAGCTGCCAAAGCCAAATGCCAGTCGCCAAACATGCCATAAAGTTTTTGTAAATAGTCAAGGGCCGCACGAGTCGATTCAATCACGCCGCGTCTTTCGTCCCTGAAAATGTTTTGTTTCAGATCAAAGTACTTTCCGGTTGCTGGCATGAATTGCCACATACCGGCAGCTTTCGCAGTGGAAACGGCTTCGGGGTTAAAGGCCGATTCGATGAAGGGCAACAAGGCCAATTCAGTGGGCATGTTTCTGCGTTCGAGTTCTTCAACAATGTGGAATAAATATTTCCTTGAGCGTTCCGTCATTCGCACCATGTAGTCAGGACGCGCTGCGTACCAATCTTCGCGGTCTTTCACCAGATCGTTTTCAAGATCGGGCATGGCAAAACCTTGACGAATGCGCACCCAAATGTCAGCAGGGGGCTCGGTGACGTCGTCCATTTTGGGCTTGACGATGGCCGCTTTGAAAGGCGCAATCAAATGGGGCGTTGGTGGTGGTGGCGTTGCAGTTGCCGTTGCTTCTGCTGTCGGACTGATTTCAACAGTACTGACTTCAGCTAGTTTCTGGACATTGGCGCAGCCTGTCAAAAATAGCGCAAGACACAGTCCTAGCTTTATTTTAAGACCGAAGGCCTTGGTGTGATGGTTCATTTGTAGTCGTTTTTCCAGAGCCGCAGATGTGCAAAAATATCTGCTTCATTGTCTTTCACTTGCGGTGCAAACTTTTTAACGGCACTGATCACCGTTGACGATCGGGTTCGCATGAAAGGGTTGATTTGCAATTCATTCGCAAGATTGGCGGGCAAGGTCGGTAAATTCTGCGCTCTCAGTTCTTTGCAATGTAATACGTAGGATTGAAGACTTAAATTGTGTGGCTCCACCGCACTGGCAAATTTCAAATTGCTCAAGGTGTATTCGTGTGCGCAACAAACGCGTGAAGCGCCTGGCAATGTAGCCAGCAGATCCATCGACTGGAGCATCTGCGCTGCAGTGCCCTCAAACAAACGACCACAGCCACCAGAGAAAAGCGTATCGCCACAAAAAAGCAAAGGTTCTTGCCCCTCTGGCTCTGCGAAATAGGCAATGTGACCAGAAGTATGACCGGGTACATCGAGTGTTTGAAAATGCAAGCCAAGCCAGCTGAACTGGTGCCCCTGAACTAAGGCTTGATATTCGAAGGGTAATTTTTCGTGAGCAGGCCCATAAACCTTGGCGCCCCAATCCTGCTGAAGTTTCGCCACCCCCCCCGTATGATCACCATGATGATGGGTGACTAAAATGCAATCGAGTTTGTGATTGTTTTCAGTCAACCAGTTGCTAACTGGGGTTGAATCACCTGGATCAACAACCAATGCAAGGCCTTGGTGTTGCAACAGCCAAATGTAATTATCAGAGAATGCGGGCAGCGGAATTAGGTTCATGACTCTTCCTATTATAGAAACCACCTCCATGGCGCAAGATTGGCGTCAATGGCTCACAACGCCAGCAGGGTCTTTTTTGTTGAACTGGGAGCAATCGCAGATGGTTGAGTTGGTGGCAGACATCTTTGGCTACCACGCACTTCAATTGGGCATGCCCGAGTTAAATGGCTTGCGAGCCAACCGAATGCCCCATCAGTGGCTGGCCCTGTCTGACACCCATGCATTGCCTGAGGGACAAGATTTTCAGTTTGCAGCCCACAGCATTGCATTGCCATTTCAAGCCGACAGTTTAGATCTGTTGGTCATGCCGCACAGTTTGGAGTTGAGTTTGGATGCGCATGCCAGTCTGCGCGAGGCCGAGCGGGTCTTGGTGCCAGAGGGCCATTTGCTCATTACGGGTCTTAACCCGACCAGCCTATGGGGTTGGCGCCACAAACGCGCGCAATGGTATCGGCGCTGGGGTTTTGAGAGCTTAAGCTCACCGGCTTGCGATGAACTGATTGGTTATTGGCGATTGAGAGACTGGCTTAGATTGCTGGGTTTTGAAGTCAAAGTGAGCCAATTTGGATGCTGGCGGCCAGCACTCGACAAGCCGAAATGGTTTGATCGATGGGCTTTCATTGACAAATTGGGCGCTAATTGGTGGCCCATCTTGGGCGGGGCCTACGTCATTGTGGCTGTTAAAAAGGTCCAGGGCGGACGTATTTTGGGTGCGACTTGGAAGCAACGCAGACATCAAGCCAAAGCTGTCGCAACCCTGGCTCGACGACAAAACCAAATTCAAGGCGACTCTGGCGCCCAAAGAAAGAGTGAATGTGAATCACGTTGAAATCCATACGGATGGCGCTTGCAAAGGCAATCCTGGGCCAGGGGGCTGGGGTGCTCTAATGCGATCTGCCGAACATGTTCGAGAAATATTTGGGGGTGAGCTCGACACCACCAACAACCGGATGGAACTGACTGCTGTGATCGAGGCCTTGATCGCCTTAAAACGTCCCTGCAAGGTGACGCTGTATCTGGACAGTGAATATGTTCGCAAGGGCATCACCGAGTGGATTCATGGCTGGAAAGCCAAGGGATGGCGAACCGCAGCCAAGCAACCCGTCAAAAATGCAGATTTATGGCAAAAATTAGATCTTTTGGTTGCTAATTCGGGTCATCAAATTGAATGGCGATGGGTCAAGGGGCACGCTGGCGACCCAGGCAATGAAAGGGCGGATGCCTTGGCCAACTTAGGTGTCGACAAGGCGCTTGGCAGGAACTAGCGTGCTTTGGCAGAACTTCCTTAGGTCTCAGTTTGTAAAGGACCCGTAAAGCGAGAGTTTTTATCAGTATGCCATGAGGTTTTTGCCTAGATAGAGAAGCCCCAACTGCTGTTACATTTCTAAGCTGTTTTGGGCACTTTTCGGATTCATTGATGTCTTTCAAAAAACCTTATCTCGCGATTGCGCTCGTTGGTGTGGCCCTTGCTTCTGGCGGCGCATGGTGGCTTCAAAATAAACCTGCAGAGCCGAAGACTGAGGTTTCTTCAGCCCCGGGCTCCCCAACTGTTCCTGGACAACCTGCTTCCGCGGCGGGTGGCGCAACAAGTGCTGCTCCCGGTGGTGCGTCGGGTTCGGGTGCTCCTCAAAAACCGCCTGCTGTAGAAGTTGCCAAGGTTGAAAAAGCCATGCTGGTGGACGAGACCCAATCTGTCGGTAGCTTGCGTTCGTTTCAAGGTGTGATGTTGCGCCCCGAGGTGGGTGGCCGTGTCAGCCAGATTCTTTTTAAAGACGGGCAAAAAGTTAAAAAGGGACAACTCTTGGTACAGTTTGACGATCAGTTGCCTGCTGCACAACTGGCACAGTCCAAAGCAGAGTTGTCCATTGCACAAGCCAACCACACTCGGAACCAAGAACTTGTTGCGCAAAACTTCATCAGCAAGCGCTCCTTGGATGAATCTGACGCAGCGCTTCAAGTGGCCCTTGCCAAATTGGCGTTGGCCCAAGCCACGCTTCAACGCTTGAAAGTGTTTGCGCCATTTGATGCCACTGCAGGCTTGCGTCAAATCAACGTGGGTGACTATTTGAAAGATGGTACCGACATGGTCAACGTCGAGGACATCGAAGCGGTCTTGCTTGATTTTCGATTGGCTGAGCGCTTCCAAGCCAAAATTAAACCTGGGCAAAAAGCTCAAGTGACCATGGATGCTTTGCCTGGTCGCAAATTCACGGCCATCATTCAAGCCATTGATCCTTTGATCGATGCCAATGGCCGTTCAGTGGGTGTGCGTGGTTGTATTGACAACCGACAAATGCAATTGCGCCCAGGTATGTTTGCGCGCGTCAACGCTGTGTTTGGTGAGCGAGATGATGCTTTGGTCATTCCTGAAGAAGCCATCGTGCCGCAAGGCGGCCGTGCCACTGTCATTCGTGTCGTACCTGGACCCAATAAAGATGAACTAATGTCAGAAAGAGTGACCGTCAAGATCGGCATTCGGCAACCTGGCAAGGTTGAAGTTTTGGAAGGTTTGTCCGTGGGCGATTCTGTGGTTGTGGCAGGGCAACAGCGCTTGCAAAAAGATGGAACCTTGCTTCGTGTGATTGACACCTCTAAAGCGCAAGGTGGTGGGGCCAACAATGCCCCAGGCGCTAAGCCTGAGGCTGGAAGCAATGCCCAAAAACCCGCCGACAAGGCGCCAGAGAAGTCTACAGAGAAGTCTGGCCCTAAGGGTGGCAATGCAGGGCCGGGCAAGGATGGTAAAGGCCAAGCCGTCACTGGCGAAAATCCATGCACACGAGGTCTGAATGCAACTCGCTGAAACATCCATTCGCAGGCCGGTCTTTGCGACCGTTTTATCACTGCTCATTCTCCTGATCGGTGCGGTCAGTTTCAATCGCCTGTCTTTGCGTGAATATCCAAAGATTGACGAGCCCACTGTCACGGTCAGTGTGAAATATCCCGGCGCATCGGCCGAGGTGATTGAGTCGCAAGTGACCAAACCTTTGGAAGATTCCATTGCCGGCATTGATGCCGTCGATGTCATCACTTCCATCAGCCGTGCCGATCAGTCGCAAATCACAGTTCGTTTTCGCTTGGAAAAAGACGCCGACACCGCCGCAGCAGAAGTGCGCGATCGAACCTCGCGAATTCGCGGCCGTTTGCCGCAAGCCATTGAAGAACCCGTCATTGCCAAGGTGGAGGCGGATGCCTTTCCTGTCATTTGGTTAGCCTTCTCCAGCGACACCCTGTCGCCGCTCCAAATCAATGATTTGATCAATCGAGTTGTGAAGCCGCGCCTGCAAACCGTGACCGGCGTCGCCGACGTTCGCATTTACGGAGAGCGCAAATATGCCATGCGGGTTTGGTTGGATGCTGAGCGTATGGCGGCTTACCGCCTCACATCTCAAGACGTTGAAGATGCCATTCGCCGCAGCAACTTGGAGTTGCCTGCAGGGCGCATTGAGTCGCAGCAGCGCGAGTTCAGTGTCACATCGCAAACCGACCTCATCAAAGCAGGGCAGTTTGGTGACATCACCATTCGCAATGTCAATGGCTTTCCCATCAAGATTCGCGACGTAGCCAAAGTTGAAGAAGCGGCTGCCGATGACCGCAGTCGAGTCCGTTTGAATGGCATGCCCTCTATTTCTGCTGGCGTGATTCGACAGGCCACAGCCAACCCTCTGGAATTGTCCAAAGGTGTTCGAGAAATGATGCCTAAGTTGCAACAGGATTTGCCGGGTGAGCTTGTGATCAATGTGGCCAACGACAACTCAGTGTTCATTGACAAATCCATTAAGAGCGTTTTCAAAACCATTGTGGAAGCTGTTGTGTTGGTCGCGCTTGTGATTTTTGTTTTCCTGCGAACCTTTCGTGCTTCTATCATTCCCATCGTGACCATTCCCGTGAGTTTGGTTGGTACTTTTGCCATCATGGCCTTGGCTGGTTTCACAATCAATACCTTGACCTTGCTGGCCTTGGTGTTGGCCATCGGCTTGGTGGTGGACGATGCCATTGTGATGCTGGAGAACATTTACCGGCACATTGAAGAGGGTCTTGATCCCTTCTCTGCGGCCATCAAGGGCGCCAAAGAAATTGGCTTTGCCATTGTGGCCATGTCGCTTACCTTGGCGGCCGTGTTTGCACCTTTGGCGTTCACGCCAGGGCGAACGGGTAAATTGTTCAGTGAATTTGCATTGGCCTTGGCTGGCGCAGTACTGGTCTCATGCGTGGTGGCGCTCACCCTCTCACCCATGATGAGTGCATTGCTGCTGCGACACAACCCCAACCCGAATTTCTTTGACAGGTTCATGGAGAAAATCCTAACGGGTCTGTCAAATGGCTATGAGAGCTTACTCACACTGGTTTTGAAAAAAGCGCGCTGGCTGGTGGTCTTGATCATGGCCTCTTGTGGCGTTGGCATCGTGTTGGTTTATCCCACCATGAAGCAAGAACTGTCACCCTTGGAGGATCGCGGCACCATTTTGGCAACCATCACAGCGCCCGATGGTTCGACTTTGGACTTCACCGATAAATATGCCAAGACACTTGAAAAAATTGGCAATTCTTATCCGGAATTCGACCGTATTTTTGCCAACTTGGGCAATCCAACCGTAGCGCAAGGCAGTGTGATTTACAGAACTGTCGATTGGGATGAGCGCAAGCGCACGACGCTTGAAATTGCTCGCGAGATGCAGGGCAAATTCAATGGCATTGCTGGCATTAATGCATTTCCCATCACGCCGCCGTCCTTAGGCCAGGGGTTCCGGGAGCGTCCGGTTAATTTTGTCATTCAAACCTCTGACAGCTACCAAAATTTGAATGCTGTCACGCGTCAAATGTTGGATGAGATCGCTAAGAACCCAGGTTTCATTGCAACTGACGTCGATTTGCGATTGAACAAACCAGAACTTCGAATAGATGTCGATCGAATCAAAGCCACTGAGTTGGGTGTGAGCGTGGATGTGGTTGCGCGGGCCATTGAAACCATGTTGGGCGGCCGTGCCGTGACGCGCTACAAGCGAGATGCTGAGCAATACGATGTGATTGTTCAAACACAAATGAGTGGCCGCAACTCACCCGATGACATTGACAACATTTATGTTCGTGGGCGCAACGACATCGTCATTCCACTGAACGCGTTGGTGAAAGTTCGCGAGAGTGTTTCACCCCGAGAACTGAATCACTTTGGTCAGCGCCGCTCTGTGTCGATCACGGCCAACTTAGCACCCGACTACGCACTGGGCGATGCCTTGAAATTCTTAGATAAAACAGCGGCGGGTATTTTAAAAACTGGATACACCACAGAACTGAACGGCACCTCGCGTGAATTTAGAAATTCACAGGGCGCCCTTGTCATTGTTTTTGTGTTGGCTTTGTTCTTTATCTTTTTGGTCTTGGCCGCTCAATTTGAAAGCTTCATTGACCCCTTGGTCATCATGTTGTCCGTGCCCTTGTCCATGTTTGGCGCTCTGATGACCCTGAAGTTGACGGGGGGCACGCTCAATGTGTATTCCCAAATTGGCTTGATCACCCTGGTGGGCTTGATTACCAAGCACGGCATTTTGATTGTGGAGTTCACGAATCAGTTGCGAGAGCAGGGTGTCGATACCTTCGATGCCATTGTGAAAGCTTCTGGCCAACGTTTGCGTCCTATTCTGATGACCACTGGGGCCATGGTTCTGGGCGCACTGCCATTGGCACTTGCCAAAGGCGCAGGCGCCGAAAGCCGCATCCAAATTGGTTGGGTCATTGTGGGCGGTATGACTTTTGGAACCCTGCTAACGGTCTTTGTGGTACCCACCATGTACACGCTTTTTGCGCGCAAAACGATTCCTGGGCCCAACAAAGCAGATGCACTGAATCAGCCTGCAGATTCAGTGCATGCGCACTGACGCCACCGTTTAAAGCACCAACACGTCCACCCAGTCTCCCAACTGGGCAGTGCCTTGTTGGTGTGACAAAACGATCAAACCATTGGCTTGCACCATGGAGCTTAAAACACCGGAGCCTTGATTGCCGGTGGTCATCACTTGAAGTTCGCCTTGTGCGTTGCGAGAAACAATGCCACGCTGGTATTCTGTTCGGCCTGGTTTTTTGCGCAACACTTCCTGGGTTTTGGCCCTGAGCATCGGCAGGGGCGTGGCCGTGCTGCCCATCATTTTCAGCAAGGCTGGTTTTACAAAAGCCAAAAATGTGACCATGACGGCAACAGGATTGCCAGGAAGTCCAAACAAAACAGCAGAACGTTGGCCTTTTTGGATTCGGCCCACGGCCATCGGCCGACCTGGGCGCATGGCGATTTTCCAAAACACCACATCACCCAACTTCTTCATCATGGCCTTGGTGAAATCGGCTTCGCCCACACTGACCCCGCCACTGGTGATGATGGCATCAGCTTGTTCAGCGGCTTTGTTGAAAGCTTGCTCAAGCAAGTCAGGATCGTCTTTCACAACGCCCATGTCAATCATCTCGCAGCCCAAAGCTTGAAGCATACCGTGCACGGTGTACCGATTGCTGTCATACACGGCACCTTCGCGAAGTGCTTCGCCCAAACTCAAAATTTCATCGCCCGTTGAGAAATAAGCTACCTTCAAGCGCCGCACCACCGAGACATGGGGTACTCCCAAGCTGGCCAGCAGTCCTGCTGCTGCAGGCGTGATCAAGGCGCCTTTGAGCAGGGCAGCTTGCCCTTGCATGATGTCTTCGCCGCACAAGCGTCGGTTGTCACCAGCCTTGAGAAGACCGGCAGGAATTTCTATGACCTCGTTTGACTTGATTTGGCAAAGCTCTTGAGGTGCGACTGTGTTGAGACTGCTAGGCATGATGGCGCCTGTCATGATCTTCACGCATTCGCCCGCATTCACAGTACCTGTCCACGCTTTGCCGGCAAGGGCAGTCCCTACCACTTTGAGAGACAAGGTTTGTGAGTCACTCAATGGCGCGCTATCAAAGGCAAATCCATCCATTGCCGAGTTGTCGTGTGGTGGCACATTGATGGGGCTGATCACATCTTGTGCTGTGACCCTGCCCAGTGCTGCGAAGATGTCGACTGACTCTTGGTCTTGAACTGGCGAGACCAAGTGGTCTAGAAAATTCAAGACCTCATTGGCCGGAAGTGCCTGCGGGTCATAAGCTTCAAGTTGTGCGGCAATGTCAGCCAGTGACGGTAGGTGTGTCATGTGGTTTGTTCGAGACGATGCAGTTCTTCGAGTGTGTTGGCATTGAAGAAGGCGCGAGGATCTACGTCGTCTGTGTCAAAGGGCACCAAGACTGTTTTGTGCAAGGCTGTCCAAGCGTCAATTTTGCGGCCACCCGATTGCATGAACTTCACCAAACTTTCTAAAAGTTTCACGTGCATCAAACAAAATACTGGTTGCGCCCGCACACTGCCGTCTTCTTCTCTGGCGGCGGCCACTGCAATGTCGGCCTCTTCAGAGATCAGGGCGTCTAACAAACGTTGCGCTAAATTGAGTGGAAACAAGGGACTGTCGCAAGGCACTGTAAGCAGCAAGTCTGTTTCACAGCGCTCAAGCCCCGTTAAAAATCCGGCAAGCGGCCCCGCAAAACCATCGGTGCTATCGGGCCATACTTGCACCCCAAATGATTCATAGGCCGATAAGTTTCGGTTGGCCACCACCATGATCTCTGACAATGGCTCAGACTCTTGCATTTGCAATCGCATGAGTGTGTGAAGCGTCAGTGGGGTGCCATTGAAATTTTGCAAACCTTTGTCAATGCCGCCCATGCGTGCACCTCGACCTCCGGCCAAAATTAAACCTGTCATGCTCAGATCGTTCATGTAGGAAATTGTTCCAATAAGTTAGGTTAGCCGCCGATGTAGCTCATCTCAACCTTGCGCTTGGCGCCGCTTGATGTTGTGTTGTTCTGAGAAGGCTCAGACACACGAAGCTCAGAATACCGGTCATCTCTTTGCGACCAAATGGCAGCAATGGCCTGCGTCAGGGCGCTTTGATCCAAATCGCTTCGTACCAAAGGTTTGAGGTCATAGCCTTGCGAGGCAAACAAACACAGATAGAGTTGACCTTCGGTGGTTAAGCGCGCGCGGTTGCAATCGCTGCAAAACGCCTTGGACACGCTGCTGATAAATCCAATTTCTCCCAGGCTCACATCGTGGACGCCTTGTTCATTCAGATACCCCCAACGCTCTGCTGTTTCGCCGGCCTGGCTGGCTTGAAGCGGTGTCAAAGACATTTCAGTTTGCAGCAACTGCAGAATGTCAGCGCTGGGCATCACTTCATTCATGCGCCAGCCATTGGTGGCACCAACATCCATGTACTCAATGAATCGCAGCGCAATACCTTTGCCTTTGAAATACCGCGCCATGGGCAATATTTCTTGTTCATTGGTGCCTCGTTTGACCACCATGTTCACCTTGATAGGGCCTAAGCCGGCAGCTTGTGCGGCTTTAATGCCCTCCAGCACATCGCTGACTGGAAAGTCAACGTCGTTCATTTGCTTGAACACGTCATCATCAAGCCCATCCAGACTGACAGTCACTCGTTTTAAGCCGGCACTCTTGAGGGCCTGGGCTTTTTTTGCCAAGAGGGAACCATTGGTTGTGAGGGTAATGTCCAAGTCTTGTCCGGCTAAAGTTTTTAAAGCCGCCAACTGAGCAATGAGAACCTCTAGATTTTTTCGCAGCAGGGGCTCGCCGCCTGTCAGTCGAAGTTTTTCAACACCCAAGGCAATGAAACTTTGGGCCGTGCGCGTTATTTCTTCGAAGCTGAGCAAGGCACTGTGAGGCAAATAAACATAGTCGTTGTTGAAGATCTCTTTGGGCATGCAGTAGCTGCACCGATAATTGCAACGGTCTGTGACGCTGATGCGCAAATCGCGCAAGGGGCGCTTTCTTTGAACAAGCAACTGCTGTCC
>Ga0114960_10003149_pt1 | contig 12719 bp, 13 predicted proteins | sample C_130625_MF_Meta_FD_92637 | JGI IMG/M metagenome (GOLD analysis project Ga0114960, IMG submission 92637) | Freshwater microbial communities from Lake Croche, Canada to study carbon cycling - C_130625_MF_MetaG | ecosystem: Environmental > Aquatic > Freshwater > Lake | place: Lake Croche, Canada... | reverse complement strand
TCAACGCATCGCGCTCTAACGGCGCGAGGCTCTGCCCCGCGCCGATCAGTCCAGGCAACCGGAGGTTTCCGCCCGGCAATTGAGGGCTAGAAAAAGCCAAAGCGGGATGGGTTGAGGCGGCACCGCCGAACGCGCTGCATCCCGCGATCAAATAAAAGTCAGAGCAGAGTGCGGCAACGCATGGGAACGAAGCCTGCCCCGGAGCGGTGCGGCTTAGCGGTAGACCAGCGATAGCGTCTCGGCGACCAGTGCCGGGCGGGCGCTGCCCTCAACTTCGACACTCGCCTCCATGGTCAGCCTTGCGCCGCCCTCGATCGGCTCGATCTGCTTCAGCGTCAGATGGCCACGCACCCGGGAACCGGCAGGCACCGGCGCGGTGAAGCGCACCTTGTTGGAGCCGTAATTCACTCCGCGGCTGCGCTGCTTCACCCGGAAAATCCCGGCATTGAGCTTGGGCAGCAGCGAGAGCGTCAGATAACCATGGGCGATGGTCTTGCCGCCCGGCATGTCCCGCTTCGCCCGTTCCACATCCACATGAATCCACTGATGGTCGCCGGTCGCTTCGGCGAATTGGTCGATCATCTTCTGGTCGACCGTCAGCCAGTCGCTGCTCCCCAGTTGCTTGCCGATATAGGCGTGCAGCGCCTCGATGCTCTCGACTTCCAGCATGGCGTTTCTCCTCTACCCGTCAGCTTTGCCCAAGCGCACCGGGCGCGCTAGACCAGCTTCATGGCGGGGTTCGAATTCCAGGCGGCGCCGGCCCGCCTGCCGGCCGGTGAGCGGATCTACGCCATCGGCGATATCCATGGCTGCGCGCCGCTGCTCGCCGCGCTGCACGCGCAGATCGCCGAGGATCTCGCCGCCCGTCCGGCGGCGCGGGCGCTGCTCGTGCATGTCGGGGATTTTGTGGACAAGGGCCCGGACAGCGCCGGGGTGATCGCCCTGCTGCTGCGCGGCGCGCCGGCTGGGCTGCCCATGGTCAATCTGATGGGCAACCACGAACGCACCATGCTGGACGCGCTGGGCGGGGAGCGGGCGGCGGTGACCGATTTCCGCATGACCGGCGGCGTGGAAGCGCTGGCAAGTTGGGGGATCGATGCGGCCAGCGACCCCGCCGGCTGGGCCGGACACCTCCCGCCTGACCATCTCGGCTTCCTCAACGCCCTCTCGCTGACGCACCGGCACGGGCCCTATCTGTTCGTGCATGCCGGCATCCGCCCAGGCGTGCCGCTGGAGCAGCAGGAGCCGGATGATCTGCTGCGCATCCGCCATGGCTTCCTGGAAAGCCCCGCCGATTTCGGCTGCATCGTGGTGCATGGCCATACGCCCAGCCGCGGGCCGGTGGTGCGCGCCAACCGCATCGGCATCGATACCGGCGCGGTCTTCGGGCGGGAGCTGACCTGCGTGGTGTTGGAAGACGACCGGCTCGGCTTCCTCAGCGTTTCAGCAACGCCGTCCACTTAGCGGCCTCGGCGTAAATGAAGCGGGTGGCCTCGGCCGGCCCGCCCTGCAGCAACTCGATCCCCTGTTCAGCATAGCGGGCCTGCACCGCCGGGTCGGCCTGCGCCACAGCCACCGCCGCCGCGACGCGATCCAGGATCGGCGCTGGCGTGCCGGTTGGCGCATAAAGCGCCTGCCAGGAGCTGGCCGCGTAGCCGGCGATGCCGGCCTCGGCCAAGGTCGGCAGCGCCGGCAGCAGGCGGGACCGGCGTGGGGTGGTGACGGCCAGCGCCCGCAGCTTCCCTTCTTGCGCCAGCGGCGCCAGCAGGGTCTGGCTGTCGATCATGAAATCGGCACGCCCGGCCAGCAGATCCGTCACCGCCTGTGGCGTGCCGCGATAGGTGACCAGGGTGAAATCGACGCCGGCCCGCTGCTTCAGCAACTCGGCCGCGAGGTGGGAGGCGGCACCGATGCCGGTGGTGGCGAAGTTCGCCGCATCCCCCTTGGCTCGCAGCCAGGCGAGGAAGCCGGCCACATCCTGCGCCGGCACGGCGGGATTGACGCAGAGCACGAAGGGCTGATCACCGAGCAGGGCAATGGGTGCGAAAGCGCCGAGCGGATCGAAGCCGAGATCGGGATAGAGCGCCGCCATCACCGCATGGGCCGCGCCGTTCAGCAGCAGCGTGTGGCCGTCCGGCGCCGCGCGGGCGGCGGCGCGGGCACCGATCGTGGCGCCCGCACCCGGCACGTTCTCGATCACCAACGGCTGGCCGAGCTCGCGGCCGACCGGCTCGGCCAGGATGCGGGCGACCACATCGATGATGCCGCCAGCGGCGAAAGGGACAATGACGCGGATCGGCCGGTCCGGGTAGCCCTGCGCCACGGCGGGCCAGGGCAGGGCGAGGGCGGCGAGGAGGCTGCGGCGGCGCATGGCCAAAGGCTATCGCCGCCGCTGGCGCACCGCTACTCGCCGGATGCCAGCCGCGCGATGAAGGCGCGGGTGCGCGCATTGGCCGCGGCCCATTCCGGCGTGCCCTCGGGCTGACTGGTCGCCAGATGGCCCTTGTCGGTCTCGATCCGCAGATAGTTGACCTTGGGCAGATGGGTCAGCATCTCCGCCGTCAGGTCCGGGTAGATGACCCGGTCAGAGCTGCTGGCGACGATCAGCGCCGTTGCTTTCACCCGGCCGAGCGCCGCCGCCATGTCGCCGCCATAGGGCTTCGAGACGTCGTGGTTGCGGCTGGCGTGATAGCGCCAGAGGATGGAGACCGCGTCCCAATTCGCCGCCCAGCCCTCGCCGAAGGCGAATTTCGCCTTGTCGAAGACGGCGTCGTCGCGGAAGGCGGGCCCGGTCAGATAGGCATCGGAATAGAGCCAGGGAAAATAGACGATGCCGGCGCGGCGAATGCCCTCGGTCGGGTTCTTCGCATAGCGCCCGCCCTGCCAGCCGGGGTCGAGGGTGATCATCGCCTCCACCGTATCGACGATGGTCTGGAAGCGGCGGTCGCTGCGGGCGGCCGGCACCCAGAGGATCAGGCCCTTCGGGATATCCGGGTAGGTGACGCCCCATTCAAGCCCTTGGAAGGAGCCCATGGAGGAGCCGCCGACCGCCAGCAGCCGGTTCAGCCCCAGCCCTTCCGTCACCAGATGGTGCTGGGCGCGCACCATGTCGCGGATGCCATAGCGCGGGAAATCCGGCCCCATGCCATCGGCCGGCTTGGCTGAGGTGCCGCCGCCGATCGGGTCGGCGCCGATGATGAAGTGCTTCTCCGGGTCGAAGGCCTTGCCCGGGCCGATATAGCTGGCGGCGAAGAGCCGCCCGCTGCTGGTGCCGGGGACCAGCAGGATGGCGTTGTCGCGGGCGGCGTTCAGCTTGCCCCAAGTGGTATAGCCGACCTTCATATTCTCCATCGTCGCGCCGCTTTCGAAGGTGAAGCGGGGAATGGTGTGGACGGCGTCGGTCTGAGCGACCGCCTCGCCAGCGAGCAGCATCAGGGCGCCGGCAGCGGCCGGCAGCAGCGTCTTGAGCATGGGTTCCTCCCCGATCCGGTCGGCGCCGGATACCATCGCAGGCTCGCATGCGAACGGCGGTGGCGGAAGTCCGGGCGTCAGGTCGCGCTTGGCCGGCGCATCAGGAAGCCGAGCGGCACTGAGAGGCACGCCACCAAGGTCATCAGCGTGAAGGCATTCACATAGCCGATCATCGACGCCTGCCTGGTGATCTCCGCCGAGATCCGCGCCAGGCCGGTGCTGGTATCGAGCGACCAGAGCGCGGGCAGGCCGGGGAAGAGCAGCACCTCGTTGAAGGGGGTGATGTTCTCGGTCAGCCGTGCGTAGTTCGCCGTTGTCGAGCGGATCAGCATCAGCACGGCGAGGGAGATGAACAGGCTGGAGCCGAAATTCCGCATCAGCGTGAAGACCGCCGAGCCCTCCGTCGCCAGGTGGCGCGGCAGGGTGGAGAAGGCCATCACCGTCATCGGCGTGAAGGCGATGGACTGCCCGAAGCCCTGCATCAGGTTGCTCAGGAACACCTCGTGCTGGGTGACGTTGATGTCGAAGGTGGACATCCAGAAGCTGGCGCCGGCCTGGAACGCCATGCCGCAGGCGATGGCGAAGCGCGGCGCGATGCGGGTCAGCCAGATGATCACCAGGAAGGCGGTCCAATTGCCGATGCCACGGGCGGCGATCAGCGTTCCGATGGCATCGTTCGGATAATCCCTGAGGTCGTGCAGCAGCGTCGGGAACAGCGACAGGCTGGTGAAGGCGAGCATGCCGTTTACCGCCGAGAGCGCGAGGCCGATGGTGAAGTTGCGGTCCAGCAGCAGCCGCGGATTGAGGAACGGCGCGTCCGCGGTCAGGCAATGTACGGCGAAGACCCAGAAGGCGACGGCGCCGATGATGGCGCAGAGGATGATCTCCGTGCTGTCGAACCAGTCCAGCCGCTGGCCGCGGTCGCAGATCAGCTGCAGCCCGACGATGGCGGTGGATAGCGCCAGAAAGCCGATCCAGTCGAACTTCACCGCCCGCCGTTCCTCAAAGCCCGCCAGCGCGAACCAGATGCAGGTGAGAGCAGCGATGCCTGGTGGGATAATCATGAAGAAGGCGGCCCGCCAGTCATAGGCCTCGGTCGCATAGGAGCCGAGGATCGGCCCGAGCACCGGCCCGAAGACCGAGCCGATGCCCCACATCACCAGCGCTGTCGCTTGCAGATGGCGCGGGAAGGTGGCGATCAGGATCGCTTGGCCGAGCGGCATGATCGGCGCCCCGAACGCGCCTTGCAGCACGCGCGATGCGATCAGCATCTCCAGGCTATTGGCCATGCCGCAGAGGAAGGAGGCGCAGACGAAGCCAAACACGGTCCCGAACATCAGCCACCGCCAGCCGAGCCGGCTGGAGAGCCAGCCGGTCATCGGCGTGACCACGGCGGTCGCCACCAGATTCAGGGTGATGACCCAGGAGATTTCGTCCTGCGTTGCCGACAGCGTGCCGCGCATCTCCGGCAGCACGAGATTGGCGAGCGTGATGGTCATCCCGAATAGCAGGTTGGCCAGCTGCACCATCAGCAGGATCAGCCACATGCGCCCGCTGATACTGAAGATGCCACCCTGCGGTTCGGCGAGCGTCGCGCTCATGGTCAATCGAGCCGGATGCCCGCCTCCCGGATTGCCAGCGCATAGCGTTCGGCATCCTGCCGCAGCAGCGCCGCGGCCTCCGCGCTGCTGCCGCCGCCGGGGATGAACCCGGCCTCGGCAATCCGCGGCCCGAGCACAGGATCGGCCAGCGCTTTGTTCACCACGCCGGCGTAGCGCGCGACGATCACCGGCGGCAGGGCGGGTGGCCCCATCAGCATGTACCAGACATCGGCGGAGAAGCCGGGGAAGCCGCTTTCGGCGACCGTCGGCAGATCAGGCAGCCAGGCGATCCGCTGCGGCATGGTGGTGGCCAGCGCCCGCACCCCGCCCGCACGGATCTGCGGCAGGTAGGTGGGGAAGGTGTCGATCGCCAGGTCGATGCGCCCGGCCAGGATCTCGTTCACCGCCTGTCCGGTACCGCGGAAGGGCACATGCGTCATCGTCACGCCGGCCGCCTTGGCCAGCAGCTCCGCCGCCAGATGCTGCTGCGTGGCGATGCCGGAGGAGGCGTAGTTGAGCGCCCCTGGCCGCGCCCGCGCCAAGCCGAGCAGCCCGGCCAGATCCTTGGCCGGGCTGTCCTTCGGCACCACGATCACCAGCGGCACCGTCGCCGCCAGCACCACCGGCTGCTGGTCGCGGTAGATGTCGAAGGGGGGTGGCGCCATCAACGGTGGCACGACGGCGGAGGCGCTGACCGTGGTCATGAACAGGGTATGGCCATCGGGCGGCGACCGGCCGCCAGCGAGCGCGGCGATGGTGCCGGAGGCGCCCGGCCGATTCTCGACCGCGACGGGCTGGCCGAATTCGGCCTGCAGCGCTGGGGCCAGCAGCCGGGCGATGATGTCCGTCCCGCCGCCGGGCGCGAAGCCGACCAGGATGGTCACTGGCCGGCTCGGCACCCAGGGGGATTCGGCCCGGCCGGGCCCGGCGGCGAGCAGGCCGGCAGCGAGCAGCCCGCGCCGGCGCATCGTCAACGGCCCTGCCACTGCATCGGCCGCTTGGCGAGGAAATTCTCGACGCCCTGGCGGAAATCCTCGCTGCTGAAGCACATGGTGACGAGGTCGTCGCCATGGACGTCGCGCGCCGCCTCGCGCAGCCGGCGCATCGCTTCCTTGGTGGCGCGCAAAGTCAGCGGCGCGTGCCCGGCGATGATCTGGGCGAGTGCCGACGCGCGGGCCTGCAGCGCGGCGTGATCGGGCAGCAGCTCAGAGACCAGGCCGATGGCCTTGGCCTCCTCCGCCTCCACCAGCCGCGCGGTGTAGATCAGGTCGATCACCCGCGCCGGGCCGATCAGCGCGGCCAACCGCCCGTAATTCTGCATCGACAGGCAATTGCCCAGCGTCTTTGCGATGGGAAAGCCGAAGCGGGCATTGGCCGCGGCGATCCGGATGTCGCAGACCGCGGCGATGGCCGCGCCGCCGCCGGTGCAGGCGCCGGCGATGGCCGCGATGGTCGGCTTCGGGCAGTGTTCGAGGGCGCTCAGCACCTCGTCCATCCGCGCCTCATAGGCGAGCGCATCTTCCGGGCCCTTGAAGGCGCGGAACTGGGAGATATCGGTGCCGGCGGCAAAGGCCTTCTCGCCCGCCCCGGTGATCACGATGGCCCGGAGCGATGCATCCTCGCCGGCGGTCAGCGCGATCTGCTTCAGGCGCTCATACATCGGGAAGGTCAGCGCGTTGCGCGCCTGCGGCCGGTTCAGGGTGATCGTGCCGATGCCGTCGCGGATGTCGTACAGCAGCTCGTCCATGGACTTGTTTCGTCTCCCTCAGGGGTGAAGCCTAGCGGCGGTATCCGCGAGGTCCAACCGGCGCCCGCCCAGCTCCCTCGCGCCATCCACCGCGCGGGGCCGGCCCCGGTCTTCGGCTTGTCAGCCCCTTTGCCGGCCGGTAGGCCGTGCAGAGCCTGCGTTAACGCTGCCCCGCTGGCCGAAGGAGACGCGCATGACCGATGCCGCCCCGCATGCCGTCGTCACCGGCGCCACTTCTGGCATCGGCGCTGCCATCACCGCCTGGCTGCTGCGCGAGGGTTGGCACGTCACCGGGCTCAGCCGTAACGCGCCGGCGGTGCTGCCGCCCGGCTACGCGCATCGCAGCGTCGACCTGCTGGACCGCGCGGCGACGTTGGCCGCGCTCGATGGGCTGGCGCCGACGGCCTTTGTCCATGCGGCCGGGCTGATGCGCGCGGGGACGCTCGGCGGGCTACAGCCCGGCGTCGGCGAGACGCTCTGGCGCCTGCATGTCGATGCCGCGTGCCAGATCGCCGATACCCTGACGCCGCGTATGCCGGATGGCGGGCGGATTGTGTTGCTGGGCAGCCGCGCGGCGGGGGGGTCCGCCGGACGGGGCGAATACGCCGCCAGCAAGGGCGCGTTGCTCGCCCTCGCCCGGTCCTGGGCGGCCGAGCTGCTGGGGCGACGGATCACGGTGAATGTGGTCGCGCCGGCGGCGACCGCGACGCCGATGCTGCTCGATCCCGCGCGCGTGGGGACGCCGCCGCGCATGCCACCGATCGGCCGCTACATCGCGCCAGACGAAGTGGCGGCGCTGGTCGCCTACCTGCTCGGTCCGCATGCCGGGGCGATCACCGGCCAGCAGATCACGCTTTGCGGTGGCGCCTCCCTATAGACCGAGCCGCGCCCAGAGCGCCCGGTCCTCAAGCGCGGCGAGCCCCGCCTCGGCCGAGAGGCCCGGGAGCACCCGGCGCAGCAGCGAGGGGCGTGGCCCACCGATCCGCACGATCCGCACCTTCTCCCCGAAGCGGCGCCGCGCCTCCCCCTCGGCATCGCCGAGCCGATCACAGAGGCCGAGCGCAAGGGCCTGGCGCGCCAGCCAGAAGGCCCCGGTAAAGAGCTCCTCAGGCGGTGCCTTCAGCTTGGCGCCGCGGCGGGCGGTCACCCAGGCGCGAAACTCGGCATGGAGATCTTCCAGCAAGCGGTGCAGCCGTTCCGCATCCTCCGGCCGCTCTGCCTGGAAGGGATCGAGGAAGCTCTTCTCGGTCCCCGCGGTGCGGACCCGTCGCTCGATGCCGAGCCGGCCGAGCGCGTCATGGAAGCCGAAGCCGGCGGCGATCACCCCGATGGAGCCGAGGATCGAGGCGGGGTCGGCGACGATCTCATCGGCGGCGCAGGCGATCCAATAGCCACCCGAGGCGGCGGCATCCTCGACACAGGCGATGACCGGGATCTGCTTCTCCTCGGCGAGGCGGCGGATACGCGCGGCGACCAGGCTCGACTGCACCGGGGAGCCACCGGGCGAGTTGATTTCAAGCAACACCGCCTTGGCCCGCTTCACCGCGAAGGCGCGGTCGAGCAGTGGCCCGGTCGTGGCCAGGCTAATGCCACCGCTAAAGCCGGGCCGGGCGGCGATGACGCCCTGCAGCCGGAGCAGGACCACGCGCGGGGGACGGGAGAAGAGCGGGATCGGCATCCATGCTAGATGACAGAGCGACGGCCAGGGGCAAGGGCAATGAGCAATAGCGAGGCGATCTACGCGGCGCAGGGCTTCGGCCAGACGAGCGGCATCGGCCGCGCCCCGGCCCTCGTCATCGTCGATTTCGTGGTGGGCTTCGCCGATCCCGCCCATTTCGGCGGCGGCAATATCGGCGCAGCCATCGCCCGCACGGTTGGCCTGCTCGGCTTCGCCCGCCGCCAGGGCTGGCCGGTCGCCCATACCCGCGTGGTCTATGCCGAGGACGGCGCCGATGCCGGTATCTTCGCCCGCAAGGTGCCTGCCCTGCTGACGCTGACGGAGGCCAGCCCGCTGTCGCAGATCGTCCCCGAACTGGCGCCGCGCCCGGGCGAGTTCGTCGTCCGCAAGCGGGGCGCTTCCGCCTTTTTCGGCACCGACCTCGCACCCTGGCTGGCGATGCGCCGGGTGGATACGCTGGCGGTCGCGGGCTGTACCACGTCCGGCTGCGTCAGGGCGACGGTGGTCGATGCGCTGCAGCACAACCTAAGGACAATCTGCGTCACCGACTGCGTGGGCGACCGCGCGCTCGGCCCGCATATGGCCAATCTCTTTGATATCGGCCAGAAATACGCCGACCTGATGTCGGCCGAGGCGCTGGAGAGCGCCTGGCTGGGGTTGTCGCGCGCAACCGGTTAGGCAACGCTGAACCTGAATCTGCGGCCGGGTGCGGGACCCGCATGCGCGCGTGCCGCGAGGACTCCCGGGCGGGGCTGAGACAAAGGAGGCGAGGATGGCAACATTCGCAGGCAAGCGGGTGGTGGTCTGCGGCGGCAGCCGAGGCATCGGGCGGGCGGTCGCGCTGGGCTTCGCGGCGGCTGGCGCCAGCGTGTCCATCTGCGCCCGCAGCGCCGGGCCACTGGAAGCGACGCGTGCGGCGATCGCCGCCCATGGCAAGCCCACCCATGCGGCGGCCTGCGACCTTGGCGATAAGGCGCAGGTGGAAGCCTATGTCGCCGCTGCGGCGGCCGCGCTCGGCGGTATCGACGTGCTGGTCAACAATGCCTCGGGCTTCGGCAGCCGCGATACCGAGGAACATTGGGCGCAGGGGCTGGCGGTTGATGTCATGGCGACGGTGCGCGCGACCCATGCGGCGCTGGCGCATCTGGAAGCCAGCCGCGGCGCCATCGTCAATGTCAGCTCCATCTCCGGCTACAAGTCGAGCACGCGCACCCCGGCCTATGCCGCGGTGAAGGCGCTGCTGATCAACTACACGCTGAGCCAGGCGGCGATGTATGCCCCGAAGGGCATCCGCGCCAATGCCGTGGCGCCCGGTTCGGTGGAGTTTCCCGGCGGCTCCTGGGAACAGCGCAAGACGAGCGAGCCCAAGCTGTACAACGCGGTGCTGGAGAGCATCCCCTTCGGCCGCCTGGGTACGCCCGAGGAAATCGCCGATGTTGTGCTGTTCCTGGCCTCCCCGGCCGCCCGCTGGGTGACCGGGCAGACCATCATCGTCGATGGCGGGCAGCTGCTGTGATCCGCCGCCGGGCGCTGCCGGCGCTGCTGGCGGCCAGCCCGGCCCTTGCGCAAACCAGGGAGGAGCTTCCGAACATGACCCCAGAGGTGAAGGCGCAGCTGGCGCCGACCGGTGTGCTGCGCGCCGGGATCAACCTGAGCAATTTCCTGCTCGTTACGGGCAAGGCGGCCAATGGCGATCCGACCGGCGTCTCGCCCAGCATGGCCGCGACGGTGGCCGAGCGGCTCGGCGTGCCGGTGCAGTACGTCACCTATCCGCGCCCCTCCGAGCTGGCCGATGCCGCCGGGACCGGCGCCTGGGATATCGGCCTGATCGGCGCCGAGCCGCAGCGGGCCGAGAAAATCGCCTTCACCGCAGCCTATTGCGAGATTGAGGGCAGCTACCTGGTCCCCGCCGGCTCGCCGATCACCGACATGGCGCAGGTGGACCGCCCGGGCGTGCGCATCATCACCAATGCCGGCGCGGCCTATACCCTCTGGCTGGAGCGCAACATCAAGCAGGCGACGCTGATCACGGTGCCGGGCGGCGGTGCGGCGGCCTGGGACCGCTTCATCGCCGACAAGGCCGATGTCTATGCCGGGCTGCGCCCGGGACTGATCAAGGACATCCAGGCCCTGCCCGGGGCGCGCATCCTGGAGGGCAAGTACATGGCCGTGCAGCAGGCGATCGGTACCGAGCGCAAGAACGCCGCTGCCGCCACCTGGCTGGCGGCGTTCGTCGAGGAGGCCAAGCGCAGCGGCCTCGTTGCCAAGTTCATCGCCGAGCACAAGGTCCAGGGCCTCTCCGTCGCGCCGCCAGCCTGATACCAGCGGCACGAGGCTTTGACTCGTGCCGAGCGCCCGTATGGGCGCCGCGGCAAGTGCCGCGCAGCCAAGCACACCGGAGGTGTGCGCCCGGCGACTGAGGGCTGGAAAAACGCTGATCGCGGCGGTCAAATCCGTTGACTGCCGCGATCAGCGGCGCGGCCGGGGCGCCTCGGTTCCGGCCACATTGCCCTCGGGGTCGAAGCGCAGCGCATTCGGGTGGAAGGTCACGCAACGCTGCGCCTCGTCCACCGAGGTGACGCCGGCTTGCCCGAAGGTGCTGCGGATCTCCTCGATGAAGGCGGCGGCCTGGTGTTCGCCGCCCGCCTCGCCGATCGCCGCCACGGCATACAGGAAGGCGCGGCCCGCGAAGCAGAAATCGGCGCCGACCGCGAGTGTGCGGAGCACGTCGAGGCCGGAGCGGATCGAGCCATCGTAAAGGATCTTGGCGCGCCCGCCGACGGCGGCGGCGATCGCCGGCACCGTGTCGATGGAGGCGGGGGCGGCGTCGAATTGCCGCCCGCCATGGTTCGAGATCCAGATGCCGTCGACGCCGAGGCTGACCGCCCGCTCGGCATCCGCCGGATGCTGCAGGCCCTTCAGCACCAGGGCACGGGGCCAGATCTCCCGGAAGCGGGCGATGTCGTCCCAGGTAACGCCGGTGCTGATATTCTGTTGTGCAAAGGCCGCCAGATCGCCGACCGAGGCATCGGCGCCGGCGTATTTCTCCAGGTTGCGGAAGCGCGGTTGGCCCTTCTTCAGCATCGCCATCGCCCAGATCGGCGCGCGGGCAATGTCGAAGATGGTCTTCGGCCGCATCTTGAAGGGCAGCACCAGGCCGTTGCGCACATCGTGCACGCGCTTCTGGCGCATCGGCACATCCAGGGTGACGACAAGCGCATGGGCGCCCACTGCCTCGGCGCGCTGGATCATGTCGATCGACAGGCGATGGCGGTCCCCCGGCAGGCCATAAAGCTGGAACCAGAGGCTGTCGGGGGCGATCTGTGCCAACTTCTCCATCCCCACGGTCGCCACCGTGGAGGAGACATAGGGAATCCCTGCCTGCTGCGCAGCCGCTGCCAGGATGGCATCGGCATCGGGCCAGACCATCCCGGTATTGCCCATCGGCGCCACGCCCACCGGCGCATTGTATTCGCGGCCGAAGAGCTTGGTCTTGATCTGGACGCCCGTCAGATCGATGGCATAGCGCGGCACGACGCGGACCGCGTCCATCGCGGCCCGGTTATGCGCCACGTTCGGCGCGCCATCGCCGACGCCGCCCGAGACGAAATCATGCGCGAAGCGAGCAATGCGCCATTTCGCCCGCTGTTCCAGGTCGTTGAAGGTCGGCAGCTTGCGTCGGCGCCGGGCGGCTGGCGTCTCCGGCCCCGCGGCGCCCCAGCCCATCTGTGGTCGGGTCCCGCCGTTGCCACTGCCGCTCATGCCGTTTTCCTCCGTCGCCATTTGGCGGATTATGCCCTTTGTTCACGCGGCCGAAAGCCACAAGCCGCGATCCAAGTGTATAACAGGGGCTTAGGGAGACCCAGAACCATGCCCGCGATCCGTCGCCGCACCGCGGCCCTGCTGTTGCTAGCCGGCTGTGGGCCGCTTTCGACCCCGCCGCCGGGCGGCTGGGCCAGCTTGCCGCCCGATGCCGTGCTTGGCGCCGGCGACCCGACCATCGCCGCCATCCTCAACGCTGCCGCGGTCTTCGGCAACCCAAAGAGCGTCGCCGGCAACCCGGTGGGCGCGGCGCGGGCGGTCGCCCAATACGAGTATCTGGCGACAGAAATCCCGACCGGGCCGCGCTGGCAGACCTTCCCGCCCATTGTCTCGGTGCAGCTGGCCCAGGGGCGCGTCGCGCTGCTGCAGACGCTGGGCATCGCGCCCGATGCGCCGACCC
>Ga0114960_10003142_pt1 | contig 12727 bp, 10 predicted proteins | sample C_130625_MF_Meta_FD_92637 | JGI IMG/M metagenome (GOLD analysis project Ga0114960, IMG submission 92637) | Freshwater microbial communities from Lake Croche, Canada to study carbon cycling - C_130625_MF_MetaG | ecosystem: Environmental > Aquatic > Freshwater > Lake | place: Lake Croche, Canada... | reverse complement strand
GCGACTTGCTCGTGCCATGCGGGCGGGAGCGGATGGCATCGCAACCGATCCCGAAGCGGTGCGTGTTGCCGCTGCCGTGCTTGATGATTTGGGGCGAGTCAAGGTGACTTGGCGTCCCTTTACGTCGAACGCGCCATCTCGCAATCGAATCTTGTGGTCGCGTCCTTGGCGATCTCTGAGTGTGACGAACGATGAATCACATTCAACGACCACGCCCCACAGGTGCGTGCCTCGGACTTCAACTTCAAGGCCAGGAGTGGCGGCGATGACAGGTGGTTTTTGGCGAGAACGGGGAGTGTCCCCGTCGAGATCGAGAGGCTCGGAAAGGATGCCTTTGCGATACGGCGTTTCGGCCACGGTTTATTCGCCGCCGACGAGTTCGCGAATCTTTGCTGCAGTCGCGGCGCCGTCGTACGCAAGTTCTCCGTCGCGTAAGCCCACACAGCGTGTGGCGGCGGGAACAAGGTCGAGTTGATGGGTAGAGCAGATAATCGTTGCGCCCTGGGCAACGACATCGCTCATGATCTCGACAAGCGTTTCTTGGCCGGGTGTATCGAGCCCAACGAATGGTTCGTCGACAAGCATGACGGTGAATGGACGAATGAGACCGAGGATGAGTCCGGTCTTCTGCTTCAGGCCGCGGCTGAATCGAGAGGGAAGATCGTCGATGCGATCGCCGAGTCCAAACATGTCGACGAGATCGTCGGCGTAGTCCTGCCAATCGACGGTCTTATGAAGTCGCGCGATGTATTCGATGTGTTCGCCGAGGCTGAGGTCGTCGTACAGCACGGGATTGTCGGGAAGATACGACAGTGCCGCGCGAGCCGGAACTGTGCCCGCAGGGCTGCCGGCAATGAAGGCCCAACCGTTTGTGGGTTCGAGCATGCCGGCGGCGAGACCGAGGAATGTTGACTTACCGGCACCGTTCGGGCCAACGAGCATCACAAGTTCGCCTTTACCGATGACGAGATCGAGCTCGGTCGTGAGCCCCATGCCGTCGCCGTAGTCCTTCGACAGGTCGAGGGTCTGGAGGGCCGCGTCGGGCTTGAGGCGTGGCTCAGTGGCGGGAGTGGGTGGCTGTTTTGGTAGTGCGAATGCTGAGGTCACAGGTGCTTCGGCTTCCGTGTGCGCAAATAAAGGATGGCACCGCCGACGGCGAACAGTGAGTACACCGTTGCATTGCCGACTTTGGTGGTGTTGATGGCGTTGGGATCAGACCCAGCGCTGAGCAGCGGGAGAAGGGCGACGATGGTGATCGCCGGAGGGATGACGAGTCGGGCGATCATGAGCCAACCCATGACATCGGGACCAAGTCCGGCGAGACCAGCCATGTCGGGAGCGCCCTGCGCAGTGCTGATCATGGCGGACACTGCTGCCGCAAGTGCCACAGGTACGAACATCACGAGCGCGAGTTTCCAGACGACGGCAAACGGCACAAGGAGAGTTGCTGCGCCAGCGGCAATGAGGCAGATGAATGCCATCACAACAAATGCAGCAGCAATGTGTTGGAGGATGAGCACGCCTGGTGCCTCGGGGAAACTTTCCCAACGAGTGGGGTGATCGACTTCTTGTGCAGTTGGTTCTGAGGCGTCGTAGGCCACGAGGTACAGCGCAAGGCCAGCCACGATGATCATCGGGATGGTGCCGCGCCATAATGCGCCAAGTGAAAGACCAGCAATGGCGCCGAACATCGCCATGCGGATGAGGCGGGGGAGGGGGAACCGCAAGTAACTCTGCCAATCGCGTTTCCAGGTTGGCGGAATGAAACTCTTCTTCTTTGCACGGCCGATGCGAATCCAGGGTCGCAGTCGAGCGTTCTCTTGTGAAAGCTGGCGGCGAAGAAGAACGACGGTTCGCACGTCTTGCAGTGTTACGGCGAAGCGCAACTGAGCGACGAGTCCGGCGCGACGCAACGCGTGCTCAATCGAGAGATCGCCGATTCGCGAAAGTCCTAACCAGACGACAACAGCCACAAGCACAATGCTGATGATTGCAAGGATGCGGAACGTAATTGGCCAGAATGCAATGTCGGCCATCAGGGTGAATGGCGATGTTGTTCGTTTGCCAAGCACATCAAGTGCTGACCATCCGATGAGAATTGCAGCAAGAAAGTTTGCTGGCCACCAACGAAGGCGACGTCCAGATGCTGCGAGTGCCGTTGCCGAAGCGAGCACGCCGGCGAGGGCGAATGCAAGCGCACCGCACACGATGGCTGCAGCAGGATTGACAGGAAGTCGGTGTGCGGAGACTTCACCGATGATCGCCCCGATCACCGCACCTGAGAACGCCATGAATCGAAGTTGTTTGATCGCTGGTCCACGAACAACGGACTCGCGCGGGACTGGCGCATTGAGTTCGTGCATCACGACCGGTGCTTCTAAGACAAGAGGACCGCCGCGGCCACCTGATCGCAAACCAATGCCGATAGCAATTGCAAAGCCAAGTCCGAGCCACATCGGTGCTTCGTTGGCGAAGCGCATGGCTTCGTCGTTCGTGAGGCGATCGTTGGGAAGTCGACTGACCGCAAACATGATGAAGATCACTGCAGCGAGGCCCACCATGTAGACCCGATAGAGGGCATCGATCCAGTGGACTTCGGAAAGTCGATTGTGGCGTCGAGCGCGCCGCAGGTCCTGCAGTGCCTCGGTGGGGGTCTCGACGTCAGTCACGGTCTAGGAATCTACCGGTGATACGCGAGTGCTCAGTTCGACGCACGTTCGGCTTCGTCAGTGAGTACCAGCCATTGTTCTTCTGCGGCAGTGAGTTCAGCGAGAACTGCGGTCAATTCCCCGCCCAGACGGGTGAGTTCGACGTGATCACCTGACACTGCAAGGTCGGCCACCTTCAGCTCGAGACGGTCCTTTGCCTTTGTCAGGCGTTTGATTTCCTTCTCAAGGTCCTTGATAAGGAATCGCAAAGTGCTCGGCGACCTCGTCGCTGGTTTCTCAGGGGACTTGCTCTTTGATGACTTTGGTGAGGAGCCCGACGAGGTAGTCGCCGCTTTGCGGGGATCGGCGATTCGGCCGCGAACCATGGAAGATCGGCGTTGTTCCTCCCACGCGGCGTAACCACCAGGGCGGCGGGAGGGCGTGGCGTGGCCATCCATGACGATGACATCGGCAACGGTGCGTTCGAGGAACGCACGATCGTGGCTCACAACGATGAGGGCTCCGGGCCAATCGTCGAGGAATTCTTCGAGAACGCGCAACGTGTCGAGGTCGAGGTCGTTCGTGGGTTCGTCGAGCAGAAGCACGTTTGGTTTCTGTGCCAGTACGAGCAGAAGTTGCAGACGCCGGCGTTCTCCACCCGAAAGAAGTTCGATCGGTGCCCACTGTGCATCGCCATCGAACCAGAATGATTCAAGAAGCGCTGCATCCTGCCAATCGGGTTCACGCCGGCCGCCAGTGATTGCTTCACGAACGCGTTGCCTTGGATCGAGCTCAACGCCGATCTGGTCGTAGTAGCCGATTCGAGCTGTTGAACCTATGTCGATCGTGCCGGTTGTTGGCGAGCGGCGGCCTGCAATGAGATCGAGGAGTGTCGACTTACCTGCACCATTCGGAGCTACAAGCCCGAGACGTTCACGATTGTCGAGCATGAGTTCGAGGTCACTGAACAACGGTGGTGCACCTTCATGTTTGAAGGACACATCGGTGAGGTCGACCACCTTGTCGCCAAGTCGCGGTGTTCCAAACCAAAGATCGGGAATGCCAGAACGCGCCGCAGGCTCTGCTCGGGTCTCGATCAGCGTTGTTGCCGCGTCTATGCGCGCTTTCGGTTTACTGGTTCGCGCGGGAGCGCCGCGGCGCAGCCACGCCAACTCTTTGCGCGCCAAGTTCTTGCGCGTTGCTTCTTGAGTAACCGCTTGCTCTTCACGTAGCGCGCGACCTTCGAGGTAACCGGCGTAGCCACCGTCGTGAAGGTAAGAGTGGCCGCGATCAAGTTCAAGTACTCGGTTCGTAACGCGATCAAGCACATGGCGATCGTGCGTAACGAGGACGAGTCCGCCTCGGTAGCTGTCGAGTCGATCTTCAAGCCAAGCGATCGCATCGATATCGAGATGGTTCGTTGGTTCGTCGAGAATGAGAAGGTCGCTCGGGGCAACGAGCGCGCGGGCGAGTGCCACTCGCTTGGCTTGACCGCCCGAGAGTCGACCGGTGTCGGCGTCGGTGAGCGACGCCATGCCGAGATGATCAAGAACAGCCGCTGCTTCCCAGTCGCGTTCGGCGACTGCTTCGACGGCGGCAAGGACCGTGCCTGTCGGCAGCACTGGACGTTGCGGGAGTGTCGCGATTTGAACATCGCGACCTCGGCGAACCGAGCCTGATTCGGGTTCAGCCTCGCCAGTGAGGACCGAAAGCAATGTGGACTTTCCCGTTCCGTTCAGGCCAACGATGCCCAATCGATCGCCCGTTGAGAGGGTGAGAGAGACATCGGTGAACAGTGGGCGACCGGGACGGGTCATGGTTACGCGGTCGACATCCACACAGATCATTCGGCTGAGGCTACGGCCAGTCGGAGACCCCCGGACCCTCTGTCGTTCCGAGGACGGCTGCGAGTAGCGTTTGCCGTGGTCCGTCGGGGGGATGGATCACGCATCTCATGACTGATTCCTTTTCGACCACACTCGCTCCAGATGAGCCGACGAAAACACGTGTGCTGACGCGTCTGCGTGAGCGCAGATTTGAGGTCTCGGGTGAGCGTGAGCCGTGGACCGAACACTGGTGGTCGCCGCTCGCGATTTTCGTTGCCATTGGTGTGCTTGTCTGGATCGCGATTTGGTTTGGCAATAACCATCTCTCACACGACTCGTTTTTTCCCGTACGTGAGGGTGTCGGCGACTCGTGGTTCGGCGGCTTCGCTCGTTGGGATGCCGAGTGGTATCGAACGATCGCTCGCGAGGGCTACGTCTATTACCCAGGGGTTCAGTCGTCGGTTGCGTTCTGGCCGACCTATCCCGTCGTCATCAGGCTTTTGAGCTGGGCCTTCCCGAGCATCTACATCACAGGAACTGTCGTGACCGTTCTTGGTGGGGCAACTGCCGTCGTGTTGCTCCGCAAGTGGGCAAAGGTTTTCGTTCCGAACAGTGTCGCGATCACCGCAGTGGTTTTGCTGTGCGTGTTTCCCTACAGCTGGTACCTCTACGGGGTTGTTTATTCAGACGCATTATTTGTGGCGACGGCTATCGGCGCTTTCTACCTTGTCGAACGAGACCGTTACTTCTGGGCGGGAATCGTTGGCATCCTGGCCACTGCGGGTCGACCAGCGGGTCTTGTCGTTGCGCTTGCACTTGTGCTTCGCGTGATTGAACGACGCAACCTTGCGAACGGCGCTTCTGGTCTCCGAAACGTTTTCAATCCGCGGGGTCTGACGAAATCGGACGCGCCCATCTTTCTGTCATGGCTCGGAGTCGGTGCGTGGTGTGCATTCCTTTGGGCAAAGTTCGGCGACCCGCTGTTGTTCGTAACCATCGAAGCAAGCAAGGGCTGGGACCAGGGAGCTGGTCCGTCAACCTGGTTGAAGTTCCGGCTGATCGAAGAACTCCAACACCGCCCGTTCGAGTGGTCGACGATGGGCCATGTTCTCCACGGGATCGTCGTGCTTGGTGCGCTGTTCCTGATACCTCGGGTGAAGCGCCGTTTTGGTTGGGCTTACACCGTGTATGCCTTAGGTCTCATCGCGCTGCCGTTACTGGGAACGAAGGACTTCTTCGGCGCCGGCAGGTATCTGCTCGGCACCTTCCCCTGCATCGTGGTCGCTGCCGAACTTCTCGTTGCGCGACCAAGGTTGCGAGCGGTGATTCTGCCGTTGTCGCTGGTTGCAATGCTCGCGATGGCGGTTGCGTTTGGACGGGGCTCGTATCTCTCCTGACGTTTCGAGATTTGGCTGATCTCGTCGCGGAATCGAGGTGTGAGGCCTGCGGGCCGGTAGCGTTCGTGGTCGGTGCTGGGACAACCCGGCAGTTCTCCCGCAGAGGTTTCAATGTCTGATCTCACATCCACCGCGACCGATGACGAAGTGTCAACAAGCGAGTACGTCCTTACCGTCGCTCCCGAGGCGCTTGATCAGGTCCTGAGCATTCGCGACACCGAAGAAGACCCCGGAGCTATCGGGCTTCGAGTCGAGATCAGAGGCGTCAAAGGCACCGACTACGACTACGACCTTGGTTGGGCGACCATTGCTGAACTCGACGCAGAAGACGATCTTTCGTTGCAAGGCGGGCTGAGTGTTGTCGTTGCGGCAAACAGCATCGAAAACATGCGCGGCGCAGTGCTTGATCTTCCCCGTTCGGCGGGTCAGGGCGGCTTCGTCATTAAGAATCCGAATCGCCCCGCTCCGGTAAATCCTCTCGATGGTCGCGACATCGTGCTCACCGGTGAAATCCCGGACAAGGTGACACAACTACTTGAAGAAGTGATCAATCCTGGTTTGGCCCAACATGGCGGATTTGCAGCGCTCATTGGGGTCGAGGACACCACGGTGTTTCTCACCATGGGTGGCGGTTGCCAAGGGTGCGCGATGAGCGCAGCGACCTTGCGTGACGGAATCACGACCTCGATTCATGAAGCAATCCCCGAGGTCACCGAGGTCATCGATGTCACCGATCACAACGCCGGTGACAATCCCTTCTACACCTGAGGCTGACTCGCCAGATTCTGCGTCGCCACCGGGAGTGAGAAATTTCCCGAAGTGGTTGCTCAGCAGTGTTAAGTACCTCTAGGGTCACCACACCGATCGGAGGGGGATCGTTTGTCTCCCTTTGTCGGCAGATCACTGATCTGCACAAGACCTGAAAAAAGGAAAGGGAGAAGATGGCTGACACTGTCCAAGAGTTCGTCTTCAATCTGACGTTCCCGTTTTCGAGGACGTTGGGTTCGACGCTCAGCACGTTCAGCTCAGCGCTGGCGCAGGGCCAGATCATCGGTGTTCGCACCGGTGGTCGAGTCATTGCACCGCCGCTTGAGTACGACCCCGATACCGCAGCCGATGCGGGCACTGATTGGGTATGCGTTGGTCCGAAGGGAACCGTGTCCTCGTGGACATGGGTACCTGAACCAACGAACTTGCATCCGCTCGATCATGCATTCGGTTTCGCGTTCATCACCCTCGATGGTGCTGACACGCCAATGATTCACGTGGTCGACGCTGGGTCGGAAAGCGCAATGTCTGCGGGCATGCGCGTGGAAGCCAAGTTCAAGGCTCCGGCTGACTGCGTCGGTCGGATCGACGACATCATCGCCTTTGTTCCTGCATTGGATCCGTCGCCGAGCGAAGGTGCGGGCGCGCCATACGATGCGCCCGCCGAGAACGAGATCACGGAGATGGACGCGTTTTGCGATCTCCAATATGTCGACAACGCGTCGCCCACCACGCTCATGTGGTCAAAGGCCCTCATGGAAGGTCGACTCATCGGACAGAAGTGTCCGCAGTGCGCCCGAACCATCGTGGGACCTCGAGGCATGTGCAGTGTCTGCGCAATTGAGCTTGACGAGAGTCACATTGTCGAGGTTCCCGGCCGTGGTGTGGTGTCGAATTTCACGATCGTGACGCCGACTCCGTACCCCGGTCAGACCGAGACCGAGCCTTTCGCTCGTTGCTCGATCCTGCTCGACGGCGCTGATGCCGTAATCGCTCAGCAGGAAATTCTCGATGTTCCAGTGAGCGAACTTCGCGTTGGCATTCACGTTGAAGTTGTCTGGGCGCCCGAGAACGAGCGTTCCGCCGCAGACATCGACAACCGCAGTCGTGGAAGCGGTGGCGACATCATCGTCGGCTGGCGCACCACTGGAGAGCCGGATGAACCGGCTGATCGCTACTTGGATCGGATGATGTGATGGCACCTTCAGAAAATGACATTGCAATCGTCGGGTTTGCGCAGTTGCCGCCCGATCGACGAACGAACCTGACTGAATCAGACCTGGTATTGCGCGCTACCCGCGAGGTAATTGCGCAGGTCGGAATCGACAAATCAGAGATCGGCTTCACCGTCTCAGGTTCCTGCGACTACTTGTCGGGCCAGGGATTCTCATTTGTGCAGAACACCGATGCCTACGGCATGGTTCCTGCCATCAATGAGTCGCACGTCGAGATGGACGGTGCGTGGGCGATGTACGAGGCCTTCGTTCGACTGCTTCAGGGCGACATCGATATCGCTATGGCTGTCGGCGTTGGAAAGAACTCCAACTCCGATCCATCGACGTTGTTCACCGTTGAGTTCGACCCGTACTACCTCACCCCACTGGGTACAGACACGTGGAGCTTGGCCGCACTGCAGGCACGTGCGCTCATCGATTCCGGCAAGGCCACCGAGCGTGACTTTGCTGAGGTCGTTGTTCGAAACCGCGCCAATGCCAAGTCGAACCCGTTTGCACAGGTGAAGGGCGACTATTCAATCGACGAGTTGCTCGCCGCTGATTATGTGCGCAACCCGTTGCGTCGTCACGACCTGCCGCCGACAACCGATCAGGCTGCTGCGGTCATCCTTGCTCGCGGTAAGCGCGCATACGACTTGTGTGAGCGTCCTGCCTGGATCACCGGCATCGATCATCGCATCGAGGCGCATTTGCCCACTGTTCGGAAAGACATCACCACTTCGGTCTCAACTCGTCTCGCTGCCGAGGCAGCGGGTGTAGGCAAGGGCCCGATCGATGTTGCTGAGATCCATGCGCCGTTCAGTTTCCAAGAGTTGATTCTTCGCGAATCGCTCGGTCTCGACGCTTCTACCGAGGTCAACCCCTCCGGTGGTGCGCTTGCGGCTCACTCCGTCATGACCGTCGGCCTCATCCGCGTGGGTGAAGCCGCAAATCAGATCATCAAGAATGGCAAGAACCGCACGTTGGCCCACACCACGTCCGGACCTTGCCTTCAGCAGAATCTCGTCTGCGTCCTGGAAGGTGACCAATGAGCCATCAGCCTGTAGCAATCGTCGGTATCGGTCAGACACATCACAAGCGCAAGCGCGCCGATGTTTCGATGGCCGGTCTTGTCCGAGAAGCCGCTCAGCGCGCGCTTGAAGACGCCAACATGGACTGGGGCGACATCGACGCCGTTGTTCTTGGTAAAGCGCCTGACTTTTTTGAGGGCGTCATGAAGCCCGAGATGTACCTTGCCGACGCGCTTGGTGCGGTGAACAAGCCGATGTTCCGAGTACACACCGCTGGTTCAGTGGGTGGCTCAACGGGCATCGTCGGTTCACACCTCGTTTCAAGCGGTCGTCACAAGCGGGTGCTGTCGCTGGCCTTCGAAAAGCAGTCAGAAGGCAATGCTCAGTTCGCCCTCGGCGGCGGTAAGGGTGCATCGATCGGAGCGGGCGGCGCGTTCGCTCCATTCATTCGTGCCTACATCCAGCGCTCGGGAGCACCTGAAGACATCGGTTGGATGGTTGCGGTGAAGGACCGTCTCAACGGTGCCAAGAACCCGTATGCCCATCTCAAGCTTGCCGATATCACCATCGACAAGGTGAAGGAATCTCCGATGATGTGGGATCCGCTCCGTTTCTTGGAGTCATGTCCTTCGTCCGACGGCGCGTGCGCAGTCATCTTCACTGATGAAGACGGCGGCAAAGCTGCGTCGAAGCCTCCGGCGTGGGTGCTGGCCACTGCGATGAAATCCGAGCCGGGTTGGTACTCGGGTCGCGATGCAGTGAACCCGCAAGCCGCACACGCATGTGCACAGGAGATCTACAAGGCGGTTGGTATTACCAACCCGCGTGAACAGATCGACTGCGCCGAGCTGTACGTGCCGTTCTCGTGGTACGAGCCCATGTGGCTTGAAGCCCATGAGATCGCCGCTCCTGGTGAGGGTTGGAAGATGACGCAGTCAGGTGCCACGGCGCTTGATGGCGACTTCCCCGTCAACATGTCCGGTGGCGTGCTTTCCTCGAACCCGATCGGTGCATCTGGCCTTCTGCGTTTCGCTGAAGCTGCACTACAGGTTCGTGGTCTTGCCGAAGACCATCAGGTCGGCGGAGCCAACTTGGCTATCGCTCAGGCCTACGGCGCCAACGCCCAGTTCTTTGCGATGTGGGCAGTTGGTTCTTCGCTCAACCCACTGGGCTGAGTTGACGTCATGTCATGTGTCGGAGGCGACCCCTTGTGGGTCGCCTCCGTCGCGTAAGCGTTGTGTGGAGGGTTGACCAATGTCGACTGCGTTAGTGCTTGGCGGAGGTGGAGTGGCGGGGATCGCTTGGGAACTCGGTGTTCTCGACGCGCTCGCGAACGCCGACGTCGACCTCACCACTGCTGATCGAATTGTTGGAACATCGGCTGGCGCAGCGGTCGGGGCGCAACTTCGCACCGGCGAATCGCTTGAATCGTTATGTGCTCGTCAATTAGTGCCCGCAAGTCAAAGCGCAGAACTGCAGGTCGAAAGTTCGCTTGATGCGCTCATTGAACAATTCGCTGCGTGTTTCGACGGCGCTCCCGATGAGGTCGAAGTTCGTCGTCGCCTCGGCGCTGTCGCTCTAGGTGCTCCGACGGTTGAAGAGGGAGCTCGTCTCGCTGTCATTGAGTCGCGGCTTTCATCGCACGAATGGTCTGATCGTGAATTGCTCGTTACGGCAGTTGATGCATTCACCGGAGAATTCAAAGTCTTTGATCGCAATTCTGGTGTCGCACTTGTTTCCGCAGTCGCGGCAAGTTGTGCTGTGCCAGGAATTTGGCCGCCTGTCACGATTGGCGACTCGCGATTCATCGATGGTGGTGTGCGTAGCGGCAGTAACGCTGATCTCGCAGATGGCTGCGAGGTCGTAGTGATCGTTGCGCCGTTTGCGGGTGGATTTGGGCCGACGGTAGAAGCTGAAGCTGAAGCGTTGCGTGAACGGGGAGCAATCGTTGAAGTCATTGCTGCCGACGAAGGTTCCACAGCCGCCTTCGGAACCAATGTTCTTGATCCGGCGACTCGTGCTCCATCACTTCGCGAAGGACGACGCCAAGGCGCGCTCGAGGTCGATCGAATCGCAAGGATGTGGTCATGAGTCGCCATGAGGTTTCAGAGATGTCGGAGTTGCTTCGCCGACTTCGCGATGAACTTGGGTCGTTGCGTCGAATCACCGGAAGTCAGCGACTCGACCGTTTGATCGCTGTTCGATCTGGCGTTGCAATTGGCGTGGCCGCGGTTGCGGTGCTGGGCAAGGTCATCGACGATGGGCCTATGCGTATGAGCGACCTCGCCGACGCAGTAAGGACCCATCCAGCGGCACTCACGCGACAGGTGCAGGCACTCGAAGCCGAAGGGTATGTCGAACGATCTGCCGATCCTCACGATGGTCGGGCATCGGTCGTCGCAGTCACAGCTGCAGGCCGCGTTGCTCACCGCCGTATCGAAGCTGCAAACGATGACTTGATGGCCGAACAACTCGATGGTTGGTCAGCTGAGGAACTGTCGACGCTGATTGAACAACTTGATCGACTGGTGTCCGATCTGCGTGCGGTGCCGGCATCTCGTCAATCGAAAGCGGCAGGATGAGTTCGGCGAAACTTTTCCGCGCTAATGCGGAAGCTGCGGCCGAGTATCACGCGCAGGGTTGGTGGGGAGACGACACAATCGGCTCGATCGTTGCGGCCCGTGCATCTGTCCAGCCAGAGGGTGTCGCATTTATTGCTGACGGACGTCGATATACGTGGGCGGAGTATCACGCTGACGCTGATGACATCGCCCGTGCGATCCTTGCTGCCGAACCCGAACGTGGTGAACGCATTGCAGTGATGATGCCCGACGGCCCGGCGGTTCACGCCGTCTTTGTTGGCATCGAACGCGCAGGCTGTGTCGCCGTCGGAATCGGAGCGCGCGCAGGCGATCGCGAAGTTGCTCACCTTCTCAACCTCACGGGTGCTCGCTCGCTCATCACCGCTCCCGAGCAGCACGGTCGAAGTGCAGCAGAGTTGCGCGCTGATGTGGCTGCGATGGATGCAACCGTCGATCGGCACCTGCTCGTTGGCCTCGATGCTCGCGTTGTTGATCCCGCACTCCCCGTTGGGGTCGAGATCGATCCCGATTGCGCGTTTCGACCAATCCATCCCGACGAACTCTTTCTTTTGAACTCCACCTCGGGTACGACGGGATTGCCGAAGTGTGTGATGCATACGCAAAACCGTTGGTTCTATTTCCATCAGCTTGCGGCCGATGCTGGCGGGTTTGGCGATGATGAAGTGTTCTTCGGTGCGCTGCCCGCGCCCTTCGGTTTCGGACTATGGACAGCACACTTCACGCCGACCGCATTGGGTGCACCCACGGTGGTGATGGATCGATTCGATGCGCATGAAGCACTCGACCTCATCGAACGCGAACGGGTCACGGTGTTGTGCTGCGTCAGTACGCAATTCATCATGTTGCTGAATGCACAGGCAGAACGTCCACGTGATCTTTCGTCGTTGCGTTCAATGTTCACTGGCGGTGAAGCAGTTCCGTATGAACGAGCAGCCGAGTTCGAAGAAACCACCGGTGCGAAGGTGCTGCAATTTTACGGTTCAAATGAGACGGGCGCGCTCAGTCACACCTCCCATGCATCTGATCGGGAAACTCGTCTGCGAACCGCAGGGCATGTCATCCCAGAGATGCACGTCCGCCTTCTCGACCCTGAAACTCACGCCGAGGTTCCGGCGGGGGTCGATGAGGGGCAACCGGCATGCAAAGGTCCCGCCACGGCACTTGGCTACTGGGGCGATGCCACGGCCAACAACGCGTTGTTCACGGACGACGGATGGATGCTCATGGGCGACATCGTCCG
>Ga0114960_10003140_pt1 | contig 12731 bp, 17 predicted proteins | sample C_130625_MF_Meta_FD_92637 | JGI IMG/M metagenome (GOLD analysis project Ga0114960, IMG submission 92637) | Freshwater microbial communities from Lake Croche, Canada to study carbon cycling - C_130625_MF_MetaG | ecosystem: Environmental > Aquatic > Freshwater > Lake | place: Lake Croche, Canada... | reverse complement strand
TCTCTCTTAGGACGATTGAGTAACACTCTGTGTCCAAATAATTTTATGCTCATTTCTATTTTTTTATTTGTTTACTAAAAATTCTTCAGGTGGGAAAAATCTACAAAGTTCTCTTGGTACTTCATAAAAATCTTCTAATCCTTTTCTACCGTCTTTATTTATGTTTTTTTCTACTTTGTATTTTTCTTCAAATATAACCCTTGAACTAGCGCATATAGCTCCCCCATTCTTATTGCTGATTATAAAGTAGATAAACTCATTCTGTTCTGCAAACTTTTTCTTTCTAGATAAAAAAGACACTGTATCATAGAAATCTTCTGGTGTAGTTATACTTCTATCTTTCTTCATTTCTGCTTCAAACAAGTATTTCTTTCCATTCTTGTATGCAATTATGTCTATATTATAGTCTTCTTTTTCTTTAACTATTAGTTCAAACCCCCTACTAACAATATAATCAGAAAGGAGTTTGATTCCCTTCTGATTATATGTATCATAAGATTCTTGTATAAAAGCCATTAAGTCAAGTATTCTTCAAATCTATAGATTTCTTTTGTTATATCCATATTTATGTCATTAAATTTTATATTTCTATGAAATAAAATCTTATAATCATCTGACATGTCATTGAATCTATTCTGTTTAAAACGATCTATGTCTCTTCTGTAGATGGAATTAACTCTGAACACAAACATTATCTTGTCTTCTACCTCGTAGTAGTCATAGAAAGAGTCAAAGCTAGTAATCTTCTTTTGGAATTCCTCAAAAGCAGCTTTATCTGTAGGCTTAAACAAAAAGAAAAGACAGTATAGATACTTAGACTTGTATCCATAGTCATCTACATAAACATTAATTAAGCCGAAGTTTAACAATACACGTAAAGACTCTTCACCCCTTGCTGTAAATATCAAGGGGCTTAGAAATCTTGTGCTATTATTTAAACTTGTATTCACTACTTTATTATACAATTCTGATTCCATTGTTCTGATAGTCTTCTCTAGTATAGTTCCACAAATCACTATCAATATGCCAACGTAGACGTTCTAATGCTTGGTGAAAGCCTTCATAGGTCTTACCTTGATATACTCCCCCTTCTTTACCTAGAGTCATTGCTTCATCTGATAACTCATAGATAAGCGGACTACCTGGGAATTTTTGGCTTTCTACTAAGAACCTGAAGTTCTTAACAGTTAAACCTTCTCCATAGATACTTGTATCTGTTTGCTTTAAAGCTTCTGTATAGAATGCTCCTTGAAGATCATAACGATACTTCATAAGAGTCTCTGTCCAATAGTTTAAAGAAGTTGTAGTAGTCTTTAAGTCGATAGGATATAAAAACTTATTATCTACGTCCACAACTACCAAATCTAATAAAGCCTTACACTCAAATCCCAAGTACTCAAAAGTAAGAGCCTGTTGTGTAAAGATTTTATATTGGTCATTGCCTAAGATAAACTTAGAACTAAAAGGATGATTCTTAAGAGATTCTACCAGATTATAAATTGTAGCTAATTGTGCTGGAGAAATTACTTTTCTTCCATCTGCTTCAATTAGATGATCATAATAGGCTTTACCTTCTTTCTCGAATCTTTCTCTTACTTTAGGGAGAGTATCTCTTTTAAACCCTACAGTCTCATATGCAATTTGTTCTGCATTGGAATCATGTCTATTGATGAATAGGTTCCATACAAAGTCTCCCATCTGAGCTGTTGGTCTTTCTACTGTACTGATTAGAAATTCTTCTTGAAAGACTTCTTCTCCTTGTGTAATAATTAAGTCTACTCCATCTCCTATCAATGTTACATCTGCTGGTTCTTCTGTGTCAGACTTAGGATCGTAATTAAAGTATAGGTTAGGATGTTGTAGGATCTTTTTAAGCCTACTTTGACTTACTGCTGTATTGCTTAGGTAATCTTGATTTAGAATCATTTCTTTGTTATAGTTAAAGTTAAGACAAACCAAAGAAAGCATAAGTGTATATTAAGAGCATATAAAGAACATGTACGACTTATGCTTATCGTTGGTATTAAATAAAAGAACCAGAAAGGATAACCTCGTTGTCCTCTAGTTCCATAAAAGTAATTATTTAGTTGGAATTTCACGGCTTCTATCATCATATTGAGACTTTTCTCTCATTATGTACGAGAGAAACATAGCATTAGACATAACATGTCCTAGGTGATCTATTCCTGACTCAGGGTCTTTGTCTTCCCCATTAAGGAAAGCAAACATATGTCTAAGTAAACTTTCGCTTACTGCAGAAACTGGCATACCTTTCATCCAATTCCATGCGCCTGAAATTACTATAAACTCATTTTTAATTATTAAATTTTCTGAGATAACTGATTGCTTCTTTAAGTAGCTCAGTATTATCATTAAACAATCCAAGGCCGTTGTTGCATTTGCTACACAAAATTCCTCTATACCGTCTTGTTGTATGACAATGGTCAATGTGTAGTCTTGAGGTTGATTGACAGATTTGACATCCTTTGAAAATTTCTGATAAGTAGAACTCTTCAGTGATTCCATAGTTAGCGAGTCTCCAGAGAAAGTTTCCTCTTTTGACTTTTTTAACATATTCAGGATTATTTCTTCTCTCTTTGCTTCTAGCTCTTTCTTTATCCTTGTTTTCTGGTCTATCACTGTAGATTTTCTGGTACTCTCGCACTTTATTTGTCTTTTCGTTAGAAGTATGGATTCTGATGTACTCACTACAGGATCTACACAAAGATCTTTTATTAACTGATGTATGTTTACTACATCTTGTACATGTACCAAATTGCATGGTAGTTTTTCGATAGCAGTTTCCACAAAGACCTCGTGAGATAATTGTTTTACTATTTTTACAGTTGTTACAAATTGCGGTTTTAGACATAACTGGAACAAAGATACTATATCAAGAGTTTTTGTCAAGGTATATTTGTTTTCCCCATACTCAAGGACTTCAACCATAGACTCTAGAGACTTAAAGTCTACTAAAGACCATCTTCTTTTTCCTGTGTTGTAACGTAAAGCTTGTTCAGACATAATTAACGCATTAAAGCTCCAGTAGTTGTTTTAGGAGTAGCATCTACTGGTTTTACAGTTAAGACAACTCTTCCAAACTTCATTGAATTTAATTCAGTAACTACACAATTTACTCCATTGCAGTTAACAAGAGTACCTAATTGGATACTTTCTGCTGATTCGTTGTCATTGTAGGTAACAATGTTGTCACCATAGTGATAGTTGACATCAGGTAAGCCCACGGCTTCCACTCTGTCTGTTTCTGTTCTTGGTTCTATAATGTATAACATAATTTTAATTTAGTTTAGTTTAATTAATTTAATTCAGGTACAGGCACTCCAAGAGTATCTGTTGCAAAGTTAATTACTTGCTTAATAAATTCATTAACTTCTTCTTTTTTTCCTTTAGAAAGTGAGAGTGGTGTTTTAATAAATTGACCTTGGAACATAATCTCCTCGTAGAAGAACTTGTCCTTAAGATAAGTGACTACCTCTTCTTTGGTGTATACTTCGCCTGTAAGGGCTTCAAATCCTCCTCGGATGATAGGTACTAGGGTGCTGTAGAAATAAGCTAACTGAGGGTTTGTTTTCTTAGAATCTAATCTAGTTATACAAACTTCTACATCCACCGCAGGATCTCCTTTTGTCAATTCTCTAAAGTACGACTGCATCAACTCTCTATCTCCCTTAAGATGAATAGTTCCATCTATGTTAAGGGAGAGAGTAGCTGGCATATAGATGCGGTTAATCATTGTTTAATTATTAGTCTGCTGCCCAACCAAAGAATACATATTCTCCTTGACGTTCATCTTTACTAGGTTTATAAGTAATAGAACCTACATTTTTATTGCCTTCTTTTAATACTTTAACTCTAGTAATAGAACTACTAATCTTTGTACGTTCTGTGTAATCTCTGGCTATCTTAATTGCTCCTGCTTGTAGTATGTGACTTCCGATAAGTGTTCCTTGTCCATGTACTTCGTATCTACTTTCCCAAACACACGTACCTACTTGAGGAATTATTTCTACTTGGCTTTTAATCTTGTTGGTGTTTAACTTAGGTTCTTCTATACAAATACCCCAACAATCTCTTTTTCCCATAACGTCTTCTGCAGACTCAATAAAGGCACTTAGTTTCTTGCCTGAATCTTTAAACTTCTTAGTAACGTCTACAAAACCACTAGTTGTACTAATAGTTCCGTTGTACGCACCATTTCCTGACTCTTCAATAGCATCGTCTACTAAGTTTTTGTAAGCTTCTTTCATATTAGGAGCTGTTTTTTTGTGATAAAATGTGGTTGATCCCATAATTTTAGTTTTGTTTTAGTTTTGTTTTTCTAATTCTTCTAATAATAAAAATGCCAGTTCTTCGTCTTCTGCAATCTGATTTAAATCTTTTTTCTCTAGATATCCGTCTAGAATCTTAATAAAGTGGGCATTCTTTGCCTTAGCTTCATTAATCGCTTTCCTTAAGTCAGGATTAACAAACTCACGAATGAACTGGTACTGTGTGTTTAATGCTCTCGCTAGGAGATAAGTTCTTCTTACCTCCTTAATTTCTTCATCTTTCATTACTTACTCCAATAAGGTGATATACAAGGATCTGCTTTGAGTAATACTCTTGTACAAAACTTAGCTCCTGAATCTACCATTGATTTTTCTAATTGTGCAGCAACCTGTTGCGCAATTGTTTCTGGTGTTTCTACCAGAATCTCGTCATGAATTACGTTAACAATCTTAACTTTAAATAAAAGATCATTAGGTACTAGATACCTTGACCAAAAGTAAACACATGCTAGTTTGGTTATCTCTGCAGATTCTCCTTGTATTCCATAGTTAAGGGACATTCTTTCTATGTCTCCTCTTTTGCTAAAGAATTTAGAAACTTTCTCTTTCATAGCAACTGCTGTAGGAGTGTTTGAATTCTTGATTTTTTTATATCTTTCCCAGAAGTCTTTATCTAGTTCGTTTTTAACTTGTAAAAACTCATCGTAATAATCTACGTAAGATCTCTTGCCTGTAACAGGAGAGATTAATACATAACCATTCTCAATTCCGAACTTCTTAGTTTCGTCAAAGTATGCTTTAAGCCCAGGAAATGCTAGAAAATAAGATTCATAAATTTTATTACCTTGTTCTACGCTTAGTCCTAGTTGTTCTGCTATACCTATACCACTACCACCATAGTTAATTGCAAAGCCAGCTACCTTAGCAGCCTGTCTTTTCTCTTTGTGTTTTTTTTTAATCTCGTTTAAATCCATTCCATCCAACTCTTCATACATCTTAGAGGCAATAAAAGCGTGCATGTCCCCCAAATCTTTATCATAGAACTCAAGTAAGTTATCATCCAAACATTTATTTACTAGTACAATCTGTTCTTGACCTGTATAGTCACAGCCTACTAGGATGTTTCCTTCTTCTGCTACAAAACAACTACGTGTTTCTTCATCTGAGGGAATGTTTTGGAAGTTAAAATTCTTGGTTGTTCCTGACTTACCTCCACTAGATAAGCGACCTGTGTTCATTAACTGTTTGAACTGAGTGTGTATTCTACCGCTTGCGGGGTTAATTTGCTCAATCCAGTTATAACCATAGGTGCCTATGTCTTTTTGGGCTTCTTTAAAAGAAAGGTAAATCTTGATAATAGGATATTTGTCTTGAAACTTAATTAGATGGTTTGCTTCTATTGTATGCTTCTTAACTCCTTTCTCCACTACAGAAGTATTTACTCCTATAGCTTCAAAGAACTCTACTACTTGAGCAGGTGAGTTCCAGTTAATTTTAATCTTGTTTCCTCCAGAGAATAAGTCTAACTGATAGTTAATAAACTTATTCATCTTGTTAGTAAAGATAAACTCATTCAATCTTTTAGTAGCTACATCTGCTTGAGTTTGTACTTTGTGAATCTTGTTAGTCCATTTATCTACGTCTAGCTTCATACCACAATATTCTATGTAAGCTAAAACTAAGACAAAGCGATTGTCTAACTCGATTGATACTTTAGATCCTGCAGCAAATAGAATTACTTCTTGAGCTTCTTTAAGAGCATGTAGGTATTTTACGTCATAAGCAGAATACTTTACAAAACCTTCTGTTAGATTGCCTGTAATATTCTTTCTTTCTTCCTTGTCTAATATGACTCCACAGTGTAGTTTTACACAAGCAGCTAAGGAACACCTATGACTTTCTATACCTAGTCTTGACGTTTTTTCGCCTAAAAAGGTATCGTATACCTTGGTTGGTACAATTCTCTGATGATATAAGAACTTTAAATCAAACTTTAAGTTATGACCAATGACTCCTTTAGTCTCTAAGAGCTGCTTGTAGTCATTGATATCAATCGTAGTCAAGTCAACTACAAACTGATTGTCATTGTCACCTAGCTGAAGCGTGTATAGCTTACAGGTATATGCATCAAACCCTGAGGTTTCTGTATCTATAGCAACCCACTCTAGGTCTTTAAGGTAGTTTAATGATTCTTGTACTGTGCAGAGAATTATATCAGGTAGGGAAATGTTTTGTTTTGTTACTAGATAAATCATTTTAATAAGGGTTCCACTATCTTGTTATAATCCTTCAATGCTTGGTGTAACTTCTGATACTTCTGATCTTGGCTATAGTTTCCTTCTTCAATTTCTGTAAGACAGGTTCTATAAACGTCATAGATAAGTTTTCTATCGTAGTTACTTAATTTTAATATTTTGTTAGAAAGCTGTAGCATGTCTTCCGTAGTATCAGTTCCCCATATCCTGTTTAAAGACTTACCTAAGTTCCACACGTGGTGAGGAGTATATAGATTGCATCTAGGACAAGCGGGTAAAAGATTAGTTAGGTGGTAGCGAGTAGCAACCTTAGTTCTACCTACAAAGTGAGCACACTGTAGTCCTTTAGGATCTAGTGTGATTTCACAAGCATGGCATTTATTAATGTGTGCTCCTCTAACTAACCAAGAAGTTATCTGGTCTAGTTTACTTTGACTGATAGTTTCTTTTTCTAATTTACGTTTAATCTCTTTACGGACTTTCTGCTTTTCTTTCTTCTCCTTCATCACACACGTAGCACATAACCTCTTTGTTTTGTTGGCTATGGCTTTAATCTTCCCACAGTCTGAACAAGGCTTTTGAATTTCCTTAAGTTCAGGGATTCCTTTGACAGGGATCTTTTTTGTTGCTGTTCTCTTTAACATATTATACAAATATAATAAAAGAAAAGGGGATCTTGTGACCCCCTAATCTTTTTGGCATGCAAGAGACAATTACAAAGATAACTCAGGTGTGTAGAGAGGGGTGTAAGTTTCAGAAATTAATTCTAAGCCTCTGTTGTTAATGTTGTAGGCAGTTCCGTGAATTAGAGACTCACGCTTAGCTTCAATACTCTTGTGTCCCATCATATAGTTAGTGAAACGAGTAGTAGCGTTAAACAAAGCGTAAGCTGTGTTCTCGTGTGTTTCATACTCAGTAGTCAAAGCTGTTCTAAAGTCGTTAATACGATTTTTACCTCTAGATGCTTCTCCATCTCCTCCGATAATGTTAATGATAAATTCATCTGTAACTGTTTCGGGGATATAGATTTTGCTTAATTCCATCAATTTCTCGATGAACTGTTCCTCTTGAGTAAGAGAACTTTGTAACTGAGAGATAATACCACTTAAACGCTCATGAGAGTTCTTAGTATGTCTTACACGCTTAGAGTCTCTAAGAGCCATATAAAAGGTATTAGAGCATACAACAGTTACGTTAGTTGCACCAAAGCCCATAGGAGCACTACCATCATGTGAAGTAAGAGCTGTAAGGAATCTTTTGTTATAAGATCCTCCAATCTGTACATCGGTTAAAGGAAACTGGTAATAGACTTTTTGTCCGTTACCTAGAAATCCACCTCTTTCTCCGTTAATGTTAACTCGGACAGCAGCTTCTAGAAGCATGTCAAGGATTTCTGCATTTTGAGTAGGAACATACTTAGATCCTACTACACCAAGACAATTATTGTTGTCTTCACGGAATACTCCGTAAGCAGGAGTAATTTCTCCATCAGGACCAAACAAAGGTTTCTTTGCTACAGTCCAATTTGTTCTAGATGATTCTAGCAATTGTTGTTTATTCATGGTTTTATTTTTTTAATGTTTTCGATAAAGTCTATTAATTCGTCTAATTCTTTAATTCTTCCTTGGATCTCACAGTACTCATACTCACTGCTTTGCTCCATTTCTTTTATTATTTTAGTTCTATTAGATAGATATTCTACTAATTTTCCTTTTAATTCTAAATGTCCTAAGGACTCATAGTCTTGCCAATTCATTTCTTTGTTTTATTTTAAGTTTTCTAGCCAGTCTATATCGTCTGGATTACTGGCCATTAGTATTTGGTTAATTCTTTTAAAGTGATCACATTCCCAAACTCCACCTTTGTATACGGCAGAAACAGGATGTGATGCTACTAGTACGTGGTGTACATCATCGTTGATAAGGGGAGCAAACTTTAAAGCGTCTTTTCCCCAAAAACAAAATATAAGTCCTGTAGTACTCTCGTTTAGTGTTTTGAATACAGCTTCTGTGAACTGTTTCCAAGGCTCTAGGTGAGAACCTGACTTACCTTCTTCGATAGTCAAAGCAGCATTTAGCATAAGAACTCCTTGCTTAGCCCATGATTCTATATTCATATCAGTAGGGAAGCTTAGATCGTCTGGATAAATGTCTGTTTTAATACGGTTATACATCATTCTTAAAGACGGAGTAATGTAAGTCTTTTTTCTAGGAGAGAAAGCTAATCCGTGAGCAATAGGTTCCCCTACATTTCTACCTGGATAAGGCATATTGTTATCGTATAGGCTCTTTATCCTATACATCTATACATTACTGCATAGTTCAGACTATATCATCAACAGACTTAAGTCCTCCAGAAACTATACCACCAGGATAGATGGTAAGTCCTCTAGACTTAATATTTATTGTCTGTTGCAGGGTGCTCGTGTCAACATTACTGTCCTCAGCATTATCTGTTTGAACTCGGTTGTTAGTCGTTGAACCTTCAAAGATATTACTATCTAAGCTCGGCTGCTGATTGTCCTTGTTAGGATGTTCCAGCAATTCTCCCTGTTTTACATGGACCCTATTTGCATAAGGAATTAATTTGTACTTTAAACTTGGAATAACATATGGAGTTACTAGGGAAAGGAATCTTTCTCTAGACTCTGCTACTATATAGATTTCATTCATTGCATTCTTGTTTGTATTAATATCAAAGTTTTCTTTTAATATTCTTTGCAAAATTGCAATCTCTTCATCTAAAAAACTACAACTACTAATTTGAAAAGAGTTTTTAGTTACAAAACCATCATCCATAAACCATACAGCCAGACCAAATGCGTCTAGATCTTTTAAAAATTCATAGTTAATAGACTTTTTGGGTGTATACTGCCTACAATAACTATTGAATATAGTATTTGCCTCTGTACTTAATATGTTGTTAGTATAAAATCCTTTTTTAACTCTTACATCTTTTGAAGTATAGTTTCGTATACTTGTAATTATGTCTTTTGAGTGTAAGAAATTTAACTTCCACATATTGTAGTCTGTTTGTTTTTCTCCGTGACCAATTACTAATCTAGCGTTTTTACTTTGTTTCGCACTCATAGCAAAACAACCATCTCCTAAAAAACTACCTAACAAAAACTGTCGTAACTCAAAGTCGACCTTTATATATCTAGTCTTATTTGCCTTGATTTTATAACGACTTGATAGTTTTTGTATGTGTTGTGGGGTAGTACTTAGGATTTTTGATATCTCTAGGTTAGTAAGTCCTTTTGAGTTTAGTTCTGTTATTTTTTGTTTCCAAGTAGTATTTGTTGGTAGAGTTCCCATACCTACAAATATAACACAAATTAATTTTTATGCAAGTTTTATCAATCCATTCCTAAAATAACAACCCTTACTTTCTGAAAAGGTGTTAAATTAAAAGCCTTGAAGACTTCGTCCTTATAAGGAAAGATAGTTTTAGTCTTTCTCTCATTAGCAATGAATCTTCCTAAGGTATTAAAGTACGGACTTTCTATTGTGTCTTTTAAGTGATGATACCAATCGTCTGGAATATCAATTAGTTTTTGCATCTTTATTGACTAACTTACTTCTTTTAAGTTGAGTTCTTCTAACAATAATATTAGGATTAAGAGTAGTACTCATAAGTCCTGGATACGTTTCTTCCATCATGTTTATGATTTGATTGTATCTTGTTTTGTAACTTTTAATAGAATTAGAAAAGTTTAAATGTTGTTTCATAGAATGTATAATCGTAGAGTGATCTCTTCCTAACAAAGTACCTACCTTCTTGTAAGTGTAGTTAAAGTGTATTAAAAGTACAGCTGCAAAATGAAATCTTGCTTCTGTTAGCTCACGTTTACGGCTATTTATTGTAAAATCCTTTACAGTCATTGCATTTATATCACAAACAATATGCATTACTCCCAACTCAAACTCTGAAAACTTATCTAAATTTACTTTAAGTTCATGTGCTTTTATCATTGCCAACTTGCGTTTTAATCTTAGCTCTTCTGGATTAATGTCATTTATTACTTTACTATAATACTGTTTGTTTTTAGTTTTCTTTAAAACTAATAACATAATATTATATCGTACTAGTGCTTCTACTTCTAACTTGTCAAAAGCAATTTCTAAAGCTTCGTTTATAATATCCTTAATTCTTGGCATATCTTTATTAATTTTTCTCTTCCGTGGTTTTTGTAAATATCACTTATGTCTTTTCCTAAACTTCCGTGGTGGTATAGTACAGGAATTCCATACGTCTCTGAAATCTTCTTAGCACCTTCTTCTCCTGCTCTATCAGCGTCAAACCATACATACATAGTGTCAAATCTTGCTTTAAGTAATTCATAAGCATTTTCTGATATAGGTGTAGTTTCGCTTCTAACAGCAACAGCATTCACTCCAATAGAGTGTAAGGTCATAACATCTTTAGTGCCTTTAGTAATGATTAGAATAGTTCCCTTGTGTGGTAGCTGAGTATAACCCTCTAGCATACCTCCAAAGAAGTTTGTTCTAAATTTAACCTTCTTCTCTGCATAGGGACGATATAGTTTAAACTTATCTTTTTCCTTATACCGATAACAGGGATCAAACGTATTACTAATGTACCAGATGTTATCTGCTATCCAAGCTTTGTCTACTTTTCTTACGTCATAGAACTTAAGAATCTTTTCTGTTACTCCAAACTGAAGCCAGTACTCTAAGTCTTTCTGTGTAAATTTTGTAACAGTAACTTTAATGGATGCAGGCTTTACTTCTGCTGGTTTAGGACTTTTGAGAGTGGATACTTCCATCTCTAATCTAAGTCTGTCTTCTAAACTAAAGTTTTTAAGTTGGAAATCTGATTCTATTTTATATAGAGTGTCTGGATACTCGTAGGCAGTACGCATTTGAGCTATGTCAATTGCATTGTAGTGCACTTTCTCCGTAGCATAATCTACAAAATACAGATTACCTCCTTGACTCCACCTAAAGAAACAGGTAGCATGTTTGTCAGATCTGAATGGATTCTTATATTTCTTTCTCAAGTCTATTTTCTCACCGAAGTAAAAAGACATTAGGTTTTCTTGCCCTAGTAAAGCGTATAACGTCTTTACATTAGGTCGTATTTCAATGCTTGAGAGATCCATAAGTGTTGTTTTTAACCCTCCTTCAATAAAAAAGGGGTCACAAAAGTAACCCCTTTTCTAAAAAAGAGAATAGATTACTTTTAATTTTAGAAGATATCGTTAATATCTGTGCTAACAGGACTTGTTGCTACTTCACTAGTATCCCAACTCATCATAGATTCTGACTTGAAAGGAGTCTCAGTTTCGTTTGCTTCAGGAGCATCATTTTCGGTGTATTCTTTAAAAGTATAACTTCCGTAGAAACTCTTAAAGCCATACTCACCTGTGATTTGCTTAGATACATACTCAGTAATTTTACCTTGTACGTTAACAAATACTTTAGTGCATACGTCTTGATATTTTTCGTCTTTGATTCCCAAAAGAACCTTAACACCCATGTTGGCTTTGTTAAAGTGAGCAAAGAAGTCTACTAACTCATTGCCTTTACCTTTAGCAATAGAAGCCCAGTTGTCAAGAACAAATGGTTTTTCTTTTGGAGAGATGTTACCATAAGCTTTAAGCAAAGAATAAACTGTTTCTTCTCCGCCCTTAGCTTCACGTACACTCTTCATATCTAATCTACGAGAAGGATCAATAGATGCTTGATACTCACTTAAGGTAGCAAGGTTCTCAGCCCACGTAGTTTTAGTAAAGTTGTCAATGAATTGTTTCTTACCTGCTTGAGACATACGAGTGTCATTGTTCACCCATAAAGTAAACTTACCACGCAAATCTGTTTTAAAGTCTGGATGATTAACATACCAGAAGTCAAGACGCATTCCGTTCTCTGACTCATAGGTAGGTTCTTTAACCTTGTCTTCTTCAATACCTAGGATTTTTGCAAGTTCTTTAGCTGTAGGATTAACACTTACAACTTGAACAGGAGCAAATCCTGTGTACAATTTTTTGCCTGCTCCAGGCTCTCTGGTTTCTAATTGATCGAATTTCATAATCTTGTTTTTTTATTTTTTATTTGTTTTTTCTACTACTGGTACTGGTTCTGCATAATAACTATCTATTGTATCACATACTACTTGCAAGTCGTTAGGGATAAGAGTTTCTGCAAACATATCCATAGGACTC
>Ga0114960_10003138_pt1 | contig 12737 bp, 7 predicted proteins | sample C_130625_MF_Meta_FD_92637 | JGI IMG/M metagenome (GOLD analysis project Ga0114960, IMG submission 92637) | Freshwater microbial communities from Lake Croche, Canada to study carbon cycling - C_130625_MF_MetaG | ecosystem: Environmental > Aquatic > Freshwater > Lake | place: Lake Croche, Canada... | reverse complement strand
TAGTATTTATTAATAAATTCAATATACCGTTAAATATACATATTAGAAAGGCAAAGCATGAACTACAATTGGCGACCCGCTAACGGATTTGATGTTGATAACATCGTTCGTATGGCTGAAACTCATTTTCAAAACGAAATTGACAATATCTTTACCCCTGAACCCGTAATCTACGGACGAAATATCACACTTGCTGTAGTAAATCAATTCTATGGCCCTCTATCTCAATTACTCTCCGTCGCAATTGACGAAAATAACAAATTACTAGCATATACATGGTGCGTTCGTGGTGAAAAAGCATCATGGTCCGATGACGAGATGATTTTGGTGCGAATGGCACACATAGATTTACAGTTACCTGTAAGAACAAAAGTTAAGTTAGTTGTTGACATGATTAATTTGTGGGAAAGTTGGGCAAAATCTTGTAATGTTAGTATTATCTGTTCAACAACTATGCGTAAAGACCAAGATGGCTTTCTAAAACTACATAAGAAAGCGGGTTATGATGTTCGGGGTAGTTACGCATATAAAAAAGTAAGCACGACACAAGCCACTCCTGCCAATTAGTTGATACCCAGATTAGAAAATCGCAAAATCCTCTAGTTCTTGATAGTGCTGTAGCGATTTAGTTCAATGTAGCCCTCAACATCCATATTTGTTTGTTTAGTGCCAATACACGGTCTTGAGCATAGTTAGAGATTTCTTCATAATCTTCATCTTCAGCCACATCTTCTAATTCATCATAACTATTTTTAAGTGATTGTAAATCTTTCATTATTGCTTCCAATAAGAAATCGCTATCACCCTCAAGTATTGCCGTAGATATTTCGCTTTCATTCAATACATCTTGTATATCACAAGGCATATATTCTTCCATACTGCGTAGTAGTTCAGCAATCACATCAATTTGATCTTGTAAACTTTCGTATATCTTTTGTAGTAATTTGTGGTCACTATAGAAGTTACGACCTTCTGTATTAACATGAGCAACATGGCTGCGATAGTAGGCAACAAAGTTGTTGTTAAAGATTTGCGTTAGTAGTGTTTGTGTTATCATAATATTATTTAATCCTATATTTTTCTAGTATATCTAAATGGTGCTTGATCAATGGATCATTTGGATTATTTAATTTACGCAAACCCTGTTCAATAACATCTCTATGAACTTGCGGGATAGAGGCAATTTTTTGTTCAAATTCACTTTCTCCTGCTGATTTTATACCATTAAAAGTTCTTGCTTGGTCATCAGTCAACATTTGACTTACATTTTTAGGTGCTTTAGGTGTTTTAGATTTTGCTGCCTTAGGCACAACCAATCCTAAATCTTCTGCTGTTATAATATTTGCTCTACTATATATTGCTGGATCTAATTTACCAAACTTATCTTCAATTACTAAATTAGTTGGATGGCGAGATTCATTGCTTCTTTCCATTAAACCTTTAAGTGAACTAATATTATTAGCGTCACCGGTATCTTGAATTTTTAACCTAAATGAAGGACTCATTATATTGCCACTAGTTAAATTTCTTGTTACATGATGTAATTGTTCCATTGAAGTTGTTGGCATTAATTTATCCAACTCGTTACTAAAGTTTGGATTGATATCATAAACACTCTTATCAAAAATAACAAGATTTTTACTGCTGCGATTGTTTAATGTATTATCTATTGTAGTTTTAACTGGGTCAGGTAAATTAACATTATCTAATGAATAGGGATTTGAAAAAGGTGATTCTTGTTTTAACTGAATACCTTCAGTTACCTGTCGTTTAATATCTCTAAAATTAGCACTATCTTTTGCTATCTTTTGAATTTCTTCTGGTGTTTTATTAGTTCCATATTTTTCAGCAATACTTAAACCATACGCCTGCTTTTGCTGTAATGTTAATTTAGGATCTAAATTAAGTTGAGTTGTTGTATTGCGTATTGCTTCCGGAACTTTGCTAACATCATTAGTAGTGTATAATATTTGTGAGGTAGGATGATTACCTAAAGTATCACTAATATATTTTGCTGCTTTAGGATTGGTTTGTGCGAGTTTATCTATTTCATCAACTAACACTAATGTTTTACCATTAGTGTTTAATCTATCATTAATTGCCTTAACATCCTGTAATGTTGATTTGCTATGAACTGTTTCAATTCTACCGTCAGCGTTTTTATTTATCCATTCACCTGCTAAACTTGTTTTGCCTGTACCAGGTGGTCCATATGCTAATGTGTTTTTTGCGGTGCCATTAACAAAATCATTAATGCCTGGTTCAACATGTTCTGGCACAACATAATCTTGTGTGTATCTTTCTAAAGTTGGATCAGTAGATAATAATTGTTCTTTTGCCTGCTTAACCGGTTCATTAACTGGCGCAACTTCTGGCGGAGGCATTACCACTGGCTCTGGAGGCGGTGGAGGTGCTGGTGGCGGTGGTGGTAGTGATTCAGGTGCTACATTTCCTGGCACTGGAGGTTCACCAGCTGGCGCTGCGTATCCGGGAGTTTGATTCCATCTTGCTTGCTGTTCAGGCGATATTCCTGGAACAGGTGCTATAGTTGTCCCAGGAGGATTTGGCGGACCGGCATTTGGTCCGCTTTTGTTTACCATGTTTGCTGCTTCTTGCTGTGATTGCTGCGCTGGAGGCAATCCGGGACTAACTGGTCCTGCTGCTCGCGGCATCATACCTTGAAGTTTTTGACTTTGTAATCCTTCTTTAACTGCTTTAATACCTATTTGTGGTAATGATTCACTATTAAAACCAGGCACATTTTTTAATGCTGGAATTTCACCTACAAGATGTCCAACAGGCCCAGTAATTCCTGATACATGTGGACCAGCAATTAAGTCAGCCCATGGACGCAAACTTGTAGCATAATCATATAATCTTGCGCCAGTTTGTTCACCTGCTGTACCAGGTAATGGAACAGATGGTGTTTTAGGATATGCTTGAGCAACTTCTGGTGGCATTGGTACATTTTGTGGATTTGCTCCTGAACTTACAGGAAACCCACTATCAGGTAAACCACTACTCATATTATACATTCTCGCAGGATCTATATTATTAAATTTGTTATACGCACCTTTAACAACACCACCTAACCATGGCAATAATAATTGACCGCCAGCGGCCATACTACCTTGAATTCCTGCTTCTTTTGCTCGTTCACCTACCCCACCTGGTGTACCTACAGCACCAATCGCACCGCCAGCAATCGCTGCTTGTCCTACACGACCTAAACTTGTTGCCGCTGGCACAACAGCATTAACTGCTTTTGCTGCGGGAGCAAATGGAACCATATATCCAGCCGCTTGCCCAATATAGTTAGGAATAGGTGATTGTTTTTGATATTCACTATTCCATTCATCTGAAAATTGATTGTTTCTTGCTGCGAAATCTTGTATTGCTTTACCAGTAGACGGACTTACTGCTCCAACTCCCTTACCTACTAAATCTATTCCGCCACCTACAAGATTAGATACAGTATGTCCTGCTCCCATGCCGGCAGCGGTTAGTGTTTTTGTTATAGGATTTTCAACAATAGATTTTTGAAACCAATCTTCTCTATTTGATTTAGGTTCAGATTGTTTTAGATAAGCATCGGGATCAAAAGCCTTTTCCTTATCTTTTTCTGCTAGATATGCGTCAGGATTAAAATCAGCCATTCTTATAATCCTAATTGCTTTTTAATTTTAGCCGCACGAGGGTCATTGGGATTTTGTCTTGCCCATTCAATTGCTTGATTATCTTGTTCTGACAATTTTGACACAGGCGCCGCGCCAGGTGCTGTTGCTGAAACAAGCGTTCTTGTATTTGGTAATAATTTAGCATCAAACTCTGATGGATTTAATCCAGATGATGTCCATTGTGTCTTATGCGTCATCAATTGTCCAGCCATCAATTCTTTATAATACTTAATTGTGCCTGCTAACTGTTCTGGACTCTTTGAACTGCTAAATGCCTGTTCAATTTTTTCTCTATCGTGAACTGCCGATTGTCCACTACCAACAACTGCTTTTGCCACCTCACTACCAACAACATATGCTATATCTTGGAAGTTAGAAGTTTCAGGTTGACCTAATTGTTTTGCTAAAGCATTTGTAACAGTATTTGCTATTTGTATTTGTCCATTTTGTAATGCTTGTCCGGCTTTATCTAATGTATCTAAATGTGATGTTGCTGTATTCAAACTATTAACTGTTTTACTTGGAGTTCCAGTGGTATATTCTTGTTTAATCTTAAACGCATTACCATTATAGGTTCTTCCCTGTTCTTGCGCTAATCTTAATACTTCTTGTGTTAATGCTGCTTTTGCTCCAGTAGTAGGTCCTGCTGGAGGACTAATGTCACCATCTAATATAGATTGCGCCATAGATTTTGCTTTTGGTTGTGGCGTAGCATTAGTTGTTTGCGTATTTTGATTAATTGGCGTAGGCTGAACCGCTGCTTGTGGTGCTGCTTGTGCTGTTGCTTGCGGTGCTGTCATACCAGGGAATGGCTTTCCAGTCATCGCATAATATGATTTATTCTTTTCAGCATCAATTTCTGCTTGCGTATGTAATGGTCTTCCACCAACAGTTGATGCGGCAATGTTATCTTTTTCCATGCGTTGAACTGCTTCTTTTGCTGCGTTTAATCCCTTAACATGTTGTGGATCTTGATATCCAAGTGTTGAGAAGCCTTCTGGTGCTTGTGTAGACCATGAACTATTAGGAATACTTGAATCCTTAAATTGTAATTGACCACCTATTTTTCTTGTAGCAAATGTATGAACTTCACCATTAACTATTCCATGATGTGGCGTAGCGCCAACTTCAATATTTTTAATATTGCCCATACTTGAGTATGCTGCTAATTCACTTGAATCCATTGCTGTGCCATCGGCTTTAACACCTTCTAATGGTTTGCCATCAACTCTAAATTTAACAATACCAGTATTGCCTTGACTATCCATAACTGGTTTATATGATGTTGGAGCAAGTCCTAACTTGATTGCTTCAGCACCGGCAAGTTGTGGACTGATGTATGATAGTAGAATTAATTTCATCCAACTACCTTCTTCATCCTTAGGCTTTGATGTAATGATAGATGGAATTTTTGGATCACCATTTTCTACCATACTTTTAACTGCTGCTGTAGCCTTTTGTTCATTATATTGATTTCTATAAAGTTCAAATGCTCTATCACCAGCTTTTCTACGCAAACTTTCAGGATTACTTGTATCGTCACGAATTTGTATTTGTGCGTTAAGATCGTTTTGTTTATCAAGAAAATTATTAACTCTTTGCTGAATATCCATGCCCATAGGATTTGCTGCTGGAATACCACCTTGACTTGATGCTGCTATCTGTGCTTGTGATGGTTGGCCAGGTTGACCTTGTGCTGCTTGTTGGCCACCCATTACTTTATTAATGTATGCTTTAGTTTCATTAGGAATGAATGTTTGCCAATCTTGACCAGTTGCTTGTGCTTGCTTAAGTGCGTTATCTACACGGCTAAATCCAGCATTATATGCTGCTGCTGCTTTAGCATCATCACCGTATCGTTTTTGCGCTACAGCAAATAAATCTCTACCAACACGGTTATATTCTTGTGCCGAATCATCTTTTGCTGGCTGTACTCCATAACCCGGGTCGCGTGCCGTTGATGGCATAACTTGCCCAGCATACATTGCGCCTGCTGTACTTGTTACTGGTTGACCATTAGCGTAATAATCTTTATTACCGCTTTCTGCCTGTAACATTCTTTGGTAGGTGCCAGGTTGACCTTGTTGTGGTTGATTAGGATTTACTGGAGCAGCTACAGGCTGTCCTGCTTGCCATGGCATAGCAGTAGGTGTGTTTCTATTTATTTGATTAATATTACCTAATCCACCTTGATTTTGCTGTGGTCCTGGTCCTGATTGCTGCTCTTGCTGTGCTGCTCTTGCTTGTGCTTCTCTTTGAGCCTGTTGCTGCTGTAATTGTGCTAATTGTTGTTCTTGATACCGTTGTTGTTCTTGTTGATTTTGATTTTGAACAATTTGTTGTGCCTGCTGGCGTTGCGCAGGATCTTGAACATTGTTCATGGATCCTACACTTGGCGCCATATCTTCTGGGGCAACTGGTGCCACAGGTTTTTGTGCTAGCGTTTCTTGCTCTAATCTGCGTCTGCGTTCTTCATCAGTTTCTTGTGTATCTAAACTAGTTCCAAATGCGTCATAATTTTCATAAGCCATATATCTATAATCCTTTAGAACTTAATTTGCGGGGCAGCGACATTAAAGTTAGATCCAGTTTGTGTAGTAGATGCTGTACCTCTAAAGTCAGGATTATAACTTGCTGATGGTGTTCCAAAGATTACACTAGCATATTGATTGTATAATTGTTGTGGTGTCATTGCTGCTGATACTTGTTGACCTGCAGCGCCTAATGCTTGTCCAATACCACCTTGACCTAAACTTGCTAGTGTAGATCCAACCCCTGCTCTTTGTTGAGCAACTTGATTTTGTATTTGTGCTGCGGTTTGTGCTTGTAATGATTGCGCTTGGCCTGCTAGTTGCTGTCCTGCTAATGCTTCTCTAGCACTACCTAAATTACCAGTACCACCAAACTGTGCTTTTTGATTAGCAATGTTTTGTTGATATTGTTGTTGAGCAGGACCCATTGCTGCGGTAATCTGATTCTTCTCATAGTCAGGACTAAACAAACTTTCAAGACCACCAATGCCTGTGCGTAATGCTGACTCACCAGTTTCACCCAATGTGTTTTGTGCTTGTCCTGCTGTTCCAGCAAGATTCTGTGCTGCGTTAACTACACCACCAACATTCTTGTTATAAACATCAGTAGCGCCTGTAACAGCATTTGTATATGTGGGTGCTATTGTTCCCGTAAAAAACCCTGTTTGCGCGGCAATTTGATCTTTTTGCTCTTGCGTTAATGTAGGGGTTGTTGTTGATGATGATTTTCCAAAACTCATTGGTATGGTCCTTTATATTATATTTAGTGTACTTTGCTTATCTTGGCGTTTTCATTATGCTAGCAACTTGTTGTTGTATCGCATAGTAAGTATCCCAGTCACCTGCTGCTGCCGCTGCTTGTTGTTTATTGAACCATTGTGGTCCAAGTTGTTGTGTTACCTTATCATAACCTTGTGGTATCTGTGATAATGCTGTAGCATCACTAGTAGCCGTGTTTGCTGTAGTTTTTGCTAGAGGTGTTATAGGTATTTGCTTTAATTGCCCAACTTTACTATAGTCAAAGTTCATTACATTCTTGTTAGCATCTGTAATTGGTACAGCACGAGTTGCTGGTTGAACCTTTGTTGATTTAAGTGGTTTACCATCTATCAAATCTTGTATATCTTGACTTGTTAATGGTTTAGCAAGTTGTTGTAAACCCCACGGTGTATTAGGCGCCTGAGGTTGTGTATTGAACAATGTTTCGTTAAATTTAGGACCTGTTTGGAACGCATGTTGCCCCCAATAGTTTTTACTTTGTGCTACATCGTTTGTATTATAGAATGAGCCCGGCTTGATTAATCCTGGGTTCAAATAATCTGATATAAAGCCTGTTGCTGCTGATGCTCCAGTCGCAGCACTTGCTCCTGTAGAACCTGTAGAACCGCCAGTTGATCCTGTAGCACCGCCTGTGGCACCAGTGGAGCCTGTAGCACCACTAGCGCCGCTTGCACCTGATGCTCCGCTAGCACCTGATGCACCACTAGCGCCGCTTGCACCTGATGCTCCACTTGCCCCACTAGCACCCGACGCTCCTGACGCACCTGATGCTCCACTTGCCCCACTAGCACCCGACGCTCCTGACGCACCTGATGCACCTGATGCTCCACTAGCACCTGATGCTCCTGAAGCACCACTAGCACCTGATGCTCCTGAAGCACCACTAGCACCTGACGCACCTGATGCTCCTGAAGCACCACTAGCACCTGACGCACCTGATGCTCCACTAGCACCTGACGCACCTGATGCTCCTGAAGCACCACTAGCACCTGACGCACCTGATGCTCCACTAGCACCTGATGCTCCTGAAGCACCACTAGCACCTGAAGCGCCGCTTGCGCCAGATGCTCCGCTGGCACCGCTTGCGCCACTCGCACCTGAGGCTCCACTCGCTCCACTTGCGCCAGATGCTCCTGAAGCACCTGAGGCTCCAGACGATCCTGATGCTCCACTTGCGCCACTCGCTCCGCTAGCACCTGTTGATCCTGTTGCTCCGCCTGTCGCACCATCTGGTATTCCTGATGCTCCAACAACTATGCCTGTTGATCCTGGGAAACCACTAGCACCTACTATATCGTCTGGACTTACTGGTCCAATAACTCCAGAGGCACCTTCTATGCCTGAAGCACCACTTGCTCCGCTAGCACCTTCTATGCCTGAAGCGCCACTTGCGCCACTTGCTCCACTCGCACCTGAAGCACCTTCTATGCCACTTGCGCCACTTGCTCCACTCGCACCTGAAGCACCTTCTATGCCTGAGGCTCCGCTTGCTCCGCTGGCACCTTCTGTTCCACTTGCGCCACTTGCTCCACTCGCACCCTCAGTAGATCCTGTAGCACCTTCTGTTCCACTTGCTCCGGTAACGCCACTTGCGCCACCTGTTGATCCACTTGCGCCTGTAACTTCTCCAGTCGCTCCCTCAACAACTAATCCTGTTGAACCACTAGTGCCGCTTGCGCCAATTATTATGCCAGTTGCTCCACCACCACCGTCACCAGTGTCAGACGGAACTACAGGCAATACTGATGTTATTCCAGTCGCCCCTGTTAATACATTTGCTGTTACGATATCAGATGGAGTCACAGGTCCTACTATACCACTTGCGCCATCGGTTGTTGTAAATGATGTTGCTCCAGCAACGACTGGACCACTAACACTATCAGTATTTGCTTGTGTAGAATTTGTTGCTAATGTTGTAGAAACGGTTCCATCACTATTGTAAGTCATAGTAGAACCATCATCAAATGTTATTGTTGTTGCGTTACCATTTTGTGTTGTATCAATGGTCGCAACATTTCCTTGTGAACTTGGATCTAATGTTGATACTACGGTTGATGAATCAGTTGTTGGGGCATTGTTTGCTTGTGTTGAGTTATTTGCTTGTGTTGAGTTATTTGCGTTTGTAGTTGATGTATCAGTAATAACATTGTTAGCCCATATTACATTATTTAAGTCAACATTACCATTAGGTCCTACGCCAGTTCCAATTGGAGCAATATCAGTTGTTAATAATGCGTTGCCAGCGTATGAACCTTCACCAAACAATGATGATGTGTTTGCGTTTGGATCGCTTGTGCCTAATCCAAGTATACCACCAATTGGTAATGTGTTTGCTTGAACTGTTGTAGTTGATGTGTCGCTTGTAGTTGATGATGTTGAGTTTGCTGGATTATAATCAATAACAGAACCAGTTGTTGTATTATTTGATAATACTACAGATGGTAATGATACTATTACATTGTCACTTGTTTGTATTAAAACATTTGCGCCATATGTTCCATTTGCTCCTGCATAACTTATTTGAGTATTGCCTGTATCTAATACAACACTACTGCCCGCAGGTATTGTGTTAGCATCAACTAATGTTATCTGTCCACTATTAACTAAATTTGTTACTGTTGCGTTATTAACAACATTAACACCATTAGCAACGGCAGCACTATCAATAACTGTTTGACCTTGATTGTTTACAACTGATACATTATTAGTATTTTGATCAACAATACTATATGTGTCAGTTCCTTGATTTTGAACAGCAGTTGAATTAGCAGGTAAGTTTGCTACTACATTACTTGATACTGTGTTACCAAATGGGTTATAATCTGTTGTAACTACTCCACCAATGTTTGATGCTGTTAATGGTGTTGTAGTGTAATCAGTAGCGTTTGTGCTAAATGTTGATCCAGTATTTGCTATTGTATTTGCTACATTAAATGTATCAGCAGGATTAACCGCTGTAACATTTGCTGTTGTGCTGGGCAATTCTGTTACTGCTTGTGTTGCTGTGTTTGTTACCGGAGTTGTTACTACATTAGATACAGTAGAAGCAGGTGTAGTATCTACTATTGTGTTTGCCGCTGTAACCAAGTTTGCTAGTTCAGGATGATAGTCACCTAGGTTTGTAAGGTCAACCGCCGTATTCGCTGCGTATGTGTTGTTTGCTGTAGTATCAACCAAAGTATTAAGTTCAGGATGATAATTACCTAAATTTGTTAAATCAATGCCGGTATTCGTTGTATCTACAACTGCGTTGTTTGTATTGTTTGTAGTTGTGTCTACGATTGGCGCAACATAACCACTAGTATAATCAGTAGTTGTTCCAGTATCATTAATGGTGCTATTAGCAGGTAGTGTTGTTAAATCTGCTTGTCCAGGCGTAAAGTATGTAGGATCCATCCAACCTGGTAGTCCAGTGTTAGATGGGATGTCACCATAGTTACCATAATCTATGCCGCCACCGCCAGAGTCAAAGAAACTTCCTCCACCACCACCCCAATCCATGCCACCGCCGCCATAACCAATGGTCCATCCACCACCATCTATGTCTCCAGCCATTGAAGTATAGCCACCACCAGTATCCTGCATCATCATAATATATTATACCTTTATTATATTTATTGTTTAATTACTTGTGCGGTTAAACTACGCAAGCCTGTGACAACTTTACCTATCTCTACATCATGTGGGGCAACGAGTGTTGGCATGGCAAACTTTACTGAAAGAATATACCAATAGTAACCAAACGATGGTGTATCTAATACAGTTGTGAATATTGCTTCAAGTGCTTCTGCTCCACTACTCGTGCCAGGTCTTACAAAAGTTCTTTCACTAACCGTTACCGTATTAGCAAATAAGAATTCATTTGAGCCTGGTGTTTGTGATGGAAAGCCTCTGGAACGATTGATCTGAACTATCACATTGTATGTATGAGGCGTATTAACAATTATGTCCCAGGCTAAATTAATCTGTGCTGAAATGAATACTTGTGTTGTTGGGCCCTCAACTGTAACTCTGGCATTACAATCAGTATCCAAGAAGTCATTCATGCGATCTCTGGCAACATCGCCACCACTAATGTAAACTGCCCATGTATAAACATTAAACTTATAAGTTAATATAACATATGTTGTGGTAGAACTAAACACAAGGTAACCAGGATAGTTATATTGACTGTCGCCGCTACCATCATCAACCACATTAATAATGTTTAATGTGTCACCATACTGAAATGGTGCTGTTGCTTGTGGTGTTGTGAAATCTAATCTAATATATGCGCTAACTTGACTTGGTGTTGTTGTGCCAGTTGTGTCGCAGGGAAACGCATTGTTGATTGGAATATCCAAATAGATTGATGGGTTTAATCCTGTCGTGATTGGTAATGACCATGGTTGCTTTGTGCTGGGACGCAAGTATGATGGCAAGTAATCAGCAAAGCCCTGAAAGTTCTGCCCCAAGCCACTTGGACCACTTAACAAATAGTTTACTGCGTCTGTGATTCCCTCTTTGTCGCCTACATCTACTGGATACTTTGCGACACTCATTATCTATCGTCCTCTATCTGTGTGAACTGCCATGTTGTAGCACTACACATCCATACACTATTATTGCTTGTGTCACCCAATTCTATTGTGTTAACACGATAGGCATTCTGATTGATCTGTGCCCAGGGTTGTTTGTATATTGTTGATCCATCAGCATCTACTGGGATCGTAACAGGTGTGATCACGGCTGGACTTGAACCTACACTATTCGCTCCCTCAATCGTAACTGAAAGGTTGCCATAGCCTGGGGTAATAGGTATCTCATTGTTGTCATTGTGTATTGCGCCCAGGTTAACTACTTCAGGTAGTATACGATGAACCATAAGTTTGCCACTATAATCTTTTAATAGTTTTATGTTATCTCTGCGAAAGCGTGATGTGATGTTACCATTAGGATTACTGTCGCTTGTAATGAAACTAAAGCCCTGATCTTTCTGTATCAATTGACTACCCTCTACGCCCTGAGCATAGACAACGGTGCGTGAACTTAATAGTGGTTCCCAGTTAGGATCGTTAAATTCGTAGATAGGTGCCTCGCAACTGAATGTAGCACTAGATACATCACGCGGCGCATTCCAGCAATCTAAATCATAACGATAACTTATCATCTTGTTTGGTATACCATCAATTGCGTCCATGTCAGGATAGTATATCTCAACTTGACTGCGTTGTGTATTTGTTTCCATGAACACACGATCATAGTTTGCTGGATCAAGTTGATCAAAGAACCAATTCTTTACACGCTGGTTACCAATGCCTTTGAAATCTTGACCATCAAAGACCCACACATCTCTTGCGTCTACACCATACACAAGTTTGTCTGTGTTGGCCCAGCAATTGCTTGATAGTAATCCACGACCCTGGTTGAACTGACGAACGCCTAGTATGGGTGCTGATGTTGTACTATAGTTGATTGGGCTGAACACAACTGTGTCCCAGTAACTACACAAGAAAAACTGACCGTTACATGGGAATGCGTCAAGTGCTGGTCCCTTCAATGGAACCTCTAACTGGTTAGCTACATTGGTTACTGTTGGTGTCCATGTACTAGGCGCTTGATTCAATCCAAACGCTTGACTCCATTGTACAGTTACGGGATATAATTCTGTTGACATTGTATTGACATTTGTTGCCACAAGATTGCCAGCAACAAGTATTGAACCCACATTAGGTGTATTGTATATTCGCATGAACTTTGCGTAGACGCT
>Ga0114960_10003136_pt1 | contig 12738 bp, 24 predicted proteins | sample C_130625_MF_Meta_FD_92637 | JGI IMG/M metagenome (GOLD analysis project Ga0114960, IMG submission 92637) | Freshwater microbial communities from Lake Croche, Canada to study carbon cycling - C_130625_MF_MetaG | ecosystem: Environmental > Aquatic > Freshwater > Lake | place: Lake Croche, Canada... | reverse complement strand
TGCGACGGTGATTAGTCCAACTACTCTAAGACCAGTGGCGTCGGCGGTAAGGTGTACTGATGGCTAACAACCTTGCTTTTCAGCCTATGGGCAAAACAGCTTTGTTGACGGCTACAACAACAACAAGCACAGTCACCGTCACAGCTGATAGTCCTGTTAATCAGTACATGATTGTAAACACGGGAACAAATGATGTGTTTGTACACACAAGCTCTAACAGTGCTATCACGGTGACTAGGCCGACTGCTGGTAATCCTCAGTACGGCTTTTGTGTTGGTGCAAACAGTGCCAAGGTTATAACCAATTCGCAAACGTCAGCAAACGTCAGCATTTATGTTGCGGGTGTGTCAAATACTGGAACAGCGTTGGTCTACATTACGCCCGGTGAGGGATTGTGATGTGTGATGAAATGGTTGCTTGCGATAATCCTTGTGGTAACGCAAGCATCCTCTGAGAAAGCAGAATACAGATGTGTTAGGTGGACATGGACGGGTGATGTTTACAATCGTAAAGTGATATGCCTTGAATGGAAAAAGGTTGAGCGAAAATGATAGACCCCATTACCGCCCTAGCTGGCATACAAGCAGCAATTAACACGGTCAAGAAGGCAGCTCAAGTTGCCAATGACTTAGGCTCTCTTGCCCCCATGATTGGCAAGATGTTTGATGCCAAGTCCACAGCTACCAAGGCAATGGTTGAAGCAAAGAAGGGCGGCTCTAACATGGGAACTGCTCTGCAAATAGAGATGGCGCTTGACCAAGCCCGTACATTTGAAGAAGAGCTGAAGATGCTTTTCATGCAAGCGGGCAAGATAGATGTTTGGAACAAGATAAAAGAGCGAGCGCAACTCATGGATGTTGAGGACGCTCATCTTGCCAGACAAGCAAAAGCAGAGGCCAAGAAAAAGAAAGAAGAGCAGGCTGAGCAAGCAGAACTTATTGCTGGCATATTTATCATCATTCTTCTTGCGATAGGACTTATCGTAGGTATCAATGAGTTTCAAGAATACTGTAAACATGCAAAGTGCGGTAGATGAATGAGTACCAAAAGCAGTTTGACTTGTTTCTCAAAGTGTTTATCAAGCTACTTATTGCTTGGTGGGTGCTTGGACTTTTGCGCTTCCTGCCTGACAGTTTGTCAGATAAGATTGTCAATAAATTACTTGGAATGATAGGACTCTGATGCTTACATTACTCTCAACTTTGATTAGCTTTCTCATGTCAGGAACACCCAAGTTCCTAGAATTCTTCCAAGACCGTGCGGATAAGAAGCATGAACTTGAAATGGCTCGTATGCAGACAGAGCGAGAGCTAGAACTGAAGAAAGCTGGCTTAGAGGCAGAGGAGCGCATAGAGGCCATCCACACAGACCAGATTGAAATGCAAACCACCGCACAGACTGCTCAGGCAATAATTGGCGCACAGCAAGCAGAGATGCAAGCCTTGTATGCCCACGACATTGCAATAGGACAAGGTGCTTCTACTTGGGTGACCAACCTGAGAGCTGCCACACGCTCTCTCCTGACAATGGGATTTTTCTTATTGTTAGTCCTGATTGACATCGGTATTTTTATACATGGCTGGCGCACAGACGCACCATTTAATGACATGGCAAACCAGCTGTGGGACGAAGATACTCGCATCATGTTTGCGGCAATCATCACGTTTCACTTTGGTGGCAGAGCTTTTGGTAAGTCATGAACGTATCCCCAAAAGCGATAGCAGTCATCAAGCACCACGAGGGAGTGCGTCAGAAGCCCTATAAATGCCCCGCTAAGCTGTGGACAGTGGGTGTAGGGCATGTTCTGTACCCTGAGCAGGGAAAGCTGCCTATTGACCAGCGTGATGGCTTTGCGATGAAGGTGGAAGACTTCAGGATATTCAGCATGGAGGAGGTAGATGCAATACTTAGAGCTGACCTTAACCGCTTTGAGCGAGGTGTTGAGAAGTTTTGCCCAGTACCCCTTACACAAGGTATGTTTGATGGCCTTGTTAGTTTTAGTTTCAACGTCGGTCTTGGAACACTACAGCGTTCAACGCTTCGTCAGAAGTTGCTCAGAGGCGATAAAGAGGGTGCTGCGGAAGAACTCTTGAAGTATTGCATGGCAGGAGGTAAGATTCTCAAAGGCCTGCAAAACCGCAGAATAGATGAAAGGGCTATGTTTTTATCATGACACGCAAGAAGTCCCCAAATCTGTCTGTTGGCAGGGGTGAGAAGCTCTCTGTCAAATCTGGTGGTGGCTTGACTGCAAAAGGCAGAGCCAAGCACAATAGAGCCACTGGTAGCAAGTTAAAAGCGCCTACCAAGTCAGGGCCACGACATAAATCATTCTGTGCCAGAAGTAAGAGCTGGACAGGCGAGAGAGGGAAAGCCGCCAGAAAGAGATGGGGATGCAGATGAAAACACCTAAAGCTAAACGTGGTCTTTACTACAACATCAACAAGCGCAGAAAAGCAGGCCTGCCAGCAAAAAAGCCCGGGCAGAAGGGGTATCCCACTGCACGAGCTTTCAAGAGAGCTGCAAAGACTGCTAAGCGTTAAGGTGCTGGCAATAAGCCGCCTTCAAACAAGTACGTTCCGAAGTGTCCTAAGTTGACCCACGGTGCTGCCCAGATTTTAAAACCGTAGTCACGAGCAATCTTGCAAAACGCATAGTCTTCAGACAGCAAGCGGTTAGTTTCTTTCTCGATGAACACGGGGAAGTATTCATAGATAGTGTCTGCCTTTAGTTCGCCAGAGGTGTCGCCTACATCATTGGTGTAGCTGTTGACAAAAGGCTTGAGCTTTTCAAACACTTCTCTCTTAATCATCATAAAGCCAGTACCGCCTGCAAACACTTCTACAGGCTGGTCACGAGGCACGGTGACCTCTCCCTCATAGTCCACAAGGTTTACAACCATGCTGCCAGTAAAGTGCCGCAGTGCTTCTACTGGGTAGCCATTCTTTACAGCCATGTCTACAGTTCTCCAGTTGATTTCTTTCTTAGGATATATGCCGCAGATGATTTCTTTGTCTGCTTCCATCATGCTGATAATGTCTGCAGGGTTAAAACGAATATCTGCGTCAATGAACATCAAGTGAGTGCAGGCAGGGTTCTTCATAAAGACATTGACAAGGCCATTGCGGGCACGTTGCACAAGGCTTTCGTTGAACATGAACGAGAAAGATGCGTCAATCCCTTTATCTTTTAGCAGACCGGGCAGGGGAATGAGAGACTGGCAAAAGAAGCCAGTGGTCATGCCGCCATACATAGGTGTGGTGACGAACAGGTGAGGTTTGTTTTGTGTTTCCATTATTTATCCTTGGTGATGAATGACATGCCATCTTCAAACCCTGCTTGGTAGGCCAGCTGCCAGAGTTCTTTGAATGTCATGTTGATGAGTTCTACGATATGTTCTCTATCCTCAGAACGTACTTCCCCGTTTTGGAGGATTTGCGCCAGCCGTGGACATGAATCTGAATGTTTGCTTTTCGTACCCATGAGACAGTTTCACTTTCTTGAATTTTTTTAATACGGGAGGAGACACCAGATGCGGTTACCTGCACAGCCAGTATCTCCTCTCCCCGTAAACATAGTAGGTCACACCACCCCCAGAGGTCTTTACGCACACGGGCAAAAGGATTCCAGTGTTCAACTACCTCCACCAGATACCCCTGCTCTCGCAAGTACGCCAGTGACCGCTGAGTGGGTGATGTTTTAGTAGCCATCAGAACGGCACATCGTCATCATTGACTTTGCTCTTGTAAGCAAAGGTTGATTTCTTTTCGTAGCTGGGCGTGACTTCACGGGGAGTTTCCCGTTGTTTCTTGCTCCAGTTGTCTTCAGACAAAGACAGTAACTCTACGCCCCTGCTCGTGTCTTTCTTCCAAGCAGCGAGCTTTAACTTCTCTCCTGCTTTATAGTCCATCTCTAGCACGACAAAACCTTTGAAGTCTGGGGCAGAGGGAGACTTGCGGTTCTCCTCATGCTCCCAGTACATCACGCCTTTGCCGGGCATCTCTTTGTGTAAGTTACTCATCTTTGGCCTTTCGTAAGTGATAACGGGCATACTCTCGCCCACCTTCTTTAACCATCTCTGTAAAGATATGGTGTCCCTGCCTACGCAGAAATTCGATATGTGCTGCAAGTCTGAAGCTCCCATAATGTTGTAGAGCATCCATAGGAGTCAGTGCTCCTATGTCAGTCAGGTGCTTCAAAATATTTCCTCGCTGCGTCCCGTGTCGGGATAAACCGGTAGGGACTGCTCTGGCTTTGGGGAGAGGGATACCCCCGCTTCCACCAGCAGTGATTTAATCTTGATTTTCTGAATGCTATCCAAGCTCTCCAGCATGTTCATGTTGACTGCTTTCAAGCTATCCAGCTTTTCTGCCTTGAGTTCTTCTGGCAGCTTGTCAGACTTGTGCAGCCTTGCCACCATGTTGACGTAGCCTGCGACCCATTCTTCTTTACTGTGAAACGCTGAGTAAGGTTCATCATTGCCGGGAATGTAGAGTTTGAAAGCACCATCGTCTTGCTCAAGCTCTATGTTTTCTGGTACATCTACCCTCTCTGCTGTGCCCATATCTTTAGGCGGTGCAGGCGTAAAGTCCTGTACTTCCTCTGGCGTGTAGACACCCACAACACAGCCGGGGTAGACAGAACGGATACCCTCACTGGCAACTCGTGCACGGAGCATTGCACGGGGATAGTTTTTCCAGTTGTCTTTGTTTGCAATGCCAATAGCTTTCGCCTTACTAAGAGTCCAGCTGACTTCAAGAGTTCCTCCCGCTGGATGGCTAAATACGCCCGTGACCTTCTCATCTGTGTAGTCCTTCCAATTAACGCTGCCACCCGCTTGCTGAAACCTTGCAAGCATCGCATCTGCTTTCAATGCTGGGCGGCCTTGTATGACATGGTAGTCACGCATAGCCACTGCTGGGTGCAGGTTCTCTGCTTGGCACAGCAGCATGATTGCCATAGCTTCCTGAGGGTTTTTAAAGCCAAACATCTTGCTACCAGCAGCGACTTCTGCCATAGCTTGTACTTCTGAAAATGGGACTAGGTTGCTCATAATTTCTCCACTAGAGTTAAGATTGTTTCAATGATTGATGTGATAGCCATCACGTAGATGGCTAGGTCTGTGTTGCTCATTTGATTAAGAACCTTCTTGAGCCTGCAGTCTCTACTTCAAACTGCTTGTAAATGTCAGGCATGGCAGACTGAAAGAGCTTCTTGTCAAAAGACTTGCTGTGTTTAGCATTCTTCCAAGTAGCGAGGATTTGTCCATCTACTGAAGTGAGAAGTGCTTTGTCTTGCATGTAGCCTTGTATAAGGGTCTGGAAAGCGTCTTCACGGGCTTCTAGAGCCTTTATTTCACTCTTGATAAGGGCTAGGGTGCGGCAGGCTTCTTCTACTGCTTGTGAGGCTTGTTTAGCATTGCCATCGTCTTGCTTGTACATGAGCTTGACTTGTTCAGTGTTCTCTGGCGGGAGGGGTTGACCAGTCTGTACACGTGCCCAAAACTCAGCCATCGTCTTTATCAGGTCTTGTTTTTCTTGTTCTTGAATGTTAAAAGGAATGAGGACAAACTCTTGACCGCCAAAAAGGACAGCCAGATAAATCTTCTCCACGCCGTAGACTGCGGCTTCGTGGACAAGTTGAGCGTAGTCAGCAGGAGGTATATTTCCAGTCTCAGCATCAAACTTGTTACGTACACCAGCGTTATAGTTCTTGCATTCCACGAGGATTGTTTGTCCATTTTCTTGTCCTACAAAATCAAAGTGTGAACGCAGCCAAGGTTCTGTTTTGTGGGTGAGAGAGTCTTCTACCTTGTGCAGCTCTACCTTTAACTTCTCTTGAGCAAGCCTTCCTATCACGGGTTCTAGTACGTGTCCCATCTGTACTGCTTCTATGCCGGACAGGTCGGGTATATCCATCATGCCTAGTTTGGTGAGGATGACTTCGTTGGCTTTGCCGTTGGCAGCCTTCCTACTATCACCTGACCACCAAGCGGAGTTACGTGTTGCGGGGGAGAAATCAGACATGGTTACTTTCCTTTTCAGAGTAGAGAACAGCGGACAGGCCGCAGTCTTTGTTGGAGGGCATACGCATCACGCTGCACCATTCCAGTTGGTCTATGGGGGTTGGTTTTCCGTCTACAGGGGATGTGACGGACAGAGATGTGCATTTTGCTAAATGCGTCTTCTCTTTTTCTATGCCTACCAAGTGGTAGAACTTACAGTTGATACAGAGTTTCATAGGGGTGACTACCTTTCCGTTTAGTTGAGAGCAACATGCTCAAGTGTGGATTATACAGTTATTAGATGATAGGTCAAGAGATGTATTTATTTTTTTTCAGTACCTCCTTCTCTACGTTACGCAGGCCTTCTAGTATCAGGTTCTTATAGTTCTGTTGTTGTATAGAGTTAGCCTCTTCTACGTTCCAGCCATAGGCCATGAGTAGTTCTGTATCTGTAAGGGTTTGGCAGGGGTGACTATAAGGACTGGGCAGCCCTCTAGCCTTGAGTATGTTCTCCCTCTGTATGCGGTCGTACTCATCATCTTCTTCTGTGTGAATCATGTGTTCTTCTCCTTGTTAACTATTTGACGCTTACGCCATCCCCCGTGAGGACTAGGGCTTGCGCTATCGTTCTGTAGCTGTGGGTTATCCCTTCCTTCTGCTGGGCTAGTATCTTCTGTGCTTCTCTTTTTGTCATGTTGGTATAGCTTGTTGAGTAGCAGGGTAACTTCTCGCAGTCGGGCGTATGTAGCGATGTGGGGGTTGAGTTTGTAGTCACGTGATAGCTTCTCTTTTCTTTGTTTAAATATTTCAATCATTGTTCAAGATTCTCCATGCTGTTGCAGCCACTCTTGCCACTTGTCCGTTTCCAATGGCTTTAAGCTGGTCCACTCTTGAGGCCATCCCATCAAGTACGACTCTACCCACGTTGGGTTCAGACGGCCATTGAGGGTTGGCTCTAAACTCATTACAACTTCCCCAAGATTGCTTTTCCAGTGTTGGTTGTTCGGGTCTAGATGCCTGCTGATTGCATGGCGAGAGTCCTGACATACTGGCGTGGGCCATTTCTCCTTCAACATAGTCTTCATTTTGGCCTTCCCATTTGTTCCCCCGTTGCCCGGTAGACATGGCGTGGGCCATTGCTCTTGCCTTTTCTTTAAGGCTTTCCTGCTGTTGCTCCCACCGTCCAATCCTGTCGTGTTGGGCGTGTGGAAGGTGTCCAGGCCATTTGGCGACAATCCAAATCCTATCCCTCTGATGTGGCGCTCCAACGTCAGCTGCTCCCAACACTCCCCATCTCGCATCAAACCCCATTGAGGCCAAGTCTCCGAGAACTCGTCCAAGTCCCCTAGAAGTGAGCATTGGTGAGTTCTCCACGAAGACGTATTGGGGTCGTACTTCGTGAATGACCCTCGCCATTTCTCGCCACATTCCAGAGGCTTGTCCATCAATTCCTGCCCCTTTTCCTGCGGCTGAGATGTCGGTACAAGGAAAGCCTCCTGATACAACGTCAACAATTCCTCTCCAAGGCTTTCCGTCAAAGGTTTGAACGTCATCCCAAATCGGGAAAGGCGGGAGAAGTCCGTCATTTTGTCGGGCGCACAGTACGCTTGCTGGGTATTGCTCCCACTCGACGGCACAGACGGTTCGCCATCCAAGCAAGTGTCCCCCAAGTATGCCTCCACCAGCACCCGCGAATAAAGCCAACTCATTCATATTTCTCCTTGAAACTTTCCTTTAGACAATACAAGGGCTACGATAGGGATGATGATAGGTTTAGTACCATTATCCTTACCTCAACCTTGTTAACAGGTTGTCCACAATGGGGTTCTACCCTTATTGTGTTGCTCTGCTTTATTTATCGAACCAGAGAATTTGTCTCTGCAACAATCCTATCGTCAGCCTATCTGTTCGTTTATCACTTGGGGAGCAACCCTCGTGCAGCCGTCCCCCTTGGGTCAAGCTGAACCGCTTTTCTTCCACGCCACCACAGTCTTGGGTGCTTACTATCGTGTGGAGTACGGTTGCGTGAGGGAAATAAAAAAGCCACTTAGCTCTACCCTCGGTGAGAACCCTTCAGTTGTAACCAAGGGCGAGAGTAGAATTAAGTGGCTTCATTCATTGCTTCTCACGGCAACACCGCGTTTATATCAAAAGATATTGGGGCTTGTCAAGCCCCTGCTATTGATAGGCCTATTAACAAGCCTATACCCCATGCCCCTATCACGTACAGTAGTACGTCAAAAAGGTCTACACAATCATTGTGCACGTGTGGGCCATCCAGTTCGGGTGGCACGTGTGGGCGCGTGGTGTGTTTGTGGTTGTTCATGGTGTTTCCTTATTGGGTTAAGAGTTGGTCTAGTTGTTCGGGAGTGCCTTCCGTGTATACGCCTTTTACGTAGGCGTAGTACCTTACCCCTTTTGCGCTGATTAGAACGCCCACAGATGGGTGTAAGTCCGTGCGTGGGGTGAATTTCTCTCTGAGCTTGTTGGCCTGGGCGTTTCTTTTTGCCGACCTTATTTCAAAGTCTTCACGTTCCCTACGTCTCATCTCCATTGCTTCGCTTAATCTCATAGCTGCTCTCCTTCGTACAAGAACGCTTTGAGGTTTTCGGTGGGTGTGGCTTTGAGTAGCTCTTCAATAGCCGTGAGGTCGCCTTTTTTGATGTCTTCTTCAATTTGCATCAAAACTAAATCAATCAGATTTTCTTTGTTCATGGTTACTTTCCTTTAAGTGATGCCCCCGAAGGGGCGAGTTGTGATTAACGCTCGTTGAGAAGTGATTCAATTTCGCCGGGTTTGCATTTGTCGAGAAAACGCTCAAGGTCTTTGGCGGTGTTCTTGCCATATTTGTGTGAGGAGGCATCGCCCGCCCATCTAGTGAACTTGGAACGCAAAATATGCTCGGCCTGGTCAAGTGTGTATCCACGCCTTAACAACATGGCGCAAACGGAACGCCAACTTGCATAACTATCTTCAGAGTAAGCACCACGACTATTCAAGTAAAGTTGGTCAATCTCCTCTTTGGTGACCACGACTTTGGCTTTCTTCTCGGCGGCGTTGTCTTCTTGTATTTCTTTGGCAATGTAATCACTCAGAACAATCTTGACTCTGAACATTGCGTCAGTTGTACGAGAGAACGAGTCATAAACATTGTTTGACTTGACGCACAATTCTTTCTGAATGTAGGCGATGGCCTTTTTAGATGCCTTGTCAGCCAAGTTCTCGATTTGTTGGTTAGTGAGTTTCATTGTTGATTCTCCAAGATGTAGTCGTTGACAAGGTGTTGTGCAATCTCGTACCAATCGACATCGGCAAGGAAAGCCCGAGCATAGTCCTCAATCAAGTTGCAATATTGAGGAGCGTTGGAGTCGTGACCCGAGAAGATGCAATCTTCAGCGTAAGACTTGAGCTGCAAAGAGATTGCGTAAATGTTAGGTTCAACATCGTCAATGCCATAAAGTTCGTTAGGAACTATGCCATCAAAGACTTCGAGGTTGACTCGCCATGTAGCGTAGTTAGACCAACCATTGTATGTAGTGCTAGACATGAGAACTTCTCCTTAAATGTTGCTCACCTTTATTAGTGAGTGATTAGATTATACATATATAAATAGACTATGCAACATCTTTTTACATTTATTTTTGTAGGTGTTTATACTTAGAACTAAAGTAACGACACACGTCTAAGACTTTGTATAGTGTTAGACTATATAGAATATAAACTATACCACCTAAACTAAGACTAGGTGTGTGGTGTTCTATATGGTGTGTAGTCTGAATGTAGGGTGTAGATGGGGACTCCAACGTCTCGTTCTAGGCGGAGAAGTTATTTTTTATACTTGGGGTCTACGGTTTATACAAGCCAGTCATTACGTAGACTGCTCAGTCACATTTCAGACGCATGGCCTGGGCTTGGGCACGTCACACAATCACACAATCTAGATGCACAGCGCAAGGTCATTGACTTGGGTTTGGATATGCTAAAGGGTGTGCCCCCAACATACCTACCCCCAAAAAAAATTACAGTTTTCTGCTACATTTGATTGTGGATTGCAGTTGCCATTGCCAATCCTTTTGACCTACCAACTTGTTGCGTGTTGCATTCCCTAGTAAATGAAACGTGCAACACCTATTGCGTAGGTCTTTTTTTTGTCCTCTGTTTACTGGGGACGACTAGGGAGGTTGCAATGCCTCCCGTCTGGGTGTAGTATGTGGTTATTGATAGAGGGGTAGAGATGAATATTCAAGAGATAGAGTTAGAGCGTGGTATTGACATGCCTGCTGGCAGGGTGGTGTATTCCTACCCGTATGAGGAGATGGATGTGGGGGACAGTTTTGTTGTACCCGTGTCTGCTCGGCAGAAGGTGTTGAATGCCAATTACAGGGCTTCTAAGAGGCTTGGGTGCGGTTATACGGCAAAGACAGAGGGGCAGGTCATCAGAGTGTGGAGAACACGCTAGGAAGGTTTATATGGAGTCAGAGGTGTTGTGGATGGATGAGGAGGATTTGCGGTCAACGTGTTTGACTTTGTCTACGCTACTGCAGATTTCTGAGATGAACACGGTGAGAGCTGTTAATGAGGCATTGCAATATGGATACAGACAGGGATATGCAGACGCAGTTGTACGAATCTCGTTTACGACTAAAGAAGGAAATGCAGCGGGCCTTGTCCTGCATTAGTCCTAAAGCGAAGAGGCTGTTGGCACAGGAGTGGGAAGAGAAGTATTCCGCTATTTTTTACAAAGAGTTGTGTAATTGTGCAAGAGGCAGAGATGCTGCAAAAACCATTGCTGATTGGCAACTATGAATTTTGATTTGAAGAAGTTTTACAAGTTCTGTAGTGAACTCAAGATTGAGACTAAAGAAGAAGGCCTCAAGAAGATGGGTTCTCTCTTGGGGACGCAGAAGTATGTGATGGAAGAGATTGCAAAGGGGCTAGAGAAAGATGTTCACTTCTTCGTCATTCTTAAAGGCAGGCAGCTGGGTATCACAACTGTTTCACTTGCCCTTGATTTATATTGGCAGTTCACGCACCCGGGTTGGCAGGGAACACTGGTTGCGGATACAGAAGAGAACAGAGATATGTTTAGGTCAACTCTGGGAATGTACATGGACGGATTACCGAAAGAGTACAAGATTCCTCTGGTGGCACATAACCGTAATCAGATGGTACTTAAAAACAGAAGTCGCATCTTTTACCAGATTGCAGGAAACAAGTCCCGACTGGGGCAGGGAAAAGCCATCACCTATCTTCACGGAACTGAGACTGCGTCTTGGGGTAACGAGGAAGGCCTAGCCTCCCTGATTGCCTCTCTTGCTGAGAAAAACCCTGAGCGCCTGTACATGTTTGAGAGTACTGCTCAGGGCTTTAACATGTTCCACGACATGTACAAGACCGCTAAGAATGCCCGCACCCAACACGCTATCTTTTGCGGCTGGTGGAGAAACGAGTATTACACCGTAGACCCTGAGAGCAACATCTACAAAGTCTACTGGGATGGCAGGCTCACAGGTGAGGAGAAAGAGTGGGTGAAAGACATTAAGAAGCTATACGGCTTTGAAGTCAACTCCCGCCAGATGGCTTGGTGGAGATGGAAGATGGCAGAAGGCATCAAAGATGAGAGCTTGATGTACCAAGAGTTTCCTCCTACTGAGGACTATGCCTTCGTGATGACAGGCACTTCCTTTTTCTCTAACAGCAGATGTACAGAGGCGGCAAAGGCTGCCAAGAAACTTGACCCTGACCACTACCGCTACGTCTTTGGTCAACTCTTCCAAGACACAGAGGTTATTCGCTCAACTGAACGCTTAGGTACTCTCAAGATTTGGGAAGAGCCTGTAGACACGGCTTACTACGTCATTGGTGCAGACCCTGCTTACGGAAGCTCTGACTGGGCAGACAGATTCTGTATTCAGGTCTTCCGTGTATACGCAGACGGTATGGAGCAAGTTGCTGAGTTTGCCACCAGTGAGATGAACACCTACCAGTTTGCTTGGGTGATTGCCCACCTTGCTGGCGCTTACAAAAACTCTACGCTGAACTTAGAGGTCAATGGCCCGGGTCAGGCAGTCATCAATGAGATACGGAATTTAAAACGCTTGGCAGTGGCTATGGGAGGCTCTGTAGGCCACGGCTTGATGGATGTGCTGGGCAGCATGACCAACTACATCTGGAGGCGTAACGACACTCTAGGCGGCCTGTCCAACTCAATAGGCTACATCACAACCAGCCAGACAAAAGAGCGAATGCTTAACTACATGAAGGATTACTTTGAGCGTGGAATGCTGGAGATAAAAAGCATGGACACGCTGGAAGAGATGAAGGGCATCGTGCGTGAGAGTGGCTTTATTGGCGCACCCGGCAGAAACAAAGATGACAGAGTGATAGCCTCTGCGCTGGCAACCGTGTGCTGGGCAGAGCAGGTGCAGCCTCGCCTGATTAACCAAAAGATTACCAGAGACATTAGCAAGTCTCAGGAAGACTTTACCCCTGAACAACTCTCTGTTGGCAGGAACGTGAGTGACTATCTGAAAAGGATTGGCATGTATGGCTCTTGAAATGTACGTGTACGCACCCAATGCTGAAGGTGACAGGCAAAGATTGAAAGAAATGTTGGAAAGCACAGGCTACAAAGTGCTGAACATGCAGCTGCAAGTCTTTGCTGAAAGCCAAGAAACTTACTTTTTAATGACGGTGGAACAAAATGACACCCCTATCCAAGACTGAACTCAAGCGTC
>Ga0114960_10003135_pt1 | contig 12741 bp, 16 predicted proteins | sample C_130625_MF_Meta_FD_92637 | JGI IMG/M metagenome (GOLD analysis project Ga0114960, IMG submission 92637) | Freshwater microbial communities from Lake Croche, Canada to study carbon cycling - C_130625_MF_MetaG | ecosystem: Environmental > Aquatic > Freshwater > Lake | place: Lake Croche, Canada... | reverse complement strand
AGCGACGCGCGGCCCGCGCGCAGTGACTTCACCTCGGTACCGGTCAGAACCATGCCCGCTTCAAAAACGTCCTCGATGGAATAGTCATGGCGTGCCTTCTTGTTCTGAGCCACGAGGGTGCGGCCCTTTTCACGAGGCATCGACATCACCACCCGGCGCGGTAGCCGAGCTCGCGCTGGCCGAGCCCGCGCTGGCCGAGCCCGCGCTGGCCGTGCCTGCGCCGGCCGACAGCTCAGCGAGCCCCCGCGCCGCCAGCTCATCGCGCAGGACCCTGCGCGTCTGAGTCACCCACGCCAACACAACGATGACCGATGCCGCAACGGCCGCGACGATCACCCAGAGATAGAGGTACACGTCTATAGCCGCGCCCACCGGCGGCGAATTCGGCAGATAAGTTCGAAGCAGCGGGAGAGCAAACAGCAGCGAGGCCGTCCAACCCAAGAGTGCAGCTTCCACGCGTCGACGATTGGTCATGACTAGGAGTGCCACCCACAGTGCAATCACCGCAAGCAAGGTGACCATGGCCAGAATGAGTAACGCAAATACCTGAGTGGAGAAGGCTCGATTGAGTTCGAACGAGCCGAACGCACCATCCACCATGCCAGGCTCCAACTGCAGGCCCGTGTCCCAGCCGTTGATGCCGCCGGTGCCCTGCAGTCCCACCGGCAAAACGCCGGTGCTCATCACGGAACCGTCAGTTCCCTTGCCGTATGTGTCCGCGGAGATGATCACGGTTCCGCCGTATGAATCGAATGGGTACGCGGCGATTTCGCCATTGACTCCGACAACGCCCTCCACGCGGCCTACCGAATCCCCGGCGATGTACTTCACCTCTTGAACGCCATCGAGCGTCTGTATGAAGATGCGCACGTTGGACTTCAGATGGTCCTTATCGTCGGTGAGGTCCGCGCCCTGTGCCATGAAGGTGTACTGCACGGCGAGCTGACCCTTCAGGGTGTCGAGGGAGAGCGGCTCAATGGTCACGAGAATGCCAGACGCCGAACTGGCATCTGCTCCGCCACCGACCTGAAGTCCGCCCTCAGTGTCGTAGTTGCGAAGAACAAAGGCGTACGCGACCGCAATGATGGCGATGACCACGCCGGTCAGAATCCACCCGCGTCGCGAGATGCGTCGAGGCCGAGGAATGAACGTATTGGTCATGGTGGACACATCGGTCGCGAATCAGACGCGCAGGTACTTGCGCAGCGTGATGAAGGCCGCCAGTCCAGCAAGAACGACACCGGTCAGGAGCACGATCGGGGCAATGACCGCCACCGCATCCCAGCCCACAAACGCCGTGAACTGGAATGACGGAGCCAGCACCTGATCGATCAGGATCCCCTTCATGAGCACGAGCGCAACGATCGCGAAAAGTCCACCGACCCCCGCGGCAATAGCGGCCTCGAGCAAGAACGGCAATTGGATATAGAAGTTGGATGCACCGACAAGCCGCATGATGCTCGTCTCACGGCGTCGACTGAACGCCGCAACGCGCATGGTGTTGACGATGAGCAGGACCGTCACGATGAGCATCACGATGGCGATCAACAGCGCAATCAACTGGAGTCCACCCAGCAGGCGGAAGAACTTATCCAGAATGACGCGCTGATCATTCACCTGATCCACACCGGGTCGACCCGAGAACGCTGATGCCACAACGTCGTACTTCGTCGGGTCAGACAACTTCACCCGGAAGGATTCGGGCAACGCATTCTGACTTACGTTGTTGACGATCGGTGAGTTCTTAAACTGTTCCTTGAAACGCTTGAAGGCCTCTTCCTTGGACTCGTAGTAGATGTCCTCCACGAGCGGGCGCAGTGCTTCAAGGTCGGCTTTGATCTGATCGCGCTGATCCGACGTCACCTCGCCGCCGGAGCACGACGGCGTATCGCTGCCCTTGCCGCACAGGAAGATCGAAACCTCAACCTTGTCGTACCAGAAGTCCTTCATGGTCCCGACCTGAGCGCGGACCAACAGCGACGCACCGAAGAGCCCCAGCGACACCGCGACAGTGATCATCACCGCGAGCGTCATGGTGAGGTTTCGTCGCAGACCTCCTCCCACTTCGCTTGCAACAAACGTGGCTCTCATCGGGCATACCCGTAAACACCACGCGACTGGTCACGCACCAGGTGACCGCCTTCAAGTTCGATGACGCGACGACGCATCTGATCAACGATCTGCGCATCATGTGTCGACATCACGACAGTGGTACCGAGCTTGTTGATGCGATCCAGCAGCTTCATGATGCCGATCGACGTGCCGGGGTCGAGGTTTCCCGTCGGTTCGTCGGCGATGAGCAAGAGCGGACGATTGACGAACGCGCGCGCGATAGCGACACGCTGCTGCTCGCCACCGGAGAGTTCATCGGGGCGCCGCTGCTCCTTGCCCTCAAGTCCCACGACCTCGAGCACCTCGGGAACGACCCGCTTGATCTGGGAGGACGGCTTGCCGATGACCTCCAGCGCGAAGGCCACGTTCTCGAACACCGTCTTATTCGGCAGCAGTCGGAAATCCTGAAAAACAGTGCCGATCTGGCGGCGCATGGCCGGGATCTTCCAGTTGGACAACCGGTTGAGCTCCTTGCCCAGGACCCACACCTGGCCACTCGTGGGCCGCTCCTCACGCAGAACCAGTCGAAGAAACGTCGACTTACCTGACCCTGAGGGGCCCACGAGGAAGATGAACTCGCCCTTCTCAATCTCCAGGGAGACGTCGTCGAGCGCAGGCCGCGTCTGTGAGGCGTAGAGCTTGGTGACGCTGTCGAAGAGGATCACCGGGTCAGTCTAGACGGGGGTCAGCCGCTGGCCGTCTGCTTGCGCCAGCGAATCCCGGCCTCCACGAAGTCGTCGATCTCCCCATCGAGCACCGCTGACGTGTTTCCCGTCTCATGCTCCGTGCGCAGGTCTTTGACCATTTGATAAGGGTGCAGGACGTACGAACGCATCTGGTTGCCCCACGACCCGGAGTTGTCGCCCTTGAGGGCATCGATCTTGGCCCGGTCCTCTTCGCGGCGGCGCGCCAGGAGTTTGGCCTGCAGGACCGCCATAGCGGTGGCGCGGTTCTGGATCTGCGAACGTTCGTTCTGGCACGACACCACGATGCCCGTCGGAATATGCGTGATGCGCACGGCAGAGTCGGTCGTGTTCACGCCCTGCCCGCCCGGACCGGATGAGCGATAGACGTCGATGCGCAGATCGTCCTCAGGAATGTCGACGCTCTCGGTCTTGTCGGTCACCGGGATGACTTCGACGCCGGCGAACGACGTCTGACGTCGACCCTGGTTGTCGAAGGGTGAAATGCGAACAAGCCGGTGCGTTCCCTGTTCAACACTCAATGTGCCGTAGGCGTAAGGGGCCTTGACAGCGAATGTTGCCGACTTGATCCCCGCCTCTTCGGCGTATGACGTGTCATAGACCTCGGTGCCCCACCCGTGCCGCTCGCAGTAGCGCGTGTACATGCGAAACAGCATCTCGGCCCAGTCCGCGGCATCTACTCCGCCGGCCTCCGCGCGGATCGTGATGAGTGCTTCACGAGCGTCGTACTCCCCCGACAGCAACGTTCGCACCTCGAGCTCATCGATTGCCTTCTCGACCTGATCCAACTCATGGATCGCCTCGGCAAGAGCTTTGTCGTCGCCCTCGTCCTCGGCGAGCTCGAACAGGATCGGTAGATCGTTCACGCGACGGCGCAAGGTCTCGACCTTGCGAATCTCGCCCTGCACATAGGACAGCTGCGACGTGACCGCCTGGGCCTTCTCCTGGTCATCCCACAGGTCCGGCGCGGAGGCCTGCGCCTCGAGGTCAACCAGCTTCACGCGCAGTGATGGCAGGTCAAGGACCTTCTCGACGCTGCCCAGGGTGTTGCCGATGGCCGCGATGCGCTCGGATGCTTCGACGGCTGCCATGGTGGCGAAAGCCTACGCGATGGGCCGGTACTGAAGTCGGGCCCGTGATTCGACAGTGATCCGGTCCAGCGTGGGCACTAACGGAAAGGGCAGGCGCAGCGGCGCACTAAGGCGGACTGTCACGTCGGTGCCATCGGACCAGATGCGCTCGATCGACATACCTGGCGGCATCGTGGACCCACGAATGTGTCGCGTGGCCAAGCGAATGACATCGGACGGCTGCAATCGGGTGGCCGACGACGCACCAGTGGCGTAGTACTCAGCCAGGTCGATGCCTTGGGCGCCGGCGATGGCGGCAGCGTCGGCCGCAGACAGCAGCGCCTGTCGCTGCACGAGGGCCACCGCCCCGTCGATGCAGACCGTCAAGGCGAGCATGCAGACGGCGACGAGGCCAAGCCCCAGGACGAGTACCGAGCCACGGTCGTCGGCATGACGGCGTGCGGGCGCAATTGGTACTGACGCCACTCGTGCGGGCGCAACTCGTGCAGGCGCAATAGAGCTCATGCCACATCCCCGCGCATGTCGTCGATCTGCAGGTCCTGGCGCGAATGCAGAGGGATCGCTACTGCCCGACCGACGACGGGCAGCGGTGCGCGCCAATCAATGTCGACCGACACGCGACTGCCAGGTGCGAGGCACTCGCGCGAGCACGACAGGTGCAGTGCATCAGCCGGCAGCGTCAACCCATGATCGGCGAACGCCAGCCGTGCGGCGGCCCGTGCCAGCACGAGGCCTTGCGCAGGCGACGAAGCGACCGAGAACGCACGCGCGGCGGAACGTGCCGCCTGCGAAGTCGCCATCGCAGCGCCGGTGGTGTGCATCACGGCGAGAGCTATGTAGAGCAACGGGACGAGTACGCCCATGGCAATCACGACGAACTCCAGGACAACCGATCCGTCGTCACGTGAACACCGCCCCTGCGTCAACCTCTCCATGCCTCGTCCCCTTCACGCGCGGCATGCCCGGTGACGTCGAGCGGCACCGTGATCGGCAACCCCACCACCGGGATGCGAGCCACTATGCGCACCGCCATGACGGGAATTCCCTCGACCCGTGTCGCCGATGCAACGACGGACTCAATGACGTCATCCGCGACTGCACCTGCCAGCAGCGATCGCGACCGGGTGACCCCCGCCGGCAGGTTCGACCCGGCCATTGCAGCGGCGCGGGCGCCCTCGGACGCTGCAAGCGTCAGAAGGTTGCGGGTGTGCATCGTGAGGATGAGCTGCACGATGCACACGGCGACGAGTGCGAGCAGTGGTGCGACAAGCACGAACCCGACAGCGGCATTGCCCCTGTCGGATCGAGTGTGAGTCGCTCCAATCAGGGGGAAACCAACACCTTCACGTGGGCACTGCGGTTCTCGGCCAGTACCTCGAAGCCGCCGGTGATGACGTCTTCAAGACCGATGCGCGTGGTGATGATCTCCTCGGCTCCCGCGATGCGTCCATCGCCAATGGCGGCGATGGACTCCGGGAAGTCGGGCTTGTTGTAGCCCTTGCTGCCCACGATGGTGAGTTCCTTGAGCAGCACCTGCATGTAGTCGCACGGCGCAGGGGTCAGCCACACGGCCAGGCTCACGATGGTGCCGCCCATGCGCACAGCGCCGATGGCCGTGGTCATGGCCTCGTCAGCCCCTGACGTTTCAAAGACCACGTCGACTCCGCGGCCGCCGGTCATCTCCATCACTGCTGCAACGACATCCGTCGAACTCGCATCGATGACGGCATTTGCGCCAAGGCGTGCTGCGGCATCGGCGCGCGCACCCGGACGTCGCACACTGACAGCGGTGAGCGCAGAACCGAACGCCTGCGCGCATAGCAGCGTCGTGAGTCCGATCGGACCCGCGCCGATGACCAGTGCGGTCTGACCCGGGCCGAAGTTGCCCTTGCGCATGCCGTGCCAGCCGACCGTGATCGGCTCAACGAGCGCACCAATGTCGAAGGGAACCGAGTCGGGCATGGCGTGCACGGTGTAAGCCGGGACCAGAGCCTGCTCAGCAAATCCGCCGCCCACGGTGTGCACACCGACGACTCCAAGGTCGCGGCACACGTGATAGTCGCCCTTGACGCAAAACTCGCAGGTCTGGCAGTACATGAACGGCTCGATCGCTACGCGCTGCCCCACCGTGACGTTGCTGACGCCCTCGCCCACCGCGGAGACAGTCCCGGCGAACTCATGACCGAGGATCACCGGCGGCGTGTAGCCGGACACGGTGTCCGCCTCGAACTCGTGCAGATCGGATCCGCAGATGCCGCACCACTCGACGTCAATCTTGACCGTCCCGGGCACCACGGTGGGTTCAGGAACATCCTCGATGCGGAAATCGCCGCGTCCGTTGCTGCCTCGTCCGTAGTAGGTCAATGCCTTCATGGGGTCCTCATCTGCATGTAGGGGGTGCACACAGATTAGGGACCGGCGATGGCCGAGATGGCCCGATTGAACACACTGGTGAGCTGGTGATCCGCGAGGATCCAGATCGCGGTGACCAGACCCGCGGTCATGACGGCCACGAGAACCCAGCCCGGGACATCGCCCCGGTCGTTGTTCAGGCGGCCATCGAGAATCAGATGAGCTGCGCGATAGCGCAGTCGTGCAAGAAGGGCCATGCCGTTCCTTTCGATAGATGGGTCGTGTCGGTTCATGAGTACTAGGACGAGAGCAGGCGCAGGGCCTGGGCAGCGGGAAACAGGGCGATAAGCACCACGGTGGGCAGGATCAAAAACACAACCGGGACAAGCATCAGCACGTCCTTGCGGCCGGCGAGCTCCAGAAGGGTGCGGCGTCGCGCCCCCCGAATGTCATCCGCCTGGGCTCGCAGCACATCAGCCAGCGGGGTCCCTCGTTCCAGAGCAACCACGAGCGCGTCCACAAAGCGCTCGAAGGATGCGACGCCGGCTCCCACCGCGCGCAACGACACCTCTATTCCTGCTCCCGTCTGGATGCGCGCATGTGCTTCGCGAAGCTCCCGGGCCAGGGAGCCATCCAACGTTGTGGCGACCCTGTCGATGCCGGCCACCAGCGATTCACCGGCGGTGACAGAGAACGAGAGCAGGTCCGCGACCGCCGGCAGCTGTGCGTCAATGTCCGTGCGCCACTGCCGCACCCGCTGTGCCCGGTGCTGGCCGCACGCCCACGCACCGCCGACAGCCCCCACGGCACCGAGGACGACGACCAGCAGGGCCGACTGTCCGCCGGCCGCCAGAACAACGCCCAGGACCGCGCCAGCCGCGCCGGCCACCGACATCCAGGTCAACGACCCCGGCGCTGGCGCCACCCGGTCCCGCATCGTCCGCGCCCAGACCACGACGTCGTCCCAAGCCGAAACCTCACGATGAACCGACCCGCTCACAAAGGGTGCAATGCGTTGCAGCATCGGTACGGGGCGTCGTGCACGAAGCCAGCTCATCACCAGAAGCAGCCCTGCACCACCCACGCCACCAAGTAACGGCCCCCACGCGGTCGCCCCGTTCATGCCGACACCGCCTGTGGAAGTCGCGCGATGCGCTGCATAAGTAGGTATGCCGCGCACGACAGACCAGCCGTCACCGCAACCATCAACGCACCGGTGGCAGATCGGTAGGCGGCCGCAGACTCCGGTCGCGTGCACAGCAATGCCAGTGTCAGCCATGGGGCCGCCACGGCCACGCGCGCTGAGACAACCGTCCAACTCTGGCGAGCGGCTATGTCGGCGCGCACCGCCGCGTCCTGTCGTAACGAAGTCGAGAGAGCACGCAGCACCGCACCCAAAGATGTGCCACCAACCTCGTCGGCGAGCCTGATCACAGCGACAACCTGGTCAGCAATGGGGTCATGGCAATTGACCTGCAGTCGATCCAGTGCTGTGGCCAAGGTCGCGCGCGCATGCAGGTCGATCTCGAATGCGGTGAAATGCGGACGCAGCACCATCGGACCGCGACGTGACAGATCAGCCAGTCCTTCGGACAAACTCAATCCCGCGCGCACACCCGACACCAGCGTGTCTACCGCTTCGGGCCACGCCGCCCGTTGAGCTTCGCGTGCGCGACGCTGCCGCCGTCGCACGACAAGGACCGGCAATCCTGCGCACGCCAACGCCGCGACCAACGCGACCATCGGCACCGATGTCACACCCAACGCGACCGCTCCACCGGCAAGCCCCACCCCGGCGCAGGTGGCCACCAATCGCGAACGATGTCGCGCCACCGATCGACGCGTACTCGACAACGCGCGCACGGGCCGCACAGGACGCATCCACACCGAGCACAGCACCAGCACGCCCGCCGCAAGCGCGAGACCCACCACCGCACCGATGATCGACATCACGCGGCCCGCCCCGGATCGACCAGGCGCTGCACGTCGAAGCCGAAGCGCGCAAATCGATCCGCATGAGGAACCATCGCCCGACCTCGTTCGAGACCTGCCCCTCTGTCGGCAAATAGCTCGCCAACCTCGATCACGCCAGATTCCACGCGACCCGAGACAGCAGCGATCTCACGCACCCCTCGCCGACCCGCGGCGTCCGTCGACAGGTGCACAACCAGGTCAACGCACCCGGCCACCGTCGGCACCACGAAATCTGCACTGATGTTGTCGCCCGCCAGAAGCGGCAGGGTGCACAGTTTGGTGATCGCCTCGCGTGCACTGTTCGCGTGCAGCGTGGCCATCGCCGGCATGCCACTGTTCATGGCGATGAGGAGGTCGAGGGCTTCTGATTGGCGCACCTCGCCAACCACGAGTCGCGTGGGTCGCATGCGCAGGGCCTCGCGCACCAGTCTCCTCAACGCAATTTCGCCGGTGCCCTCCAGCCCGGCATCCCGCGTCTGCATCGCGACCCAGTCAGCAGCGTCCAGCTGAATCTCGAAGACCTCCTCGCAGCTCACGATGCGTTCCGCCGCGGGGACAGATCCCAGAAGTGCATTGAGAAAGGTCGTCTTGCCCGACTGAGTGCCACCGGCCACGACCACGTTGAGTCCGCAGATCACCGCCGCGTCGAGGAATCCACTCGCCGCTCGCGAGAGCACGCCCAGCCCCACCAGGTCGTTAAGAGTGCGAGCGCGCACAACGAAGCGACGAATGTTGACCGACCAGTGCTCACGCGTGATGTCCGGAATCACCACGTGCAGCCGACTTCCATCGTCGAGCATCGCATCGACAAAGGGATGGGACAGATCTACGCGACGCCCGGATGTGCGCAGCAGACGTTCGACCAGATCGCGTACATCAGTCGCTGACAACACAATGGGCGTGAGTTCGCTGCGGCCATCGCGGGCAACAAACACTTTTCCCGGTGCGTTGATCCACAGCTCCTCGACGATGGGGTCGTCCAACAGCGACAGGAAGGCTGCGAGACCGTTGGCGTCGTCCACGACCGTGACGCTAAGTCGACCATGCGGGTCCGCGCCACCGTCACTTACTCGCCTGTGGACAACGCACCGCGCATTCTTCTGCGCGAGCCGTCCTATCCGATGTAGCGCTCCCACGCGGCCGCGACCATCTCCGGGTGTTCCATCTGCGAAACGTGACCGGAGTCCGGCAGGACGACGACATTGACATTGCGGAACGCCTTGGTGGCGCGATGTGCGGCGCGTGAATCGACCAGCGGGTCCTTGCGCCCGTAGATGACCAGCACGGGGCACGTCACTCGCTCGGCCAACTTCCACGGTCGATTGCCGGACGGATCCAGAAACGTGCGCATGAGTCCGCGCAGCGACGCCAGGAACGAGTGAGTTTGATACGGCAGGTGCTCGCGCGCGAGCACTTCTTCGACAGACTCTTCAAACCGGCTCGCAGACACGCGCGTGGGATCGGCAAAGCACACGTCGATCGTGCCCTGCGCCTTGGCCCGCGCTTCGACCTTGGTCATGTAATTAGGAACGAGCTTCTCGCCCACGAATGGCAGCGAGATCACCGGCAGGTGACCGTTGAACTTGGTCAGGTAAGCGGACGGAAGCGCCGGTGAAATCAAGGTGAGTGAGCGGACAAGATCAGGACGTCGCGCAGCCACCTGCAAGGCGATCGATCCGCCCAGGGAATTACCGAAAAGATGCGCGGGAGCACCCTCGAGATGGTCGACGAGCTCCACAACGGATCGTGCATGCCCGGCCGGTGAATGGTCGCCATCGCGCGGTGGGGGTGACATGCCGAACCCACCGAGGTCGATAGCCCACTCGTCGAGCTGCGGCTGCAACAGACCCATGAGGTCGGTCCAGTTGAGCGACGAGCCACCAAGTCCGTGAACAAAGACAGCCGTCGGACGCCCCGGCGACGCCGCGTGGCGCACGCTCAGGGAGCGATGGGGCAGGAAGAAGTCTTGGCGGGGGAAGGCCACATCCGGCCGGCGACCCAGCGGCACCGGCACAGCCACCTGCGCGCTCTCTGGCATAGAGGGGGTTGACGACGTCACCCATGGAGCGTAAGCCCCGACCCACGTTCATGTGAACCCGTCTCCGGGCTCCGAGGGAGCCGTACAGTTCTGGGGTGACCACGACGGACGGCTCGCGCGCCGCGCGACTGCCTCGCGAGCAGCGTCGTCAGCAGGTCCTGGCGGCGGCACTGGAGATCTTCTCGACCGCCGGCTATCACGCGGCATCCATGGATGACATCGCCGATCGGGCGGGCGTCTCCAAGCCCGTGCTCTACCAACACTTCACCAGCAAGCTCGACCTCTATCTCGACCTGCTTGACCTTGCGATCGAGGACCTGCTCGCCGCAGCACATTCGGCACTCACGCGCACGAACGACAACCGCGAACGCGTGTCGTCGTGGGTCAATGCTTATTTCGGCTTCGTCGAGAATCCCAACGGCGCCTTTCGACTGTTCTTCGAGAACGACTTGGCCAACGACGAGCGCGTGCGCAGTCGCATCGATACGGCGTACCTGAAGCTCACTCGCATGGCCGCTGCTGTCATCGCCGAAGACACCGGACTTTCCCAGGCCCAGTCCATGCTGATCTCGTCGGGTATGCAGGGCATGGTGCAGTACGCAGCCATTCGGTGGCTGCGCAATCCCGAAGACGCGATCGCGCGGGCCGATGCCACCGAACTGATCAGTTCTCTGGCGTGGCGCGGCATCGGTGGATTCCCCCTCACCCACCCTCCGCAGGACGACGAGCCCTTCGCCTGACACCATGGGCCCAGAACGTCACCACATTTGAGGAGTTCGCATGGAGATCAAGATTGGCGTCCAGCACTCGCCTCGCGAGGTCGCACTCGACAGTGAGCTCTCCCCCGAGGAAGTTCAGGCCGCAGTCACCAAGGCGATCGACTCCGGCAGTCTGCTGACCCTCACCGACGATCGCGGTCGCACGATCGTGGTGCCCGGCACCAAGATCGCCTACGTCGAGATCGGCGCCCCGGCCAGCCGTCGAGTCGGCTTCGGCTCCTGACCTTGCCGACGAGCTAGGACGCGAGGCTGAGCGCTGCCATTCGTCGGGCGTGGTTGGCCTCGAGCCGCGACATCATCTGGCCGAGTTCGGCCAGATCAACACCCGGGCGGTGCACGCCACCGATGACGAGCATCGACAGCACGTCGTGCTCAGCGGCCACCAGTTGCGCCTGAGCGATCATCTCGCCCACCAACCGGCGACCCCAGAGAGCCAGCCGACCGGCCACGCGCGGGTCCTCCGCGATCGCCTCCCGCACGGTCTCGACGATGAAGTCGGCCGCTTCGAGGTCATCACACACGGCGATCACGAGGTCCTTGGTCCGGGGATCAAGATGCTGTGCGATCTCGCGGTAGAAGTCAGCGGTGATTCCGTCGCCCACGTAGGCCTTCATCAATCCTTCGAGCCAGTCATGCGGCCGGGTTTGGGCATGAAAGGCATCAATGGCGGGGCGAAAAGGCGTCATGGCCGTGGCCGGGTCGGCACCCATCTGGGTCAGGCGGTCCCTGAGGACCACGAAATGGTCGTACTGCAGGGCGGCCAGACCAGCCAGGGACGCCTGCACCTGGATCCCCGGGGCGAGCGCCGCATCGGCCGCCATGCGCTCGAAGGCGGTCAGTTCGCCATAGGCGAGAACCCCGAGGAGTTCGACCACAGCTTCCTCATACATGCGCTCGGCCGTGGCACTGCTCTCGTTAATCATGGTGTGGGAAGGGTAGCGACGTGCGGGATGGGTATCGAGCCCTAGGCGGTAGAGTGCGGGCACTGAAGAGTGCGCACGAGGCGACAGCCGATCAAGGCGATCCCAGCCCGCGCACCATTACCGAAAGCAGGACCCCCTGACCACCTCCACGGTCGATCCCACCTCCGCCCCCACGTTCATCGAACTGGGCGCCGACCCGCTCATCGCCGAGGCCCTGTCGGCCGACGGCATTACCCACGCCTTTCCCATCCAGCAGCAGTGCATGGCCATGGCCCTCGAAGGCAACGACATCATCGGCCAAGCCAAGACCGGCACCGGCAAGACGCTCGGCTTCGGCATTCCGCTGCTCCAGCGCCTCGACGCCCCGGGCACACCCGGCTACGACGCCCTCGGTGCTGCCGCCGGCAAGCCGCAGGCTCTTGTCATCTGCCCCACCCGCGAACTTGGCCTGCAGGTGGCCACCGACCTCGAGCGCGCCGGTCGCCTCAAGGGCCTTCGCGTGTTGGCCGTCTACGGCGGCCGCGCATACGAACCGCAGATCGATGCACTGACCAAGGGCATCGACGTCGTCGTCGGCACGCCAGGTCGCATCATCGATCTCGCCAACCGCCGCGACATGGATCTGTCTAACGTTCGCGTGCTGGTGCTCGACGAGGCCGACGAGATGCTCGACATGGGTTTCCTTCCCGATGTCGAGCGCATCGTGGCGATGGTCCCCGACAAGCGTCAGACGATGTTGTTCTCCGCGACGATGCCCGGGCAGATCGT
>Ga0114960_10003130_pt1 | contig 12745 bp, 9 predicted proteins | sample C_130625_MF_Meta_FD_92637 | JGI IMG/M metagenome (GOLD analysis project Ga0114960, IMG submission 92637) | Freshwater microbial communities from Lake Croche, Canada to study carbon cycling - C_130625_MF_MetaG | ecosystem: Environmental > Aquatic > Freshwater > Lake | place: Lake Croche, Canada... | reverse complement strand
ATTTGCATGCCAATTTTTGGTAAGTATGTTAACTTTAAAGGGGTGCCATGTTTTTCAATAATTGCCTTTAAATCCAAACCATTGAACTCCAAATAACCATTGTCATTTATATCAAATCCTTCTTGTGGAAAATGAAAGGTTTGTTCTACCAGGGAGGTGTAGGTATTGTTCATTGTGTAAACTAGGTTGTGGCTGTTAATTTTAAGACACAAAAATAGTTCTTTGAACGGATATTGAGCATAAAAAAACTGCCCCATTTTCAGGAGCGGTTTTTTATATTTAAAGTGAAAGAAATTACGCCTTCACTGATTGAACTAAAGCTTTGAAAGATGCTGGTTCGTTCATTGCTAAATCAGCCAATACTTTACGGTTCAAATCTGAACCTTTCTTAGCAAGCAAGTTGATGAATTGGCTATAAGTCAAACCTTCTTCTCTTACTGCTGCGTTAATACGTGCAATCCACAAAGTGCGGTATTCACGCTTCTTTAATTTACGACCAACATAAGAGTAAGTCAAACCTTTCTCTAATACGTTTTTGGCAACGGTATATACGTTTTTACGCTTACCATAGAAACCTTTTGCTTGGTCTAATATTTTTTTTCTTCTTGCTCTAGATGCAACGGCATTTTTTGAACGTGGCATAATTAATATTTTTTGAATCGTCGTGCTTAAGACTTCGACTCGGTTAATTTAAATTTTTTGTTTACGGTGATAAACCAATTTGATTTATCTAACGGAGTCTATCCTTTTAATCTTAACAAACGTAAAACGAAGTCTTTGTTTGTAGAACCTACCAGACCTTTTTGTCTCATAGCTCTTTTACGTTTAGTAGATTTTTTGGTAAGGATGTGTCTTTTGAAGGCTTTTTGGAAGGTGATCTCACCTGTTCCAGTAACTTTAAAGCGCTTCTTTGCGCTTGAGTTCGTTTTTACTTTTGGCATTGTTATAATCTTATCGATTACTCCCTACTGGCGGTCTTGCAAAGGCGAGACACTTTTTGAGCCTTGTGGGAAATGGACGGCGAAGGTAGTGTAAGTAAAGAATATAACAAAGAAAAAGAAAAGAAAAAAGCCACATGTTATGTGGCTTTTGACAATTTTTATATTGAAAATCAGCTAATTGGCCAATTTCACTTTATGAATACTAAGCGGTTGATTTCTTTTTACCCCCTGCTTTTGGTTGGAAAATGGCAAACATTCTTTTTCCTTCTAATTTAGGCATGCTTTCTAAAGTACCTGCTTCTGCTAATCTTTCGGCGAATTTCAACAAAAGCAATTGACCACGATCTTGGAACATAATGGCACGACCTTTAAACTGAACGTAAGCTTTTACCTTATTTCCGTCTTGTAAGAATTTTTCAGCATGTTTCGCTTTAAAATCAAAGTCATGATCATCTGTACCTGGCGTGAAGCGAATTTCTTTAATTTCAGATTGCTTCGAATTTGCTTTCATTTCTTTTTCCTTACGCTTTTTCTCGTAAAGAAACTTTTTATAATCAATTACTTTACATACCGGAGGATTGGCTGTTGGAGAAATTTCCACTAAGTCCAAACCTTGGTCAGCAGCAATTTTTAACGCTTCTTGTGTGTTGTAAACGCCTACGGTGATATTATCACCTACTAATCTAATTTCTGGAACTCTAATGCGATCATTGATACGATGCTCTGGTTCTTGTTGTTTTTGAAACCTTGGGTTAAATCGGGGTCCTCTGTTCGGTAATGCCATTAATTGTTGAACGTTGTTTAAGTATATAAAGATAGTGTTTTTACGCTTCTGGTGCCATTCTTTCCACAATTTCTTCCACCACTTGGGCTAAGAAGGCCGCTTTATCCAACATGCCTATGTCCCCTTTACCCTGACGACGAACAGAAAGTTTTGTTTCAGCCACTTCCTTCTCCCCAATTACCAACATATAAGGCACTTTCATGATCTCCGTATCGCGAATTTTTTTACCAATTTTTTCATTACGGTCGTCAATTTCAACACGTACACCTGCTTTTTTAAATTCAGCCAATACCTCTTGCGCATATGGTATAAACTTATCAGAGATCGGTAAAATTTTAACTTGCAATGGCGCTAACCATACAGGGAACTTACCAGCATAATGTTCTAATAAGAAACCTATGAAGCGCTCATGTGTACCTAATGGCGCACGGTGAATAATTAATGGCGTTTCGGGTTCATTATCCTTATTCGTGAAATTTAAATTAAAGCGTTTCCCTTGCGCAAAATCTACTTGGTTGGTTGCGAGTGTAAACTCTCTTCCTATCACGCTCCAAATTTGAACATCTATCTTAGGGCCATAAAAAGCACCTTCATCCTGTACTTCGACAAATGGCGTTCCAGTTTCAATTAATACTTCACGTACCATGGCTTCCGTTTCTAACCAAAGTTCCGGTTCGTTTATGTATTTCTGACCCAACTTAGCCGGATCATGTAAACTTAAGCGCATTACATATTTATCAATGCCAAAAATTTTGAAATACTTCAAATACATTTCATTTACAGCACGAAACTCTGCAGCAAATTGTTCCTTGGTACAATAAATATGCGCATCATTCATGTGCAAACAGCGTACACGCATTAAACCAAACAATTCACCCGATTGCTCATAACGGTAACAAGTACCATACTCTGCAAGCCTTAATGGCATGTCTTTGTAGCTTTTTGGTTCGGCATCAAAAATTTTATGGTGATGCGGGCAGTTCATTGCTTTCAAGTAATATTTAGTACCATCCAATTCCATTGGCGGGAACATACTATCCTGATAATAAGGTAAGTGACCGCTTGTGATGTACATGCTTTCTTTAGCAATATGTGGCGTTACTACTCGTTTGTATCCAGCAGCTTCTTCGGTCTCTTTTGCTAAACCTTCTAATTCCTCAATAATGATTGTACCATTTGGCATCCACAAAGGAAGCCCTGGTCCCACATCATCATCCATTGTATAGATACCTAATTCTTTTCCTAATTTTCTGTGGTCTCTTTTCTTAGCTTCTTCTAACATTAACAAGTACTCGTCTAACTCCTTTTGATTCGGGAAGGTGACGCCGTATACACGTGTCAACATTTTATTTTTTTCATCACCCTTCCAAAACGCCCCTGCAATATTGGTTATCTTAATTGCCTTAATCGCGCCTGTGTTTGGAATATGTGGTCCACGACATAAATCCGTGAATTGACCTTGTGTGTAAAAAGTAATTGAACCGTCTTCTAATCCTGACAATAAATCTAGTTTATACTCATCCCCTTTTTCGGTGAAATAAGCAACTGCTTCTGACTTAGACATTTCCTTTCGGATATATTCATTGGCTTGTTTAGCCAACTCATTCATCTTTTTTTCTAAGATGATCACATCCTCTTCTTTTAGAGTCTTTCCCCCTAAATCGATGTCATAATAAAAGCCTTTTTCAAGTGCTGGTCCTACCCAAAATTTAGCGCCTGGAAATTGAATTTCAACCGCCTCAGCTAATAAGTGAGCCGAAGAATGCCAAAATGTATTTTTACCCTCAGCATCGTCCCAGGTTAATAATTTTAAAGAAGCATCACTGTTGATGGGGCGTGTGGCGTCCCATACTTCTCCGTTTACTGAAGCTGCTAATACTTTTTTAGCCAACCCTTCGCTGATGGATTTAGCAATACCTAAAGCAGTAACTCCTTTTTCGTAGGATCGCACTGCACCGTCTGGAAATTGAATTTGAACCATGTTTCTTGTGTAAATATGGGCGTAAAGATAACAAAAAATAGTGGTTGATGAATTCTTAGATTTTGAGTGATAATTATACATAGATTTGCTATATGTATAGATACCTAACCCTTCTTATTTTTTTAGGAATCCATGCCACAAGTGTTGGACAAAATTTACGCGGAAAATGGGTTGGCTATTTGACGACAACAAATGGAATTGAACAAAAAATATATCCCTACGAAATAAACATTTCAAATAATATCAATGAACAATTAACTGCCATTACGTTCACTAGGTTTTCGAACCAATCCTACTCTACCGCATTAGCAAGTGTTAATTTTACACCTAAAGTTCAACTACTATCCATTCAAGAAATAAAATTTGAACAGATCCATTTAAATTCCAACCAACAAGGATGCCTCATGAATAATTTTTTAACCTACCAAAACAACAAAGGTCAAGAAATTCTTCAAGGAACATTTAGTGCAAAAAATGCAACCAATGGCAATGATTGTGGTATTGGTACTGTGTATTTAGAAAAAGACCTCATGCAAACAATGACTTTGTCTTTTAACAGCAAAAAAAAGGAAACATTTACAACCAATAACAAATCGACAGTTGAAAATAAAAAGCAAAGCTTACAGCGTAAAAAAATGAAAGTAAATGAACTTTTTTCGCAAAAAACAACTACTGATAATTCCCATACAAACATCTCAGATACAAAGAATTCCCATAAAAACATAACGCAAGAGACTTCACAGCAATTACCCAACAATACCTTCCAAAACAGTCCACCAAGCAAACCCCAAATGCCATCATTCACTGTAGCCAAACAAGATCATATTTTAGTACCCTGGGTACTCATCGCCAGAGAAGATAAATTAGTAAAAAAAATCACCACAAAAAGTAAAAATGTAAGCATCGATTTATTAGACAATGGAACAATTGACAACGACACAATTACCGTTTATAATAATAAAATTTTAATTGTTGATCGAAAAAGATTGAGTTACAAAGCAACCCATTTAGAACTTAGCTTTACGGATACAATTACCACACATGAACTTATTTTAGTAGCCAATAATTTAGGAGCATACCCTCCAAACACAGCGTTATTGATATTTAAGGACGCAAACCAAAAAGAAGAATTATTTATAAACACGAACTATTCACAAAATGCAAAAATAATTATTGAATACCAACCTTCGTCGTTAAATTAGTTTTTTATTTACATTCTTGTAAAATGTTTTGAGCCGAGCTTACATGGTGATCTGCTGGATGAAACGGATTTGTTGAGGTTTTTTGCAAACTCAACCAAGTATATCCGTCTTCAAGCTGCCTATCGGGTTCATTAAATATATAAATGGGCTGTTCTCTATATCCTATTTGGGCAAGTAGGTTTATCAGTTGAATACCACACATATTAATTGACATTTTTGCTTCATCCCATCCATTGCTATATGTTGACATTTCTAAAGCTTGTAATTCAGCATTGAAATTGCTTAAATTATCGATCCAAATTTTATGTAGATTGCTATCAACAGTAACCTGCAATGTTGATAAAGAATCGGTTAACATTCTCAAATGCTTAGTACTTTGTTGTACGTAAACAGTATCAGTGTGGTATAATCCATTTAAGATAGATAGGTATCCAGATATCACTTGGTTCACAGGGTGTGTTAATTGACTATTGTAGTTTTCAGCAACAAAATGAAAGCTATTTAATTCTTTTTCCTTATTTGTCTTTGTCGAACAGGTACTTAATAATAATGAGCTTAAAAATGAAATGAGAAGGATAAAAATTGGCTGCATCCTTTTTTTTATCAAATTTATGCATAATTACTCCAATCAAAGGCTAACTTTGCGCTCTGAATTAAAAAAATATGCTGATAGGTTTACAAAATGTAACATTTGAATTTGGTGCTAGAGCAATTGTAATGGATGCCACCTGGCATATCCAACCTGGTGAACGCATTGGGTTAATTGGTTACAATGGAACTGGGAAATCGACCATATTAAAACTGCTTGTAGGACAATATACCCCAAGTAAAGGTACAGTCGAGAAAGGCCGAGACACAACTATCGGCTATTTACATCAAGATTTATTGAGTTTTGATACCAGTGAAACTATTACTGAAGTTGCCTTGGGTGCATTTGAAAGGGTTAGAATTTTAGAAAAAGAAATAGCACAATTAGGAATCGATTTAGAAGCAAATCCTGAGGACAATGATTTATTAATTAAATACACCGATGCTTTACATGAGTTAGATATTTTAGACGGCTATAATATTCAACATAAAGCGGAGGAAGTTTTGCATGGATTAGGATTTACCACTAGAGACCTGGATCGTCCTTATAAAGAATTCAGTGGAGGTTGGAGAATGCGCGTATTACTTGCTAAAATGATCTTACAAGCACCTGATGTATTATTACTGGATGAGCCTACCAACCACCTGGACTTACCAAGTATCGAATGGTTGGAAAAATATTTATTACATTATAAAGGAAGTGTCGTTATTGTCAGTCACGATAAATTCTTCCTCAATAAAATGGTGAATAAAATAGTTGAAGTCTACCAACAACAATTGAATTTTTATACGGGAGACTATGCTTATTATGAAGTAGAAAAAGTACAACGTGTCGAAATACAACAACGTGCTTTTGAAAACCAACAGGATTATATTCGTCAACAAGAAAAATTTATTGAGCGCTTTAAAGCAAAAGCTTCTAAAGCAGCAGCAGCACAAAGTATTCAAAAACGTTTGGATAAGTTAGAGGTCATTGAGGATGTCCAAATAGAAAGACCCAACATTAGAATTAATTTTGCAGTTGATAAAACGCCAGGTAAAGTATTAGTGGATTTAAAAGGTGTAAGTAAATCTTACCCTAAACAAGTGATCTTGGAAAATGCGTTTGCCGAAATTGAACGTGGCGATAAAATTGCCTTAATTGGAGCCAACGGTAAAGGAAAGTCGACCCTTTTGAGAATTGTAGCTGGTATGGAAGCATTCGAAGGTGACCGAGTTTGGGGACATAATGTTGACGAGAGTTTTTATGCACAGCACCAATTAGAGTCATTGAATTTAAACAATACCATTTTACAGGAAGTACAAGAGTGTGGTACCAAGAAAACCGATTTAGAACTACGTGCCTTATTAGGTTGTTTCTTGTTTGGTGGCGACGAAGTGGACAAAAGAATTAAAGTATTAAGTGGAGGAGAAAAAGCAAGGGTGGCATTAACTAAAACCATTATTAGCAAAGCCAATTTCCTAATGCTGGATGAGCCCACCAACCACTTGGATATGGTAACGGTTGAATTATTAGCCGATGCCTTAACCAAATATGACGGTAGTATTATTTTAGTAAGTCATGACCGTTATTTTATTTCTAAAACAGCGAATAAAATTTGGGAAATTGTAGATGAAAAAATCGTAGAATTTAAAGGTAACTATGCCGAATGGATGGAGTGGAAAGAAAGAATGGCAAAGCAAAAAGCGGCAAATCCAGCACCTACAAAACCTACTCCAAATAAAGCACCTGTTGCAGAGAAAAAAACGGAAAATATAAAAAATGTTGAAGTAAAGTCGAGCCCGAACAACCCTATAGATAAAGAATTACAAAAGCAAATTCAAAAATTACAAAAGGCATTGTCACAGTTAGAACATAACATTGAAACTTTACACAAAGAAAAAACAGCCATTGAATTACAAATGGCCGACCCAAGTATTTATGCTGATGTTATCAAGTTTCAAAACATTGAGAAAAGCTATCATGACAAGAATGCATTAATTCGTTCCATGAATAAGGAATATGAAATTGCCTTCAATGATCTAGCAGACATAGAAAGCAAACTGAAATAAACATCTACAACGTTTGTTATTATTAAAATATTAACATTCATTTGGAAATAGTAGAAAAATAACCACATAACAAGCAATAACCTTGTAAATTGATTTCAATTGATTAAATTTGAGACTAGATTTAACCCATAGTCTTTTGATTTGCATCTGTAAATCAACTAAAAAGTACAATTGAATAATTTATGTCTGCTAAAAAAGTTACCAAAATTGCCGTTTTAACCTCAGGAGGAGATGCCCCTGGGATGAATGCTGCCATCAGGGCAGTTGTTAGAACCGGCATCTACCACGGATTAGAAGTTTTTGGGGTAACACGTGGGTACAATGGAATGATTGAAGATGATATTTTTCCAATGGATTCAAGATCCGTTGCTAATATTATACAAAGAGGAGGCACTATTTTAAAAACAGCGAGAAGCAAAGACTTTTTTACGCCAGAAGGTCGTCAAAATGCTTACAACAACTTACTAAAAAGAGGCATAAATGGGATAGTCGTTATTGGTGGTGATGGTAGTTTTAAAGGTGCTCAAAAGTTTAGTCATGAATTTGACATTCCTTGTATTGGACTACCAGGAACCATTGACAAAGACATTGCCGGCAGTGACTTTACCATTGGATTCGATACTGCTGTAAACACTGCCGTAGAAGCTATAGATAAAATAAGAGATACAGCAGATGCACACGACCGTTTATTTGTTGTTGAAGTAATGGGAAGAGATGCGGGGTACATAGCCTTGCATAGTGGCATTGCAACAGGTGCTGAAAATATACTTATCCCCGAGTCCAAAACAGATATGGAAGCTTTGGTAACTGCATTAACTGAAAAAGAAAAAAGGAAAAAATTAGTGAACTTAATAGTCGTAGCCGAAGGGGATGAATTTGGAGGGGGTACACAAGTTGGTGATTTTCTAAAACAAAGATTACCGAATGCAGATATTCGGGTATGTATATTAGGTCACATTCAACGAGGAGGTGCTCCAAGTTGCTTGGATAGATTAATTGCTAGTAGAATGGGTTACCATGCAGTAGAATGCTTATTAAATGGTACCCATAATGTTATGGTTGGTATTGAAGACAATAAAATGAAATATACCCCATTGGATAATGCGGTAAAAGCAAAACAAAAAATTTCTGCCGAATGGCTAAAAATCGTAAAAATATTGGCTAGTTAACAATTGTCAATCCATTTAAAAATAACCCCAACAATAAAATGACTGAACAAAATTTAAAGCAGGTACACCATCGTACGAAGATTGTAGCAACCGTTGGACCAGCATGTGAAACCTATGATCAACTGAAAGCACTTGTGATTGCAGGTGTAAATGTGTTTCGATTAAATTTTTCGCATGGTAGCCATGAAGACAAAAAAAAGATTATTGACAATATTCGAAACATTAACAATGAATTGGGCTTATCTGTTGCCATTTTAGGTGATTTACAAGGTCCAAAACTACGCGTAGGTGAAATTGAAAATAACCGTTTAGAAGTGAAAGTGGGAGACGTGCTTACACTAACCAATGAGAAATGTGTTGGAACGATGGAAAAAATTTATGTTTCTTACCCGAACCTTGCAGGTGATGTAGTCATTGGCAACACAATTATGATTGATGATGGTAAAATTGAAGTAAAAGTTCAAAGTGTCGAAGCAAATAACGACGTTAAAGTGGTCGTAAGCTTAGGGGGGATTATTTCTTCAAAAAAAGGATTGAATTTGCCAGATACAAAAATTTCTTTGCCAGCTATGACAGAGAAAGATTTAATTGATGCCGCTTTCATTATACAAGAAAAACTAGACTGGGTTGCCTTAAGTTTTGTAAAAAGAGTTGCTGATATTGAAATGTTGAGAGACATTTTAAACAAGCACAATAGTAAAGCAAAGATTATTGCAAAAATTGAAATGCCAGAAGCAATCACAAATTTAAGAGACATCATCATTGCCAGTGATGGCATTATGGTTGCACGAGGTGACTTAGGTGTTGAATTACCTGTTGAAAAAATTCCATTGATACAAAAAGAAATCATCAGAAAATGCATTCATAGAGCTAAGCCAGTCATTGTAGCTACTCAGATGATGGAATCAATGATTGATCGAGTGAAACCAAATCGCTCTGAAATAACTGACGTTGCCAATGCAGTCATTGAAGGTGCAGATGCTGTTATGTTAAGTGGAGAGACTGCAACTGGTCAATTTCCTGTCTTGGTCATTGAAACGATGCGAAAAATTATTTCAGAAGTTGAACAATATGGTTATCATTACAATCGATCAGAAGATTTAAAGCCCCAACCCCACTCTCCTTCTTTTATAAGTGATGCATTGTGTTACAACGCTTGTAAATTAGCAGATGATGGCAATGCTCAAGGATTAATTGGTATGACACAAAGTGGTTATACTGCCTTTATACTAAGCAGCTTTCGTCCAAAATCTCCCTTATTCGTATTTACCAAAGAAAAAACTTTGGTCAATCAACTTAGTTTAAGTTGGGGTGTAAAAGCTTTTTACTATGACAAGGAAGAAAGCTTGGATGAAATTATAAAAGATCAAATTCAAATATTAAAGGACAACCATTTTGTAAAAAAAGATGATATTGTGGTCAATACAGGAAGTACACCTGTTTTGCTACATTTGCCTACCAATATGATAAAAATAAGTAAAGTTGATTAACCTTAAAACGCTCATAAAATTGGAGCGTTTTTTTTGTATATTTAAATCGAAAAAATAATGAGATTGCTATGATTGAATCTTTTGAAAAAATTCCCCTATTAATATATAAAAATCCAGTTGAGGGTTCGAATGCTTTGGCAGCTCAAATTGCAAAACTAATTCAGGGAAAAAAAGCACAAAACCTTCCTTGTGTTTTGGGGATGGCAACAGGTACTACACCCATCTTACTTTATAAAGAATTAGTTAGATTACACAAAGAGGAAGGGCTTAGTTTTAAGCATGTCATAACTGTGAATTTAGACGAATATTATCCAATTCCCCGAAATGCATACCAAAGTTATTGGTCTTTTATGCATCGTCATTTATTTGATCATGTTGATATCAATCCTAACAATATTTATATACCCAATTCAGAATGGAAAAAAGATGCACTGAAGGAAAACTGCTTGGCGTATGAGCAAATGATTGAAAAAATTGGTGGGATAGACTTACAAATTTTAGGTATTGGGAAAAATGGTCATATAGGTTTTAATGAACCTGGTTCCAGCTTTCACTCAAAAACTAGGGTTATTCATTTAGACAATCAAACCCGTATTGCCAATTTATATGAGTGGCATGATTTGAATCAAGTACCTCGATTGGCTATAACCGTTGGAATTAGTAGTATTATGAAAGCCAAAAAAATTGTCTTATTGGCTTGGGGAAATAAAGCTGATATTGTTGCAAAAGCAGTGGAAGGAGGTGTGACAGAACAAGTACCAGCAAGTGTTTTACAAAATCATGATGACTGTAGCTTTATTATTGATGAATTTGCTGCTGCATCCTTAACACGTTATAAAGCACCTTGGTTAACTGGCACCATTGAATGGAATGCACAAAATATAAAAAGGGCCGTTATTGAATTGGCATTAAAGTTAAACAAAACAATCTTAAGTTTAACAGCCAATGATTACAAGGAAAATAGTTTGTCCGATTTGTTGGTCCTGAAAGAATCGGTTTACGAAATTAATTTACAAGTATTTTACATGTTGCGTGATTCCATAACTGGATGGCCAGGAGGTAAACCCAATGTTATGATTCCTGCACATCCTGAACGAAGCGCACCTTATCCAAAACGCGTATTGTTATTTTCACCCCATCCTGATGATGATATAATTAGTATGGGGGGCACATTTATGCGATTGCAAGACCAAGGACATGATGTCCATGTAGGTTACCAAACGAGTGGGAATATAGCTGTAACGGATGAATTTGTAACTCGATTTTTAGATTTTACAGTAGGTTTTGAATCATTGTTTGGTATTGACAATCAGAAAAGTAACGAAATTCTTGCTGAAGCACGTACCTTTTTAAGTGATAAAAAAGCAGGCGAAATTGATAGTACCTCCATAAGAGCTATAAAAGGCTTAATTAGAAAATGTGAAGCCAAAGCAACATGTAGGTATGTTGGTATTGCAGAGGATCGATGTCATTTTTTAAACCTTCCTTTTTATGAAACGGGTGCCATTGATAAAAAACCTATGAGTGAAGATGATATTGCCATAACAATGGAATTGCTAAGAAAAATAAAGCCCCATCAAGTATACTGTGCAGGTGATTTAGCCGATCCACACGGCACCCATAAGGTTTGCTTAGAAATTATTTTTGAAAGCATGCGCCGTTTAAAACTTGACGGTGATGAATGGATCAATGAATGTTGGGTCTGGTTATACAAGGGCGCTTGGGAGGAATGGGATATTTCAACAATTGAAATGGCTGTGCCCATGAGTCCAGACCAAGTATTAAAAAAGAGATTTGGAATTTTTATTCATCAATCACAAAAAGACAGTGTTCCTTTCCAGGGCAACGATACAAGAGAATTTTGGCAAAGAGCTGAAATTAGAAATGAACATACTGCGAACTTATATGCTAAACTTGGTTTAACAAAATATGCAGCGATAGAGGCTTTTGTAAGATGGCATTATTAATTTTTAAAGACACAAAGTACATTACTAATATATTTAGAAAAATACTTTGGAAAAGTAGGATTTTGAGGTATATTTGCACCCCTTTCTAGCCTAGCTAGTTTCAGGTATGGCCCCGTAGCTCAACTGAATAGAGTATTTGACTACGGATCAAAAGGTTTCAGGTTTGAATCCTGACGGGGTCACAAAGCCCACGCGAACAGCGTGATTAAGAGATTTACTGTAAAGTAGGTCTCTTTTTTTTGCTGAAAATCAAGTGTTTAGATGTCAGTATACATTTTTGAGATTTATATTATTCAATTGTCTGTTTCGGTATTGTTACGGTTTATATTGAAATAATGTTACAGTAAAGACTTAATTAAGGTTATTGACTAATATAAATAATTGTAATTCAATACTTTAAATGATTATTACAATTATCAAAAGGTTTCAGGTTTGAATCCTGACGGGGTCACAAAGCCCACGCGAACAGCGTGGGCTTTTTCGTACAAGGAGTCGCAAAAAGCTTGCTTTAATGCGTCGACGAGTACGAAAAAGCAAAAACATCAACGAAGTTGATGTTTTAAAAGGGCTT
>Ga0114960_10003126_pt1 | contig 12755 bp, 19 predicted proteins | sample C_130625_MF_Meta_FD_92637 | JGI IMG/M metagenome (GOLD analysis project Ga0114960, IMG submission 92637) | Freshwater microbial communities from Lake Croche, Canada to study carbon cycling - C_130625_MF_MetaG | ecosystem: Environmental > Aquatic > Freshwater > Lake | place: Lake Croche, Canada... | reverse complement strand
GTAGACCAGGTAAATACCCCTACAGAGCTAAAGGAAGCAAATGGAAAAGCTAAGGGGTAGATCAGTACTGGTCACAGACGGCAACGTAGACAAAGCCTTACGCAAATTCAAAAAGAAGATACAGGCCGCGGGCATTTTGGACGATGTGCGTGACCGTGAATTCTATACCAAACCCACCACAGCTCGCAAACTCAAAGCAAGTGCCGCAAAAAATCGTTGGAAGAAGAAACTCAACGAACAGGCTTTGCCAAAGAAGCTTTTTTAATAATTCTTTTCGTGTATAATAAATACTGTTGTAGTGCCCATGGTGGGGCTACAATTAGTCATCTTGCTTAATAGGAGAAAAACATGACAAAAATCACAGCGTTAGATCTCACCCCCTTTTATCGTAACACAATTGGTATGGACCGACTGTTTGACAGAATTGTCAATCAATTCGATCACGCCGCATCAACGAACTATCCACCCTACGACATTGTCAAAGTGTCCGAGGACAGTTACGAGATTCGTGTTGCTGTAGCAGGCTTTAGCCAAGGCGAAATCGATGTGACCTTCCACGAGGGCCAATTGGTTATCACAGGTGAAAAGTCAGCTGAGGAGAACGTGAACTATCTACACCACGGCATCAGTTCCCGGAAGTTTACACGCAGTTTTCAACTGGCGGAGTATGTGGAAATTAAAACAGCAGTTGCCCAGGATGGCATCCTTACTGTAAAACTTGACAGAGTTTTGCCCGAGGCAGCCAAGCCAAAGACTATTGCTATCACATACGTTTCGTAATATAATAGTGTAAATACAGTAGCGGAACCCTCCGCTACTGCTAACAAGGAACTGAAATGGCCAATAGTGATACCAAAACAAAAATTAAACCTTTAGAAGCAATCAAAGAGCCGCCTATGTATCGAGTGGTGTATATCAATGACAATCAAACCACATACGAATTTGTGGTTGCAAGTTTAATGGAGTTTTTTGATTATTCTGACGAAACGGCCGATGTCATTACCAAAGACATACACGAAGCAGGGTCGGCTTGTGTGGCGGTGTTGCCATTTGAAATTGCCGAACAAAAAGGCATTGAAGTTACTGTACTAGCACGAGCACAAAGTTTTCCTTTGCAGATTCGCGTAGAGCCTGAAACATCGACAGTTTAAAAATCAATCACAATACGTTGAGGATAGTACACATGTTGAGCCCAGGCGGAATCGCCTCGACCTCGACAGTTGTTGACAAATCGTATGCCCGAGCGTGTTTGATCTATTTTGCCATGATAATGTCCAAAGCACCAGGTGTGTATCTTTTTCTCAGTGTCCTGGGCCATGGCCTGCATCATGAGTCTGTTGCCCATGACATTAAATCGCATGCTACCGTCTAGGTCAATATCATGCGCTATTAGTGCAGGATCCGGAACAGTATGAGTAACCATTACAATTTTTTTAACATCTTGATGTGTTTGCAGTTTTTTCACACTGTTGATCATGTATTGTGCATCAGTTGAACTCATGCGGGCTATGCTTTTTAATGCGGCATTATTTAAATGATAACGTTCACCACACCACGCCATTGCCTGTTCAGCGTCAATACCCAGATCAAAATCAAATCCCCACCACCCATTAGTGCCTAATATGGCCACACCATCAATCACAACCACATTGTCTTGTAGATATACCAAATTGGGTATGCGGCGAAGTCGACGCACTAGATCAACATATCCCGAACTTAAATCATCAAAGTACTCAACATGTTCGTCATTACCGTCAACGTAAAAAACTGCTTGATAACAACGTCCAAGTTGTCGCAGGGTACGAGTCACTGTGTCCCGATCCGTGTCAACATCACCGGCTACAATACACACAGGACTGGTGGCTTTCCATTCCCAATCAAAATTGTCCCAGGTGCTGATGTGTAAGTCAGAAATTAAATCAAATGCAAAACTCATGATACATATTTAAAAGGAAACTACATGAACATAATATTTGGCGACGCCGTTAAAGAATTACCCGAGCATTATATCATATTGGAATTAGATACGTTTCGAATTCCTGATAGTGACCGTACTGAAACTGCATATTGCTTGGTCGAAACCCTAGCTATCAATGAATTTAGTACTCTAGACACATATAAAAAAATTCACAGTGATTTGTTGCAAGCATACCGAGCACAGAATTGGAAGTATTGTGAAGATGCCATTGAGGGACTTATGGGCCAGTGGAATGGGGAATTGAATACATTTTACGCAGATCTATTACAACGCATAGAACAATATAAAAACACTGCTTTGCCCCAGTCCTGGGACGGTGTGAGAATCAAAACTTAATTGATTATTTGATCTATTGCTAGATCGAAATTTGTTTTGAATTCATTTATCACGTGTTGTTGCCACTCTGGAGAAAAAAATCTTTGTTTGTTTCGCTGTGCTATTTGTCTAAGATCAACAAACAGTTGTGATTTTTGATCTTCTGGCAATTGACTTATTCTTTTAATTTCTTGGCAAATGCGTTGTAACCTTTTTACGGGATCATGTACAGTATCATACGTTTCGTCGATCAATCCATCAAATGTTTCGAACCCATAACTGCGCAAATATTCCAAACTTCCGCATGTAGACGCCAACATAAACGGATGTCCGCATGCAATCGGTCTTAGGGATTTTTCTGTCAGATGTAACCTTTTGTCATCAAACAGTGTTTCTAATACAACTTCAATTTGGGTAGAAACATAATCATTTGAACAATAATCTGCACTCGCTGTGCTGTCAACTGTGGATGCTTTGAAATATTTTTCTAATTGTGTATTTGTTGTATTAAATCCAGGATTTATAAATTTATGGTTGGTGTAATGTATTCCGTCAGATTCTGAAAACCAAGTTAGACATTGGCCAACAAGACTGTGTTCAACTAGTAATTCAACAAATTTAATTCGATATTCTCTAGTTCCGGCCCAGGCACGATTGTAAATTAAAAAATCATGTGTTACCTTGCGTTTGTGTAACGCTGGATCCAATTGAGCATATCTAAACCAATCCAACGAAATTAACGCATGCGACCACCAATATACTCCCACACACTTTATTTGCTCATATCGGGTCAAGTTATCGCTACGTTTCTCAGAATGTATTAACACCACTGGTAATTTTTGTGCATATAACCCAAAAACTGATTTAAAATTTGAAAGTTTTACTTGTTGTCTTGCAGATTCACTGTGGTATATATTGCCATTCGTTTGATTAAATTCGTCAACAGTTTCATTTGATTGATAAAATTCAAAATTTAACGGTTCTTGATCATTACAAATTACTAATTTTGATTCAAGTCCAAACTCTCTCATGACTTTTTGCCTTCGGTCCGACAACTGCATTAAATTGCTAATTTTTTTTGAGCCATGCGGAAAGAAGCGATAAATTATAGTATCATTGCGACTTGTAATTAAATCTAAAAAGTTGTATAATCTATCTAAGGGAACACTCATATGAAAAAAATTGGATTTATTGGAATCGGTAAACTGGGGCTTGACTGTGCTGAAGTAATGGCAGAAAAGCACGAAGTTAGGGGTTACGATATTTACCCACGCACAAGCGACTCAGTAAAAGTCTGCGACATTGAGGAGTTGGTTAATGAAAGCGAATGGATCTTTATTGCTGTGCCCACACCACATGCTGAGGGCTATGACGGATCAGTACCAAGTTCACACATGGAGCCTAGGGACTTTGGGCATGATGCGGTAATTGATGCCATCAACAAAGTCAATCAACACGCTCAGTCATCCAAAAAGGTTGTGCTGATCTCAACAGTATTACCCGGCACAACTCGCAAGAAGTTTGTGCCATTGCTGGACGCAAAACATCAGTTCTGTTACAATCCTTATTTGATTGCCATGGGCAGTGTGAAATGGGACATGGCCAATCCCGAAATGGTCATTATTGGCACAGAAGACGGCAGCCTAACCGGTGTTGCTGGTGAACTGATTGAACTGTACAAAACTATCATGAACAACGATCCACGCTATGAAGTGGGCACCTGGGACGAGTGCGAAGCAATCAAGATCTTCTACAATACCTTTATCAGTGCAAAAGTTGGGCTGGTGAACATGATTCAAGACTTTGCCCTGCGTATTGGCAATATCAACGTTGATGTTGTGACTGATGCACTGGCACGTAGCACCATGCGCATCATGGGTCCAAAATACATGACAGCAGGCATGGGCGATGCAGGCGCATGCCATCCCCGTGACAACATTGCCCTGCGTTGGTTGGCAAAAGAATACAACATTGGCTATGACTTGTTTGACACAGTGATGCATGCTAGAGAAATACAAGCCAAGAACTTGGCCATGTTCCTGGTGGATCTCAGTGTGCTAAACGAACGCATGCCTATTGTGATTCATGGCAAAGCCTACAAGCCTGATGTTGAATACTGCATCGGTTCATATTCAACCTTGGTGGCACACTATATTGAACAAGAAGGTGTGGATGTGGTGTATGTAGATCCCTTGGCTGATAATAAAGATCAAGTAGTAGACTCAGTTGATGGCCCTGCTATATTTTTGTGGGCACACAATCGCAAGATCACGTACGAATACACAGGTGATCAACGGGACACACAACCCTACTGCACAATTGCGCCCGGAAGTATTATTGTTGACCCTTGGCGTAAACTCAGTTCAACTGTTGACGTTGAAGTGGTACATTATGGCAATACCCGGAATAGTTAATTATCATATCCCAAAGTTTTGGGACAATGAGTTTGAACATTTGAACTATGTGAATGAACAGTTCAACGACCAGGAAAATCTACAACGTTGGATACAACTGGGTTACGCTGAAAAATTTACCGGGGACATGTGTGACATGCGCAGTCCACAGCCTGTATGGAATCAATTATTTGTTAAAATATTTGAAGAAATGGGTTGGCAGGACGTGGGCACCAGTTATTACAGAATGGGTCCAGGTACCATATTGCCCACACACAGCGATCTATATGTGAGATACGTTAACTTGTTTAAGTTGAACGGAAAAGAAAACAGCATACGTAGGGCCATTGTGTTTTTGCGAGATTGGGAACCTGGGCATTATGCTGAGTACAATGATTATCCGTTTACACAATGGCATGCTGGGGATGTGATGGAATGGCGGTATGATACTCCGCACATGGCTGCCAACATGGGCACAACACCTAGATACACACTACAAGTTACTGGCCATATCTAGAAGCCCAAGTAGCCTTGTTTGCTTCTCTAATTTTAGATTTTGTTTCTTCGCTTAAAACTCGGCCTACATTTTTTCCTTGATTACCTTTTTTAATATTGGCCCGACCTTGCTCTGTGCACCTTGCCTGTTTTTTTCCTAACTTAATTTTACTAAGTTTTTCTCGAGTTTCTTTAGATGCTTTTTTTCCTAAATTGGCAGCACGAAGTTTAGATCTAGTAGCATTAGATACTACACGACCTTTTATAGATAGGCGTTGTTCTTCAGTCCATGAAAAGCCGCCAAACCCATTACGATTTAATAAAATTCCTGTGCCCAAATCTTGTCGACCATACCATTCAATCATGCGACGTTCGATAGCAATAGAACCAAGTTCAGATAGATTTTTTTCTAAAAATATTATTTTTGATCTGTCAGATGGAATCGGCACTCTATGTGGCGCAAAGGCTCGTTTGTTCTTTCCTTTGCCTATATAATAAGGCTTGTTATCTTCGTTTAAGTATGCGTAAACGTAATACTCATAAGTATTCATGCTGATTGCTCCTTGTAGCATTAGAGTCAGTGGATGCTTGCAACATCGCGACTGGCACTTTTATTTATAAAATTATGACAATATCAACATGGAATGAATGGGATCGATTACAACGGGTTGTGGTAGGTTCAGCCACCGACGCCAACTGGCCTGTCAATGATCCTGTGTTTAGCAAAGAGCCAGAAAAGACCACCTGGCGAGAAACACCTGTGCCTGGTGGTGCAGTGCCACAGCGCATAATCGACGAAGCCAACCAAGATTTAGACGCATTAGCAACGGTCCTGACAAACCTGGGTGTGGAAGTGGTACGTCCAGATCCCTTGAACTTTCAAGCACACGATGGTCTATACAATTATTGTCCACGTGATAGACTATTAGTGTTGGGTGATACTGTGATTGATACTGCCATGATGTATCCCTGCAGGGACATGGAACTGCAATGTTATCATAGCATATTAAAAGACGCCCAGGTAATACACATGCCACGTGATCAAGGACTTGTGCTGGATGCAGCCAATGTACTAAGACTAGGAGAAAACAAGTTATTATATTTAGAAAGTGCCAGCGGCAACCGAGCGGCGTACTATTGGTTGTTGGCCAATTTACCCACTAATACCAGTATAGAGTTATGCAACTTCTATGCAGGAGTACATATTGATAGTACCATTGTTCCGCTGAGACGCGGCCTGGTAATGTTAAATGGCAGTAGAGTCACTGCAGAGACTGTGCCTCGAGCATTTGATGGTTGGCACAAGATTTGGATAAACGATGTAGTAGCTCAAGACTTTTATCAATATCCGTACGCATCAAAATGGATAGCAATGAACATGTTGGTAATAGATCAACACACAGTAATTTGTGATAGACACCAAACCGAATTGATCAAAACTTTGGAAAGTTACCAATTCCAAGTGGTACCATTGGAACTACGCCATAGTAGGACACTAGGTGGCGGTTTTCATTGTGTCACATTAGATTTGGTTCGGGGCAACTAAGATAAGTCGATTATTTCGTACGAAATTATCACTAGAGGATCTGACACATTCGAATCCTCGCCCCATCGCCATTTCACATGTTCTTGTAATGCTGTTTTGTTTTCCCATCTAACATAAACAGTAAATGTATTATTTTCTTTGTTTACTTCAAAACGATCTTCGGGGAAAATTTCGGGAGAAATATCGCAGTTGGCGAGATGTTGATCTATTTTGACAATATATCTTGCCATGTAATCTTGATATTCTACTGAATCTTGGGCATGCAGACTAGGGTTTCTCCATATAACGTCAAAGTCAGGATTGCCAGGTTTGAAACAAGAGATATCAGGCGACTTGTTTAACAAAAATTCAAGTTGATAATAGAGATCAATTGATGTTACTATTTTTAATATTGCATTCATCAATCAGGCAAATCAATTATTTCTGTTGTGATATCAAAGTTACAGGTAACTGGTTCAATATCCTTTCCCCATCTCCAGGCCACATATTCTCCTAATGCGTCCTTGTTTTCCCATCTGATATAAAGAATGCATTTGTGGTTTTCTTTATCTAGTTCAAACCGATCTTCGGAAAAAATTTCAGATGAAATATCTCCGTTGGCAAGATATTGATCAAGTCGAGAATTTACATTTTTATAAAAAGTTTCAAATTGTGGGGCTTGTGACCCAGGACCTGGGTTTTTCCATATAGAATCATAATCGGGATTTCCGGGTTTAAAACAAGAAATACCAACTGGGGTGTTTATGCAAGATTCAATTTCGTAGTAATCTAGAATTGGGAATACCGATTTTAACACTGCTTTCTTCATGTCGGTTAAGATAAGTCGATTATTTCGTATGGATATATATCGCACTGTTCGGGATCGAGTGTGATCATTTTGTATTCTACATATTCTTCCAGGGCTGTTTTGTTTTCCCATCTAACGTAAATAATCCACTCGTCATTTTCTTCGTCAATTTCAAAACGATCTTCGGGAAAAATTTCAGATGAAATATCACCGTTGGCAAAATGCTCGTTTAGCCTGTTAACATATTTTGTCACATATTCATTCTGAAAAGTGTCGGCCCAGACATGGCGATTTTGTTCACCCCAGATTTTGTCATAATCGGGATTTCCGGGTTTGAAACAAGAGACATCGGGCGTTTTGTCCAATATGGTCTTGGCCTCAGCATACTCGCTTGAAATCTTGTATGTCCATTTAAATACTGCTTTCATAATTTAGTCCTTGACATATATTTAGTTCTAGTGTATAATGTTATTATGAATACACCGCAAATTGGATTTTGTTGCAAATGGCTCAATGACCCAGCAGAATGTGGGGGCATGAAAGTCAATGCTGTGGACCGTGATCTAAACGGCCGTTCAACTACCATGCGTTGGTTGCGTGAGCATCCTGCGGACGCAGATCAGCGTCAGTGGGACATCATGAACCACAATGCCTCGGCCGCGATTCGATTGGTTCAGCGTGTGGCCACCTTGCCCGAAGGACGCAGAATGGTTCGCCTGGGCAGTGAAATGCTACAAGGTTACACTGAACCCAATTGGATTGCATGGTGGCAACGGCAAGAGATCCAAGATCACTGTGCAAAGATATTTGCACCCGTAGGTGAAACAGCTCGCAGACTAGGTGTGCGACTCAGTTTCCATCCTGGACAGTTTTGTGTGCTGGCGTCCGAGTCGGATGAGATTGTGGAACGATCGATACTGGAATTTGAGTATCATGCAGACATGGCACGTTGGATGGGTTATGGTAGTACCTGGCATGATTCGGGCTTTAAGATCAATGTGCATTTATCAGGTAAAGGTGGTCCCGCCAAGTTCTTGCGTACTCTGGGCAGGCTCACTCCCGAAGCAAGAAACCTAATTACCATCGAGAATGATGAGATGACAAATGGACTCGACACTACTTTGGCTGTGTCTAAACATGTTGCTCTTGTGTTGGATATACACCACCACTGGATCAATTCAGGAGAATACATCCTTCCTGAAGATGATCGTACAAAGCGGGTCATTGAGTCTTGGCGCGGCGTGCGTCCTACACTACACTATAGCGTTAGCCGTGAAGACGTTTTGGTTGGTCACGATCCTGCTGTTAGACCAGATCTTGCAGATCTTCTTTCAAGAGGCCACAAGAAGCAAAAGTTACGTGCTCATAGTGACTTCATGTGGAATTCAAGTGTGAACTCTTGGGCGTTGACATTTGCCCCGGACTTTAACATACAAGTAGAAGCCAAGGGCAAGAACTTGGCCAGCCAACAATTACATGAACAATATATTGCTCAACATCTTTGATTGGATCCAAAATGACTATCGCGCTAACAGTTTTAGGTTTTGTGTTGAGTGTGTTGCTTGGGCTGTATCTATTGGTTGTTCTGTCACGATGGCAATCACAGTCCCCGATCCCCCTCTTATTATATTATATCCTATCTGGATTAGTGGCTGTGGTATGTATGCATGGGCTAGTTATACTCGCAAGAGCTTTGGTATGTTGGCTAATTACTTGCTCTTAGTAAGTATTGATTCTGTAGGGCTTGCTAGAATGTTAATGCAATAAATAGTGGCATAAGGAGCCACTTGATGAAAAAACTAGCAGTGGCGGTCCTATTTGGATTAACCACCCTGGTAGCCCACGCCCAAACCCCCGGATCAATTACCATTACCAGGCCCATGACCTGCAACGACACTGTGTATGTGTTAAAAATGCTGGCTGAACGTTTTGATGAGCGTCCTGAGTGGGTTGGCAGTGATTTAGAAAACAAATTCACATTCATGTTGACCACAAATGACAAAGCCCCCAGTTGGACCTTGTTGCAAATGAACAACGAAACTGCGTGTGTACTTGGTGCAGGCACAACACCTAATTTTATTAAAAAAAATAAACTGTAACAGTGTAACAAAACTGTAACAGCATTGGGCTTAAATAATCAATGCAAAAGAACTATCGCTCAATCTTCATTAGCGATGTACACCTCGGCACCAAAGACTGTCAAGCCGAAAAACTCAATAACTTTCTCAAACACAACGCCTGCAAAACATTATATCTTGTGGGAGATATTATCGATGCCTGGAAAATCCAACAAAACAAATGGCGATGGAAACAAAGTCACACTAATGTCATTCGTCGTGTACTGGGTCATAGCAAGCGTGGCACTAGGATTGTATATGTGGCTGGTAATCACGACGAGTTTCTTAGACCCTTTATGCAATATGATATCGGATTTGGCATGATTGAAGTCACAAATCAAATAGAACACATAGGTGCAGATGGTAAACATTATCTTGTGGTACACGGAGACATGTTTGATGGCATTACCAGACTGGCACCCTGGTTAGCAATATTAGGAGACAAAGCATATGATTTTATTCTCGGACTCAATACTAGGATTAATTGGATACGTCATCGTTTTGGTTTTGGGTACTTTAGCCTTAGCCTGTTCCTTAAGCATCGGGTCAAAAAAGCGGTAGACTTTATCTTTCACTTTGAACACAACCTTGCTGATTACTGTAAGAAACGTGGGTTTGACGGAGTGATATGTGGTCACATACATCATGCAGAAATAAAAGAGATTGACGGAGTTGCATACATGAATGATGGCGACTGGGTTGAGTCATGCACAGCACTGGTAGAACACCATGATGGCCGTTGGGAGATTGTGACCTGGACACAGGAGAATGACAATGTGGATTCTAATATTGATAGCGGTACACATGGCAGATCCAACGGATCAACCAGCGAAAATAGAATTTTTATTTCAGGATCAAAAGACCTGCGAGCAAGTGCTAAACACAATGAAGTGGCAACTGAAGTTTAAGAGTTTCAAGGTAACAGGCGAATGCAAAAAACAATCTTAATAGTTACCGACAATCTAAAGGACCAGATCAATGGTGTGGTTACCACCTACAAAAATATTGAGGCGCATGCGATTCGCGACAACTATCGTGTTGTATATCTTGATCCCGGGCGGTTCCGCTATGTTGATTGCCCTGGCTACAACGAAGTCAAGATTGCCTTTCCGCGGAAGGTGGGCAAGATACTTGAGGAGATCGCTCCGGATCATATCCACATCGCCACGGAGGGTCCTATTGGTCTGCGTGTTAGACAATATCTTGACAAACACAATTATTGCTACAATACTGCTTACCATACTAAGTTTCCAGAAGGACTTAGAAAACTGTTTGGTATCCCTGAAGCCATTACTTGGCCTCTAGTGCGTTGGTTTCACAAGCACTCAGGCAAAGTGTTGACCACAACAGACACCATGGTTCGAGAATTGCGTGAACATGGATTCGACGGAGAAATTGTTCCGTGGACACGCGGTGTTGACCGTGATATGTTTAATCCCAGCACCAGAGCAAGGGACAGCGATGATGATGTCAAGATACTGGTGTGTGTGAGTCGCGTGAGTAAAGAAAAAAATCTAGACGATTTTTGTCAATTACAGTATCCCAAGAGTCGCAAAATCATGGTAGGTGATGGTCCAGACCGTGAAAGACTAGAAACATTGTATCCGGATGTGGAATTTGTGGGATTCAAAACAGGTGTAGAATTGGCCGAGTATTATGCCATGGCGGATGTGTTTGTGTTTCCAAGTCAGTGGGAAACATTTGGTATTGTTATGATAGAAGCCATGGCATGTGGCACACCTGTAGCGGCATATCCTTGCACGGGTCCAGCAGACGTGGTCGAACAGGGCGTTACTGGATACATGGAACAAAATCTGGCCACAGCAGTACATCGCTGTATTGGACTAAATCGAGAAACTGTGTTGGCAGGAAGTCAACGCTGGTCATGGCAAGAAGCCTGGACAATATTTCGGGACAACCTTGTGCCATTAAAAACGGTGTAACAAAACTGTAACACAATTCTCCGTAAATAATTGTCTACACAGGAGAAAACAGTGAACAAACTATTGGCTATATTATTAGCAACAATTTCAATCTCAGTCACAGCCGGGGACATTACCGGTGCAGGTGCTACATTTCCCTACCCCATATACTCAAAGTGGGCCGAAGCCTACAAGAAAGAAACCAACATTGGACTCAACTATCAATCAATCGGATCCAGTGGCGGCATACGTCAGATCAATGCAAAAACAGTGACCTTTGGTGCAACTGATGCTCCGGTCACAGGCGCAGAACTAGACAAGTTGGCACAAGTACAGTTTCCAGCAATCATTGGCGGTACTGTTCCTATAGTAAACTTGGAAGGTTTTAAACCCGGTGAACTACGCATCACTGGTACTGTGTTGGCCGAAATATATCTAGGCGATATCACAAAATGGAATGATGCTAAACTTGCCACATTGAATCCAGGCAAGCGACTACCCGATCAAGCTATCACAGTGATACATCGTGCAGATGGTTCGGGCACAACATTCAACTTCACAGATTATCTAGCCACAGTTAGTAAACCCTGGGCAGACCGTGTGGGCCGAGGCGCCGCAGTCAAATGGCCAGCTGATAGTTCAGTGGGTGGCAAAGGCAACGAAGGTGTGGCCGCCAATGTGAACCGAGTACGTGGCTCAATTGGATATGTTGAATATGCTTATGTTAAAAAGAACAACATGATCTACATGCAATTACAGAACCGAAATGGCAAATTTGTAGCACCAGATGATTTGACATTTGCCGCGGCAGCCGCTGGCGCTGATTGGTTCAGCGTACCCGGAATGGGCATAAGCATTGTGGATCAAAAAGGTGATGCCACATGGCCTATCAGCACAGCCAGTTTTATCATCATGTACAAGGATCCTAGTGACAAAGTGGCCAGTCAAGATGTATTAAAGTTCTTTGATTGGGCATTCCGCAACGGTCGGAAGATGGCAGAAGAATTGGACTATGTTGCACTACCGGACTCTGTGACTGCAAAAATTCGCAGCCAGGTCTGGAGCCAGATCAAGTAAAAACAAACCGCACACAACGATTGAGTGTGGCTGGAACTCGTAACCAGTACTAAGCACCGCAAGGTGCTTTTTTACGACCGTCGTAAGGTTTTGCAAGGTTGGATTGGGAAATTGCAAGGTTTTGC
>Ga0114960_10003124_pt1 | contig 12759 bp, 9 predicted proteins | sample C_130625_MF_Meta_FD_92637 | JGI IMG/M metagenome (GOLD analysis project Ga0114960, IMG submission 92637) | Freshwater microbial communities from Lake Croche, Canada to study carbon cycling - C_130625_MF_MetaG | ecosystem: Environmental > Aquatic > Freshwater > Lake | place: Lake Croche, Canada... | reverse complement strand
TTCCACCGGTTGCTTGCGTAAGAGTCTGAGTAAGCCCACTAGGTGTTGAAGTAGCGGTGTATGAAGTTATTGCAGAACCATTATTTGAAGCAGGTGCACCAAAGCTAACTGTGGCACTACGTTTGCCAGTTGCAGTTGCAAGGACAGAGGTTGGGGCACTAGGTACACCAACAGTTGTCGTTGAATTAGAAGGACTTGAAGCGGCCGAATCACCCACCGAGTTCCTTGCCTTCACGGTAAAGGTATATGCAGTACCTGCTGTTAATCCAGTCATCGCAATAGTTCCGCTACCGGCTTGCGAGATAGATCCTGTTATTCCACCAGGAGAAGAGGTGGCGGTGTAAGAAGTAATTGTTGCCCCACCATTAGATGCTGGTGCCGTAAATGAAACATTGGCTGTAGTCGCACCAGTTGATGTTGCAATTACTGATGTTGGTGCGCCAGGAGCGGTGTTAGCGCCAGCCCCAACTACAAAATTTGTGAGTTCAACCCAAGACGTAACAGTGCCAGAAGATAGCGAAAATGTGCCATCGGTATTAATTGTTATGTAAGAACCAGAATTTAAGGTTACTGGAACTCTGACACTTAAAACACCAGACGATGCAGTGTAATTTAATTGTATAAATGGTTGAAATGCGCGATTCGCTTTTTGCACGTAACAATTTCCAACTGCTGTTCCAGATGGACAAACTCCCTGAAGGATGATTGATCCGCCCGAATAAATATCAAATGTGCCCATATACCCGTAACCAGCTGAGAAATTAATTGTTTTGTCATATCCCGATACAGGTGTACTTGGAATGCCTAAAGTAGTTCCACCAATGTTCATCTCACTTATTTTAGCAACCGAAAAAGCACTTCCGCCAAAATCGAAATTTACACTGTCACTTGCACTTGTACTTGTGCCACCCAGGATGACTTTATTTGCTGAACTTGAAGTGATAGATACGTTGCCAGAAACTGTTACACCAACGCCACCTACTGATACTGCAAAGCTTGGTGTAGCAAAAAGAATTGAACTAGCAACGACTGATAGAACAGTCAGAATTCGTAGCGTCTTTTTCACAATTAAAACTCCCCGTAAAGCGATTGACCCTGTTTGGCGTTCTTGCAATTTCCATAATTGATTCAGCAAAGCCATGATTTGCCTTAAATTCCTGACTGCTACCACGCTGCACACATTTGGAAATCCTAATGTGTTAGCCCCTAGTTCTCACCCTGAAAAGCCGAATAATTAGCCGATTGAGGGGAATGCCCCAGCGCTAATGGTTGCTTTGCGGCTATATGAGCGCACAAAGTTCAAAATGCCAGCTTTCCCTGTTTGGTGTTAGCCCGGCTCCAACCAATAGTTGATTCCCCCTGCTGCCCCACCCCATGCCGCCAATCGTTAACTTCCCGTTACCCACATCTGCCCTTTCAGCCCCGATTACATATCTATTAGGCGCTGTCGTGACTATTTTTGCCCCATGAGAAATTCAACCTTTATCCGCCCATCCGCCCCCGCTCACCAAGCTGCCTGGCGCCGCGCATTCGCACTCGTTGCGATCGCGGTTATGGCTGCAATAGGTCTGCCTGCAATCGCAACTGCTGCCAACCCGACAGTCGTTAAATTAACCGTTCACTACCAACGCCCCGCTGCTGATTACGCGACTTGGGAACTTTGGTTATGGCGCAACGTCGGAACAGGCGCCGATTCTGAAGTTGATAAAGCTGGCGTTAAATTCTCAGGCGATGATGCTTACGGAAAAGTTGTAACTGTTGATATTAACAATATGGATAAATTCGAAAATATCGGAATCATTGTTCGCAAGGGTGAATGGTTGGCAAAAGATGTTGCGGCCGATCGCTTTATCACTAAGTTTGCTGCCGATGGCACTGCCGAGATTTGGTTACGACAAGGTGACCCCGTTATTTATTACGACAAGCCAACTGGTGAAGTCGCAGTTCCGGCCGGAAGCAAGTTAGCAAAACTTTATGACTCAGCCGATTTCATTTCCAAGTACACCTATACCGGCAACGATCTTGGCAATACATACAGCAAGACTGAAACCAAGATGCGTGTGTGGGCACCAACTGCAACTGCTGTGAAAGTTGTTACCTACGCAAAAGCCGACACCGCACTAGCCGAAGGTGTTGAAACTGCGATGACCCAAGATGTAAACGGAACTTGGATCGCTAAGGTCTCGGGCGATAAAGAGGGTTTGATTTACAACTATCGCGTCACTGTCGATGGCAACACCAACGAAGCAGTTGATCCATATGTTCGCGCAACCACACTTAATGGTGCGCGCGGCGTGGTGATAGATCTAGCCAAGACCAACCCGGCAAATTGGAAAAAAACTAAGCCAGCTTTTAGCGGCAAAGCAACCGATGCAGTTATCTACGAACTACACGTGCGTGATCTTTCAATGGATGCCTCGAGTGGAATTCCAGCGGCGCACAAGGGTAAGTTCTTAGCTTTCACAGATCTAAACACCACAAATAACGGCCAAAAGACTGGTATTTCAGCGATTAAGGACCTTGGCGTGACCCACGTTGAGTTGCTGCCAATCTTTGACTTCGCATCCGTTAACGAAGCCGACCCATCATTTAACTGGGGCTATGACCCAATGAACTACAACGTTCCAGAAGGTTCATATAGCTCTGACCCAACTAAGCCAACAGCGCGCATCACTGAGTTAAAGCAAGCGATTCAAGCGATGCACGATCAGAAATTGCGCGTGAACATGGATGTTGTTTACAACCACGTTTATAACGCAGGCAATTTCAGCGAAGAAGCAATCGTGCCGGGATACTTCTTCCGCACTGATGAAACTGGCACGCTAACTAATGGCAGTGGCTGCGGAAACGATGTGGCATCTGAGCGCCCAATGGTTCGCAAATTTATCGTTGACTCAGTTAAGTACTGGGCGAGTGAATACAACCTCGACGGTTTCCGTTTCGACCTAATGGGCTTGATGGATATTCAAACCATTAACGAAATAACTGCGGCCCTTAAGGTGATTGATCCAACAATCATCGTAATCGGTGAAGGCTGGAACATGGGAACGTTGCCAGAAGATCAGAAAGCAAATCAAGTAAATATTGCGAAGTTAAATAACGTCGCACATTTCAATGATCAAATTCGCGATGGTCTTAAGGGCTCGGTCTTTAGCTCAACTGATACCGGTTGGGCAACTGGCAAGATCAGCGCTGCTAGCGATATCTTGGCCGGCATTGTTGCTAATACTGACTACAGCGCAGCATTCTTAACAAAATGGACAACAACTTCTCCTGCGCAATCAGTTAACTATGTTGAATCACATGACAATTTAACTTTGGCTGACAAATTAACTGCCAGCGTTAAGGGCGTAACACCTGCCGGAGTTGCACAGTTAAGCCAGTTTGCTTCATCGGTTGCGTTCTTGTCACAAGGCGTGCCGTTCTTGCAGGCTGGCCAAGAGTTCTTGCGATCAAAAAATGGCAATGACAACAGCTATAGCGCAAGCGATGCGGTGAACTCATTGAAGTGGTCAACCAAAGTTAAATACGTGGCCACAACCAAGTATTACCAAGGGTTATTCGCACTTCGCGCGGCTCACCCAGCTTTCCGCATGAATACAACCGCAGCTGTTAAGGCGAACCTAAAGTTCTTAACAACTACCAACGATGTAATCGCTTACTCAATTAACGGTAAAGCCGTGAAAGATGCAGCGACAACAATCGTAGTTATTCATAATCCAAATGCTGGTGCCACAACAGTGACACTGCCAAATGCAAAGAAGTGGGCGATCGTAGTTAAGGGCGGCGTTGCCGGTACCAAGACAATCGAATCAATCACAGCTGGCAAAGTAAGTGTTGCGGGTCAAACCACAATGGTGCTGACTCAGTAGTTCATTTACTTCAAAGTTCTAAAGAAGTGGCTCGCATCTAACTGATGCGGGCCACTTTTTATTTAAATGCAACCTTACACAAAGTAATTTTACGAAACGCACAACAAAGAGCGCAAACCATTGCAAACTAATAATAATTGGTGGTTAAATAGGTCATGCAGAGGGCGTAAGCCCCCTGCATGACTTGTTCGGTCGTTAACTTATGTGGTCTTCCCGTCCATTGCGTGGGCGGGATTTCCTTTTCTCAAAGTGTTTAAGCAAAGCTTTTAACGCTTCGAGAATGAACTTAAGCCATAAGGCTAGTTCGCTCATAAGTTCTCCTTTCTCAACTATCTACCTTGATTGCGCAAGGAATCTTCGGCGTCTGCCAAAGAAAGTTGGGCCAATAGCCGCAGCAATTGGCGCATCTTGAAAGCGTTGAGATTGGAAACCGAACACCGGTGAAGTTATTGCAAATCTAATTCGGTAAAAGTTTCAAATTGATTTGCTGTGTATGAGAATTTCTGTAAATTGTTTTTACTACGTAAAGTAATTTTAGGAAGCAGAATATAGTTTTACGAAACGCACATCAAAATGTGCAAACCATTGAGAAGTACTACCTATCCGTGATAGAAAGAACCCCTCAAGAAGTAATTCCTGAGGAGTTCTTGTTTTGGACTTAGGCTTTAACCAAAGTCGCCGCGATCACGGCGACTTTGCCTTTTCACCCACAAAACCCGCACCCTCTTCGCAAAGTCATCACAGAGATTCCTAAAGGTTGGCACGCAATATGTGCCTGTAAGCAAAGGCATCAAGCCAGCGCACAGAGAAAGGCTCACCATGAAAAACACTCGCACCGCAGCAGCCGCCCTACTTATCGCCGGCTTCGCACTAACTTCAACTGCCTCATCTTTTGCCGCAGACACCACTAAGGCAGACCGAGTCGCAGCACGCACTGCATTCCAAGCACAGATGGATGCCTTCAAGGCCGCCGCAGCCGCCCGCCACACCGCAGCCGATGCCGCACACGCAACTATTGATGCCGCACACGCAACCGCAAAGGCTGCCGTAGCTGCTGCTACAACACCTGAACAAAAGGCCGCTGCAAAGGCTGCCTTCGATGCCGCCCGCGCTGCAGCAAAGGCAACTGTGCCCTCGAAGCCAGTTAAGCCAACAAAGCCAGCTATCTTGGTAAAGGTAAAGCCATAACCAACTCGAACTTCATAACGCAATACAAGGGCGCGTAACTACGCCAACTAGTTTTACTTCTCCTCTAGGGATACAAAACTCCCACCGCGTTGGATCGGTGGGTGTTTTGTTTTGCTCAAACATTAAGCGCTAGGCCGATAACATTGCCCTATGCGCCTCTACATTGCTGGAATCAACGGAATGGTTGGCTCAGCAATCGCAGAAGAGGCCAATAAACAACGTCATGAAGTACTCGGCAAGAGTTCCAAAGAACTTGATTTAACAAACCGAGAAGCTGTTTTTACTGAGATGGAATCAGTCAAGCCTGATGCCTTAGTAATCGCGGCAGCCAAAGTTGGTGGCATTGGTGCTAATTCAACCTTTCCGGTTGATTTCTTATCTGTAAACCTACAAATTCAAACAAACCTTTTAGATGCCGCACATGCTGCCGATATTGAGAGAGTTTTATTCCTTGGCTCTTCATGTATCTATCCAAAATTTGCGCCTCAACCAATTACTGAATCAGCTCTGCTAACTGGCGAACTAGAGCCAACTAATGAGCCATATGCGATCGCCAAGATTGCTGGCCTAAAACTGGTCGAGGCATACCGAAAGCAATACGGGCATAAGTGGATTTCAGCAATGCCAACAAACCTCTATGGCCCACGAGATAACTTCGATCTTGAATCAGCGCATGTTCTACCTGCTTTGATTCACAGATTCCATAATGCAAAAGTTAATAATTCGCCTGAAGTGGCCATCTGGGGTGACGGAACCCCGCTACGAGAATTTCTGCATGTAGAAGATTTGGCCTCTGCTTGTTTGATGTTGCTTAAAGAGTATGACGGGTCAGTTGCCATAAATGTGGGCAGTGGGCAAGAGACTTCAATCCTTGACTTAGCTCAAAGCATCGCAAAAGTCGTTGGCTTTGACGGTGCCATTAGATTTGATCAAACCAAACCAAATGGCACTCCCCGAAAGCTCTTAGATACTCATTTTCTTAACAATCTAGGCTGGAAAGCCCAGATTGCTCTAAGGGATGGTTTAGCCTCAACCTATGCTTGGTTCCTAGACAACGACGCTAAGGGAAGTAATTAATGAAACGCGCACTAATAACTGGTGTTACCGGTCAAGATGGTTCCTATCTGGCCGAGCTATTGCTAAGCAAAGGTTATGAAGTTCACGGAATCATTCGGCGTAGTTCGACTTTTAACACTTCTCGCATTGATCATTTATATAAAGACCCACACGAAACTGATAATCACTTTCATCTTCACTATGGGGATATTACCGATGGCGTGGGAATCTCAAATATCTTGCGTGAAATCGAGCCGGATGAAATCTATAATTTGGCGGCGCAAAGTCATGTAAAGGTTTCTTTTGAAATGCCTGACTTCACAGCTCAAGTCGATGCAGTTGGAACAATCAGATTGCTCGAAGCCATCCGAGCTTCAAAGATAGATACTCGATTTTATCAAGCTTCCACGTCTGAACTTTTTGGTAGCACTCCGCCGCCACAATCAGAGTTATCACCATTTGCCCCTCAAAGCCCTTATGCCGCAGCAAAGCTCTACTCATATTGGGTGGTTCGCAACTATCGAGACGCTTATGGGCTACACGCAACAAATGGAATTCTTTTTAATCACGAGTCTCCACGTCGCGGTGAAACATTTGTAACTCGCAAAATTACGATTGCTGCTGCCAAGATAAAACTTGGCCTGCAAGACAAACTCTATCTGGGTAATTTAGATGCAATTCGTGACTGGGGATACGCCAAGGAGTATGTCGAAAGTATGTGGTTAATGCTCCAGCAAGATTCTTCAAATGACTACGTGGTTGGCACAGGGGTAGGTGCCACAGTTAGAGATTTCTGCGCAGCTTCTTTCAGTGCAGTCGGCCTAGATTATCGAGACTATATTCAGACTGAGGATAGATATCTTCGCCCAACAGAAGTAGATGCATTGATTGCCGACTCAAGTAAGACAAAGTTAAGGTTGAATTGGTCTGCAACTACACATTGGCAAGAACTTGCCAAAATTATGGTCGCTGCTGATCTAGAAAGGCTTAGTTAAAGACCCATTAACTTTGCTTGTCGATCAAAATCAGGGACTGCATTGCGAACTTCCTCAAAAGTTCCACTGGCAACGATTTTGCCTTTATCCATGTAAAGAACTAGATCAGCAACTCGAACTGTTGAAAGTCTGTGCGCAATCAATACAATCGTAGTTGAACCTTTTAATTTTTGGATATCGCTTGAAATGCTCTCTTCGGTTCCGCCATCAAGAGCACTAGTCGCTTCATCAAGGACCAAAAGCTTTGGCTTGGTAAAAAGAGCACGAGCAATTCCAATTCGCTGCCGCTGGCCACCACTAATTTTGGCTCCTCTCTCACCAAGGTTCGAATCTAGGCCATCTGGAAGGGATGAAACAAAATCAGCTAATGAGGCAATTCGAATTGCCTCATTTACGAGCTCGTCGGTGGCAGCCTGTATCGGATACCCCAGCCCAACATTTTCACGAATTGATCCATTAATTACTACGCCATCTTGAGGTACATACGCAATCGCACCTGGCCAATTTGAGATAGCCTCAAGTGGTGAAACCCCAGAAATACGTACATAACCAGTGTCAGGTTGTAAAACTCCCAGTAGAACATCTACCAGGGTCGTCTTTCCCGCACCTGATGGACCTACGACGGCGATCACTTTCCCAGGTTCTGCTTTCACAGAAATATTTGCTATCGCTTTCTCTGTTTTATCTGGATATGTTAAGGAAACATTTGAAATTTCTAACTCAGGCTTGAAGCCTACGTGTTCAGTCCTCACTTCATCGTCAAAGTTGACTTTGATTGGGTCATTTCCCAAAAAGGCAACTAAATCTAAGGTTGGTTTCGCGGTACCTAAACCTTCTTTGATCATCAACATGCCCTGCTGAAGTCGAAGCACTGCTGGGGCAATTCGAGTACCGGCTGCAACAAAGATAGCCAAGGTCGCGAACGCGTGCGATGCATCTTTCATTGTAAATTGAATGGCGCCAATCAAAACAGCGCCAACAATAACTGTGGTTTCGATTACATACTTACTTATGTATGGCATGAAACTAATTTCTGCACTTAGATCTGATAGCTCATATCGACTCTTTGTGATTTCTCGGGAGTAATAATCCCTCCTGTTTCGCACAATAGATTCTCGATATGAGGAGAAAACTTCAATAATCTTTTCGTTACTTCTAATCGAAATTTGAGAACTTCGCAACCCTATTTGGCCAGCTCGTTCATGCATCAACCAATACAAAAGAAGTGCGACTGAACCAAATATTAGAACTGTTCCAACTGAAGTTGTTGGATCAACTAGGAATAACCCAAATACTAAAATTACTAATAATGATACGTCTGCAATTAAGACAACAGATAAGCCTAAAATTTGCAGCGTGACAACTTCTACGCCGCGAGTCACCGCGTACAGGGCTTCCTGAGAAGACCACCTTTGAATGACGAGATATGGCTGAGAAAGAAATCTCGAGATTAAGTCTTCCGAAATTGAGGCACTGCGCCGACTCAAAAAATAAAGAATACGCCTTGTAAATAATATAGAAAAAATTGTACGTCCGACTAATAGCAAAACTGCCGTCAAGCTAATTGCAATAGCTTGATTTTGAAAACTTGCATTAGAAAGACCAAGAAATGAAAGCACCGTATTAACTCGATCACCCGGATCCTTGGATTGAATTCCGGATATTGACAAAGTGCCTAGGAGGCCAATTGCAAGCACTCCAGCTAGATCCAGCATTCCTAGAAATACCTGAATGATCGTTACGATTCCGAGCTTACGCTTATCACTTTTTGACAACATGTCTAAAGCACTACGAAAACTTTCAAAGGCTTTTATAGTCTCTGGATTTTCGTCGTTTTTCATATATTTTGTTCACCGAGAAAAAGGATCAATGTGGCAGAAACGCGATAATCTCGATACAACTCAACTAAGTGAACGTTTATCGATGTTATGTATGAAGCGGACATGGACGTATCCTACTTAGACTCTAGTAAATTTATGGCGAGCAACATAGCTCGAGACGACCTTTTCTCTGACTTCAGTTTCTTTTCTAACTTTATCGCACTAAAATTGTCAAGGTAGCGAAGATTGCGAATGACTTAGCCAATTCTCCAATTTAGCATAGACAGAATCAATTTCTGAACTAGTGTACAAATTGCCATTTATTCTTGCCAATTCTCTGAAGAAATAAGTTCTATAAGGATGATTAAATATTTCAAATATTTTGCACTCAGGAGTTGAAAAGACGAGATTCGAGAGTGCCGCTCCATGAATAGCTACGATCTCGGTCGCATTTGAAAAGATATCAATTTGCTCTTTACATGAATAGTTATCTGGATCTACGACTTTAAAACCAAAGGGGATCATCAAATTTGTCAGCGAAGCTTCAAAATTGACATCTGACCTTGCTTTGCCATTTCTAAGCAAAAGAATTTTTTTAGGATTAGATTTATCGACAAGTGTGTGGCTCTTTAAAGATTTAAGTTTTTCAACTGACCATCGCGAGTTTGAGCGCAAGTAACTAGGAACGATTAAATTTTCAACAAACTGTACATTGTTTTCAAGAGTTTGTAATCGTACGCCTGCCAGTTGCAATAACTCCATTACAAATTTAGGCTGACCTTCCAGAGATATGAAATTTAGATTCGGAATATCCCGATTTGTAGTCATAATTTCGGGAAGTTCCTCAAGCAAAAAATGAAAAAAATAATTCTGAATTGCGACTGGATAAAAATTTCCTTGCAACAAACTGCGAGCTTTCGATTTGCGTATATCTCGTATTTGATTCCAGTATTGCCCGCTATATACTTCCGAAGTGAGCATGCCACTGTTGAAGATATGACCCGTATCAAGTTGAATAAAATTTGCACGCAAGTCAATTCTTACATTATTTAGGAAGTTCAAATTTTCATTGGTATCTATAGCATTAATTGATTTACTCAAATGAGAAATAGATTCCAAATTTCCTTTTTTGCCAATAAAAAAACTAATCATGGGGGCCCCAAAATACATAAACTCAATTAGTCTTGCCACGGCACCAACTGGATTGGTCATCCAACGTTTTAATTTTTTTAATAAAGAAATTGGCCTGTTATTTCTCCACTTTTTAAAATCTTCACTCATAATTTCCCGTCGCAATCTTCGACATAGCCTTTTAACTTGTGACAATCATTGTTCTAAACTTAACACCTACCACAGGGTCTAATAAGAGTCCTACAAGACTCGAAATCTTTCTAGTTCACGCACTGTGATGCCCAAGCCTAAGATATCGTTTTTGTAGTTGATTCTGAAGTACTCCATGTCATTTAAAATTGCTAGTCTTTGAAAACACCGTACGAATCTATCTGTTCCAATTTCAACCAATTTTGTCCCCGGATGCATCCAATTAACCCCTGATAGACCTGCGCCGTGAATACCAGCTAAAACTTCTGCGGATGAAATCTCTGCAATCTGATCAGCTAGTGTCATCTTTACTGTATTTAATATCTTCCACCCACTATTTTCTAATATGCGGATTAACTCCTTTTCAAACGAAGGTGATCGTGAATTGCCAATTCTCGAGATATAAATTTTTTTGCCAGGTATTAACTCTGAGAAATAAACTCCAAAATGTTTTTGAATAATTGCTAGATCTTTTGGATGTGGCCAACCTACATTTGATTTTTTGGTTATAAAATGATGCTCACTACAGTTTAAAAATCTAGGTACTTCCAGGTAATCAATTGAGTTTGTCTTTAAAAAATCAGAAACGAAGCTAGGTCTTTCTATTGAGACAATAGTCAAAGGCTCAGACAGTTTTTCTCGAAGATAAAGGTAGTGAGGCAAATCTTCGTTTAGCCAATGGTAGTAACCATTAGTGCTGAGGCTAATTAATGGTCTTTCACCGAGATACTTAGACCTCAAGATGAGACGAGGTGGTTTGGTGTAGTTTGTAGCCGATAGGTATTCTGGCGACCAACTACTCGACTCGGATATCAGTTTGCGATTCGAAGTAAACAATATTCCTGTTTTCGCATCTAATGTCACGTTAGAAATTTTCAGATGGTAACTCTCTTGAAATGTATGACCTAAAAGGTTGCCACTTTCAAAGTCTGTATAAGAAAAATTTTCTAGTTCGGAGTACTTTTCTATTATTTCAAATTTTGATTTATATGGATTTTCGCCATGGATTAGCGTCTCAACAGAGTTCAAGGTCAAACCGAATAGGATTTGAGATTTTGTCACGAAACGAGATTTAATCCACGCAATAACATAAAGAAATTCGAGAAGATTTGGTTTAGTTACTTTTTCAAGATACTTCATGATCGAATTCTGACTAAAGGCGGCATTGTTTTAGACTAATCGAATCTAACTTTTCCAGAACTGGTTTCAATTTCAACTGCAACAATTCCTGTATCGCCATCATTTGCTTCTACTGAAACCCATTCGACTTCTATGCCGTTTCCAATAGCCGTCTTAACTTCTGAGCCAAGCCATTCGGATATTGCTGTTTCATCACCGGCTATTTCAATCTTTACTATCTTTGCAACAGCTTTGCCATCAGTGGAGGGGTGATGATTTTTGATCCATTGAACAAAGAATGGCATTTGGCGATCTTCTAAGGTGCCGAGAACACCAATTTGCTTCCAACTTAAATCTGTTCCGTCTGGCTTAGTGCGGTGACCATCGACTGCTGGGCGTCCTAAACGAGTTTCAACGGCCGCTAAATCCTCAACAGCCACAACCCAAGTAAGCCATCCGCCACCTTCTGCTGCACGCTTTGACACAGCCTTACCAAAAGGTGATGAATCAGATGCTGGGTGATCTAGCGGGCATACAACTTCAATGTACTGACCATTTAGAAGAGGAGCTGTGAAGTTACGGGTACCAAATCTTGGGTGCACGCCACCATCAACAAAGGTGGTTCCTAATCGAGAACCTAGTCTTTGGACGGTATCTGCTAACTGGTCATGTGAAGTTACATAAGAAACATGGTCTAGGCGCATGAGCAAATCTTGCCCTATCAAAGGGGGTGCTTTTTACCACTTTTTGAATGGCGAAGAATGATTTTCACGCGGGCAGCCCTCATCCAACACCACCCCATAGCCCTGGCCACGGGGTTGCTGGTGAAGATTTGTCTTCGAATTTGCGCTTTCTCCGCATGCATCTTAAACAAGTTTTTATCTGAAACTCCGTCCGGTTCCATTATGGCAAGAATTTCAGGAAGTTTTCTGGCGCCAGCGTCCCCTATCACTTCTAGGCAGAGTTTGTAGTCCGCAGCAATTCTAAATTGCGTATCAAAGTTTCCAGCACTCAGAAGTGAATCTTTACGAAAAATCATTGCTTGATGACATGAACCTCTTCTTGAAAGCAAGAACTTAGTCTGAGTCAATTTGCCAGCACGTTGTTTAAACATTCGGGCGTCATTTTCAACTTTGTATCCACCAACTACAAATCCATATCGGCTATTTTTTAATGCATTAAAGCCAATATTTAGAGAGCTCACGGAATAAAACTGATCTCCACTATTCATAAACCAAAGATAATCGGCGCGAGACTTGTCAATCCCTAAATTCATCGCCTCGTATATCCCCTGATCTAACTGCTTAACTAAAGTGAATCTAGAGTCAATTTTGCAGAATTCAGTGGCAACGTCATATGTGGAATCTTCAGATTGGCCATAAACAATTA
>Ga0114960_10003120_pt1 | contig 12761 bp, 9 predicted proteins | sample C_130625_MF_Meta_FD_92637 | JGI IMG/M metagenome (GOLD analysis project Ga0114960, IMG submission 92637) | Freshwater microbial communities from Lake Croche, Canada to study carbon cycling - C_130625_MF_MetaG | ecosystem: Environmental > Aquatic > Freshwater > Lake | place: Lake Croche, Canada... | reverse complement strand
GTCCGCCTGAAGGATTCCATCCATGCGCCATCGTCGTAAGGGCCGTGTGCTCGGCCGCAGTCCGTCTCACCAGCGTGCCCTTCTCCGCAACTTGGCCGCGGCACTCATGCTCACCGAGCGGGAGTACGAGGCTGGTGAAGTGGGGGCTCCGAAGGTGGCTGGTCGTATCATCACGACCGTGGCCAAGGCCAAGGAAGTTCGGCCGGTGGTGGAGCGTTCGATCACGATTGCCAAGCGTGGCCTGAAGTCGATCGAGCAGGCCAAGGAGTTCGGCACGACCGCGGCGCGTGACTCCGCTGCCTGGAAGCAGTGGCGGGAGAGTGATCAGTGGCAGAAGTGGGCTCAGGCCATGGCACCCGCCGTCACTGCCCGCCGTCGGGTGGTCAGGCTCCTCGGTGACAAGAAGGCGGCCCGCATTGTTTTCGAGCGAATCGCCCCTCGATTCGTCGATCGGCCGGGCGGTTACACCCGGATCCTCAAACTCGCCACCCCCCGACTCGGTGACGCGGGTCCGCGAGCGGTGTTGGAGTTCGTCGGCAGTGGGCCGCAGGTTGATCTTGGCGCTGCCCCGCAGGTGCAGGCTCGCCGTCCCTCCAGGGGTGCTGGCGCCACTTGACACAGGTCCCGCTTGGTCCCGCTTGGGGCTTTTGGGCCCTTTTGGGGAACCGGCCGCCGAGAGTGTCGGTTCAATGGCGGCCGGTGGGTAGCGGACTTCCTGCCAAGGGGTTTTTGTCTCTTCCAGACGCATTTTTTCGCCCCCGCGGCGACTTTCGCTCGCCTTCCAGGCCCTTCAGGATGGAACCTGGGGTTGCGCGGTGGATTGCGTCGATGAAAAAGGATAGACTTTCCATCACGCGATGCGTTGGGCCGTGCAGTGGCAGAGAGGGGGCAAGCTCTCTGTTGTTGGATGGTCGCCGGTCAACATTCGGGCTTCGGTCCGGATGATGATTGGGGCTTTCCCTTGCACCCCGCACGCTGGAGGTCGGCCATGGCGAGGCACGTACATTCAGGTTGGTGTCGATCGAAGTCCGCCTTTCTTGGCGCGCACTTGGTTTTCGTTGTTCACTTGGTTTTCGTCGTTTGCTTGGCTGCGGTTTCCCCGCTTCCCGCTGCCGCCCGCGAAAAGGATGAGCACTTCGGCCTGCCGGAGGTAAAGTTCATCAACCAGCAGGTTGCGGCCGGGTGGTTCGATGCCAAGCTCAAGCCTTCGGAGCCCGCTTCGGACCAAGAATGGTGCCGTCGGGTCTATCTCGACATCATCGGCCGTGTACCGACCGTCCGGGAACTCGACGAGTACGTCGCCGACAGCTCGCCGGTGAAGCGGGCCAATCTCGTCGGACGACTCCTCGGAGACGATTACGTCGACGAGTACGCTCGCAATTGGGCGGATGTCTGGACGACCGTGCTCGTTGGTCGGAGCCTGGAGAACGACAACGTCAACCGCAGTGGCATGCGGCAATGGTTGCGGCGGTCGTTCTCGAAAAACATCCCGTACGACAGATTCGTTTCCGAGTTGGTCACCGCCACCGGGGTCAACAAGGCCGGGGAGAAGGGCTTCAATGGGGCCACGAATTTCCTCTCTGGGAAACTCGAAGACAATGGCATTCAGGCCACCGCCAAGACCGCTCAGGTATTCCTCGGCCTCCAGGTGCAGTGCACGCAGTGCCACAACCATCCCTTCAACAAAGGGAAGCAAAACCAGTTCTGGGAGTTCAACGCCTTCTTCCGGCAGGCACGTGCCAAGCGCAGGTTCGAAGGCACGCGGGAAGTCCAGGCCATCGAACTCGTCGACGAGGATTGGGCCGGCGAAGGGGGCAACGCCTCTCAGGCCGAGCTTTACTACGAACTCCGCAACGGGCAGATGAAAGTCGCCTATCCGGTTTTCATCGACGGGACGACCGTCGATTCCACTGGCTACCTCCCGGCGAAGATGGACGATGGCACGGAGTATGGTGTCAACCGTCGCCAGGCGCTGGCGCAACTCATCGTCGACAGCCCGCTGATGCCCAAGGCAGCGGTGAACCGGATCTGGAGCCACTTCTTCGGCTACGGTTTCACCCGGCCCATCGACGATCTCGGCGAACACAACGCCCCATCGCATCCTGAATTGCTCGATGGCCTGGGCGAGCGTTTCCGCGGGCAGAGCTTCGACACGAAGGAACTGATCCGTTGGATCACGCTTTCCCACGCCTACTCTCTTTCCAGCCGGATCGGCAAAGGCAACGCTGCCGATGATCCCGCCGTGGGGGAGAAGCCGAAGTTCTCCCACTTCTATCTCAGGCAGATGAGGCCTGAGGAGCTCTATCAATCGCTGCTGACCGCCACCGAGGCCGACCAGGCTGAGGAGAAGGGGGAGAAAGCGGCCCGCAAAAAGGATGAATGGCTCTCGCAGTTCATCATCGCCTTCGGCACCGACGAAGGAGACGAGGCAACCACCTTCAACGGCTCCATCCCGCAGGTGCTGATGATGTTCAACGGGGATCTGGTCAAGACGGCGACGGGGACGGGCAAGGGGGGCTTCCTCGACCGCATTGCTGCCTCCGACATGACCAACGCTCAGCGGATCGATTCCCTCTATGCAGCGGCACTTGCCAGGAAGCCGACTCGCAAGGAAATCAAACTTGCCAACCAGATGATGGTCGCCCGCAAGGGAGATGCCATTAGTGCCCTCCAGGACATCTGGTGGGCCGTTCTCAATTCCAACGAGTTCATCATCAACCACTGATCCTCACACTGGTCCCTGGTCCGCTCAAAGCCAAGACGCCCCACTGCTCCCCTCACCCCTGTCCACCCCGAGGATTCTCTCCATGTCCGCCTCCAGCCGTTTCATCGACGGGATGAGCCGCCGACACTTCATGAGCCATGTCGCGGGCGCAGCTGCCCTCGCCGCCCCGGCGACGGCCTTTACCAACTCGATTCTCGCCAATGCCGCTGATCTGAAGAAGCGGCACAAGTCGGCCATTCTCCTCTGGATGGGAGGCGGCCCCAGCACCATGGACATCTGGGATCTCAAGCCAGGAGCGGCGACCGGCGGTCCCTTCAAGCCGATCTCGACAAGCGCCGACGGGATCCAGATCTGCGAGCACATGCCGCTGATGGCCCAGCAGATGCACCACATGTCGCTCGTGCGCTCGATGAGTACGCGCGAAGCAGACCACATGCGTGGCCGCTACTACATGCACACCGGCTACGTGCCGAATCCCAACGTCGAGCACCCCAGCTACGGCGCCGTGATTGCCCACGAACTGGCCGATCAGGTGCCCGATCTGGAGATCCCCCCCTTCGTCTCCGTCGGCAGTGGGAGCGTCGGCCCGGGATTCCTGGGAATGTCGTGGTCGCCGTTCGTCGTCGACTCCAACGGCAATGTCCGCAACCTCGACATGGGGATCGATCCGACCCGGCTGTCGCAGCGGCTGGAGATGCTTTCGGCGATCGAGGAAAAGTTTATCGGCGAGAAGCGCGGGGGCTCGTCCGACGACCACGCCAAGATTCTCTCCAAGACGGTCAAGCTCATGACGAGCGACCAGATGGAGTCCTTCAAGGTCATGAAGGAGCCGAAGGATGTCCAGGACCGCTACGGCAACACCGGTTTCGGTCGGGGCTGTCTCATGGCCCGCCGTTTGGTGGAGCAGGGGGTGCCGTTCGTCGAGGTCGATCTCGGCGGCTGGGACAACCACGCCGACATCTTCAAGACACTCTCCGACAACAAGCTCCCGGAACTCGACAAGGCGATGGCGGCACTCGTCTCCGATCTTGCGGAGCGTGGTCTGCTCGACGACACGGCAATCATCTGGATGGGGGAGTTCAGCCGGACTCCGAACATCAACGGCAACGGTGGGCGTGATCACTGGGCCCGCAGTTGGAGCGTGGCCGTCGGTGGTGCCGGCTTCAAGCGCGGGGTGGTCGTCGGCGAGACGAGCTCCGATGGCAAGGAAGTGGTGACGGAGCCGTATTCGGCCCAGGACCTCATGGCCAGTGTGCTGAAGTCGCTCGACATCTCCCTGGAGACGACGTTCACGGCTAAGAACGGCCGGCCGATGAAGATCGCCAACGCCGGTAAGGTGATCAAGGAGTTGTTCGCCTGAGCCCTCCTGCCGACGGGGCAGAGGCCGAACGGTCTCCGGTCGGCCTGGGGAATGGCCAAAGCGCTGGCTTGGGAGCTGACCTGGGCGCTGGCTTGGGTAATGGCTCGGTGGCCTCCCCCCGGGAGGCTGATGTGACGGGCAACGTCCCCGGTCCAGCGGTCAACCACCTCTCGCAGGAAGCCTCTCCCGCAAGCCAGCCGCGGGCCGGCGGCGTCGCGTCGCTCCCGGGGACGGTTCGTCCGGTGCTCCTGCTCGTGCTGCCGGCGCTTCTCGAGCAGGTGCTCGCGATCTCGGTCGGCTTCACCGACAAATGGCTGGCGGGAAACCTTCTCGAGGGCCCTGCATTCCTGGCGGCAGTCGGGCTGGTCGGCTACGCGCTCGGGTTTCTCCCGGGGCTGTTTGCGGTTCCGGCGGTGGCGGCGACAGCCCTGGTGGCCCGGTGCGTCGGCGGGGGGGATCTCATCGGGGCCCGACGGGCTGCCGGGCAGGCGTTCATCGTCGGCGGTGTGTTGGTCGGGGTCGTAGGGCTGGCGGCCGCCCTGGGGGGGAGGAGGCTCGTGATGCTCCTCGGGCTGCCCGCCGCGAGCACCGGCCTGGCGATGGAATACCTGGAGATCGTGATTCCGGCACTTCCCGCCATGATGATCATCGGCGTCGGGGTGGCGATCCTCCGTGGTTCCGGCGACATGGTGGCGGGCTTGATGTCGATGACGGTCGTGAACCTCGTCAACGCCGGCGCCAGCTACGCGTTGGCAGCCGGAGTGGGCGGGCTTCCCCGCCTCGGCTGGCAGGGACTGGCTTGGGGAACGCTCATCGGCTACGGCTGTGGGGCCATCTGCACCCTGTGGCTTCTCACTCGCCGTGACCGGCAACTCCGCCCCGCCCCCGGCGATCTCGTTCCTGACCGCCACTGTCTCAGACGCATCCTCTCGGTGGGACTGCCAGCGGGGATGGACGCGATCGGCAACGCCATCTGCCATCTGTGGTTCCTTTCGGTCATCAACCGGCTCGGGGATGTCGACGCCGCCGCCCACGCCGTCGCCATCACCATCGAATCGCTCGCCTTCCTGCCGGGAAGTGCCTTCGGGCTGGCTGCGGCCACGCTTTCCGGGCAGTTTCTCGGTGCCCGGGACGAGCGCCGTGCCCGGCAGAGCGTGTGGTTGGCCGCCGCCGGGTGTGTCGGATTGATGACGGCGATGGGGGTGCTGTTCCTCGTCGCCGCCGATCCGCTGGCCGGCTGGTTCGTGGGAGGAGAGGGGCGACAGTCGGAGGTGGCGTCATTGACGGCCCGACTCGTGCGGATTGTCGCCTTCGCCCAGCCCCCCCTGGCGATGCTCATGGTCTTTTCCGGGGGCCTCCGCGGTGCCGGAGCGACACGCCCGCCGCTGTTGGTGAACTTCCTCGGGATGATCATCGTTCGCCTGCCGCTGGCGATGCTTTTGGCCTGGCCCCAGGTGCCGCTGCCGGGGGGCGTGACGATCGAGGGCTGGGGATGGGGGGCGGTGGGGGCCTGGTACGCGATGGCGATCGACCTCACGGTCCGCGGTGTGGCAATGGCGCTGATCTTCTCGGGAAGGCGGTGGACGCGGGCCGGCGATTGATCGCTCCGACAGCGATCTCAGAGGGCGGGGGCGGGATTGGCATGGTCCCCCGCCGCGACGACGATACACTCCATGGACTTTCGCCGTCGCAAGGCCCGGCATGCCCGGTGCCCGGACGGCCCACCCGTCGCTTCCCGACCGAGCCCGCCCGCGGAGCCCCTCGATGGCTGTGGATCTTGATGTCGAACAATGGTCGACCGCCGACGCCTCGGACCTCTACGAGGTGTCGCGGTGGGGGAATGGTTACTTCTCGGTCGGGCCCAACGGCCACCTCCTCGTCCATCCCGACAAGGATCCGACGAAGAGCATCGATCTGAAGTCGCTCGTCGACCGGCTCCAGGTGCGCGGGATCGACCTCCCCATCCTCCTCCGCTTCGCCGAGATCCTCCAGCACCGGCTCGGTGAGATCCACGGGGCCTTTGCGACCTCGATGAAGGAGGCGGGATACCGGGGCGACTACTGTTGCGTCTATCCGGTGAAGGTGAACCAGCAGCGGCAGGTGGTCGAGGAGGTGCTGCAGTTCGGCCGCCCGTACCGCTTTGGCCTCGAGGCGGGAAGCAAGCCCGAACTCCTCGCCGTCATCGCCTTGGCTGACAACGACACGCCGATCATCTGCAATGGCTTCAAGGATCCGGAGTTCATCGAGACGGCGATGCTCGCGCAGAAGATCGGGCGCAACATCATGCCGGTCGTGGAGCGGTTTTCCGAACTGCAACTGATCCTCGAATACGCCGAGAAGCTCGGTGTCCGCCCGCGGATCGGGATGCGCGTCAAGCTCGCCGCCCGAGGGAGCGGCCGTTGGCAGGCGTCTGGCGGGTTCCGCAGTAAGTTCGGGCTGACGGCGAGCGAACTCCTCCGCGGGCTCGAGGTGCTCGCCGCCCGCGACATGCAGGACTGCTTCCAACTGCTCCACTTCCATCAGGGGAGCCAGATCACCAACATTCGCCACATCAAGGCGGCGCTCACCGAGGCGTCGCGGATGTACACGGAACTGGTGAAGCGGGGCGCCGGGCTGCGCTTCCTCGACGTCGGTGGCGGCTTGGGCGTCGATTACGACGGTTCCCAGACGAACTTCGAATCGAGCGTCAACTATAGCCTCCAAGAGTATGCCAACGACGTCGTCTACCACGTCCAAAACGCCTGCGACGAGGCGGGCGTGCCCCATCCGACGATCATCTCGGAGAGCGGTCGCGCTGTGGTGGCCTACCACAGCATGCTCATCTTCGGCGTGCTCGGGATCTCGGAGCACGGCGGGAATGGCGAGGTGACCGAGCCGGCGGCAGAGGCCGAACAGCCGCTCCACGACCTCATGGAGACCTACCAGAATCTCAACATCCGCAACCTCCTCGAGAGCTACCACGACGCCCAGCAGGCGCTCGATACGGCGATGAGCCTGTTCGCCAGCGGCTACCTCCCGCTCGACCAGCGGTCGTCGATCGAGAACCTCTACTGGGCGATCTGCCGGAGGATCAGCAAGCTCTCGAAGCAACTCGACTTCGTCCCCGAGGAACTCGAGGGGCTGACGGCGGCCCTCTCCGACACCTACTTCTGCAATTTCTCCCTCTTTCAATCGATTCCCGACAGCTGGGCAATCAAGCAACTCTTTCCGGTGATGCCGATCCACCGCCTCAACGAGCGTCCCACCCGGGAGGCCGTGCTTGGTGACGTCACGTGCGATTCCGACGGGAAGATCGACCAGTTCATCGATCGGCGCGACGTGAAACGCACCCTGCCGCTCCATGCCTTGCAGGATGAGCCCTACTACCTCGGGGCTTTCCTCATCGGTGCCTATCAGGAGATCCTCGGTGACCTCCACAACCTGTTCGGCGACACCAACGCCGTTCACATCAGTACCGATGCCAGAGGGGAAGTTGTCCTCGATGCGGTGATCAAGGGAGACACCGTCAGGGAGGTGCTCGATTACGTCGAGTTCGACCCCGAGCACCTCGTGCAGCGGCTCCGTGATGCGATCGAGCAGGCGGTGCGAGAAGGGCGGATCTGCGATCAGCAGGCCGGTCGGTTCCTCCGGTTCTATGAGGAGGGATTGGGGGGCTACACCTATCTCGAGGAGCCCACCCGCTCCTGACACTGACGGAGGATCACCGCGCCTGCGGAAGGGCCTTCGTTCCCGGTCAACCCACCGCGCAAACCCCTGGAAAAGAGGGCTCGCTGCGCCTGGGAGAGGTTGCTAGAGTCCGGTCCAATCTCCGGAGTCAGCGCCGTGTCACATTTCCGCCGTCGGTCCCTGTGGGTCAGCGCCTTGGCCGTTTTGGCTGCCCTTTTCGGGCTCCATCCGGTCGCCTCGACTCACGCGCAGGCCCCGGTCGGGGCACGCCCCGCCAGCGGCGCTCAAGCATCTCCGGTTGCAGGGCGGCCGCCCCAGCAGCCCGCAGCCCCCGCCCCTCAACAACCCCGTGTGGCCCAAGCCCCTCAAGGCCCGCAAGCCCTTCAGGGCCCCCAAGTCCCTGGACGTCCGCCGGCGCAGGGGGCCGCTCCCCAGCAGCGCCCGCCGCAACCGACCGTTCCCCAGCTCTCCCCGGAAGCCGCGGCGGCGCTCGAGAGGCTCCTGACTGCCTGGGAAGCGCGGAACGCCGCGGTGAAGACCTGGTCGTGCGATTTCTACAAGTGGGAATACAACGCCTTCGGTCCGGTCGGCCCCAGCGGCGATCGCCTTGCGTTTGCGGAGAGCACCGGCGAGATCAAGTACGCAATGCCCGACAAGGGGCTGTTCCGCGTCAAGGAATCGAAGCAGTGGAACGCCCAGACGTCGCGTTACGAACAGCGTCCGGGCGATTCGGGTGAGCACTGGGTGTGCAACGGCACGAGCATCTACGAGTTCCGTCACGGCGACCGGCAACTGCGGGAGACAAAGCTGCCCCCCGAGATGCGCGGCAAGGCGATCAGCGACGGCCCACTGCCGTTCGTGTTCGGTGCCAAGGCCGACACGCTCAAGAAGCGTTATGTGATGCGCCTCCTTCCCACGCCGGCCGGCGTCACCGATCAGGTCTGGCTCGAGGCGCTGCCGCGGACACAGGCCGACGCCGCCAACTTCTCGAAGGTCGAGTTGATTCTCGGGGCCCGCGACCTCATCCCCTTCGCGATCCGCATCTACAAGCCGGGGGGCCAGGATCAGGATGTCTATCAGTTCATCCAGAACACGAGTCTCATTGACAAGGGGCTCGATCTGATCCGGGATTTCTCCAAGCCAGTCACCCCGCTGGGGTACACGTTCATTCTCGAGGATGGCGGGGCTGCGGCTGCGGCCCAGCAGACGTCCTTGCCGGCCCAGCCGCCACGGAATCGCTGACTCGATCGGACGGGAGACGCTCCCTCGCCGTCAGGCTTCTTCCCGGTATACTCCGTCGTCGTGCCGGTGGGACCGGCCCGTGGTGGATCCGGCGATCGGCGCCACGGCCATGTCTCTCGCCCGGCTGGGCTCCGGACGCCCCGTCGCTGGGGCGGACGTGACGGAAGTCCACGGGGCACGGTCGAGATTGCCCGGAGGGCCGGGCCAAAACCGTCTTCGAGGATTCCATGTCGTTGATCGACCCATCGCACCCGCTCGGGCAACTCCTCCAGCGTGATCGTCGCTACAAACTCGATGCCTACATGTTCGTCCTCGAGGCGTTGTCCTACGCCCAGGAGACGCTCAACCTCGGCGAGGAGCCTCCCGAGGAAGAGCTCGAGCCGAGGCCCCCGGAGTCGTCGGCATCAGGCCGCCCGCGGGCTGGCAAGTCGCGGCGTCGGCCCGCGGAACGACACCTGACCGGGCAGCAGCTCTGCGAGGCGGCGCGTCGCTACGCACTGCAGCAGTACGGGTTCATGGCCCGGACGGTGCTCGGGACGTGGGGGATTCACAGCACCCGCGACCTCGGCGAGATCGTCTTCAACATGATCGACATCGGTCAGATGAGGAAGACCCGCAAGGACAAGCGAGAGGACTTCCACGACGTGTACGATTTTGACGAGGCGTTCACACGCGATCTTTCCTTCAGCGTTCCCGACAATTCCTAGGTTGCGGGGCATGGCGGCGCGGTGGGCATCGCTCTCGCCTGGTGGTCGCGCTGAGGGGGGGCGGTTCCCGGTGAAGTCTGTTGAGAGGTCCATGTTTATGCCACGCTCGATGCCTCTTTGGGAGCGGTGACGTGACAGTCGATCCGCTCGATCCGGTTCTGAGAGCGGGGAAGCCGTCCGGGTTCCCTCTCGGCTTGGCGCTAGCGGCCCTGGTCGAGTTGGCCTGGTTGTTGTTCCTCGGATGGATGGCCGTCCGCGGAGCCTGAGGCCCGAGCGAGAAGGGCAACCCGATGAACAGCCTGTTCGACTCCCTCCCGCTCGGGGCCGCGTTCCTTCCCCTCGGGGTCTATCTCCTCGCCCTGGGATGGGTTCACCTCCGCCGCCGTCCGCTCGCCATCGCGGGGGTCTGGGACGGCATTCTCCTCGGTGCGAGCCTCGTCGGTCTGGTGACCGTTGGCCCGATCGCGCTGGTTCGTCCGGCCACTGGCGGCTCGTCGTGGAGCTGGCCGATGTTGATCCTCAGCTTCTGTCTTGTCGTCGCGCTGTGCGTGCTCGTCTCCCGTCCCAGATTGATCGTTTACAACATCAGCCTCGAACAACTCAGGCCTCTGGTGGCCGAAGTGGCCGCCGACCTCGATCCGCAGGCGCGGTGGGCTGGCGAGACGGTGGCGCTTCCGACCCGGGGGCTGCAGGTCCACCTCGACGGCGACGGCAGTCTCCGCACGGTGAGCCTGATCGGGGTCGGCCGACGCTCGGCCCATGAGGCCTGGAGCGAGTTCAGTCGCCGCGTCCGTCAGGCGTCGCGCCGGCTCCGCGTTCGCTCGAGCCCCTGGGGGGGGCTGTTTGCCGGGCTCGGGGCGGTGCTCGTTCTCCTTGCCCTGTGGAGCATCGCAGCGACCCTTCTGGCTCGACGGGCGCCCGGCGAACCCGCCGTCGTCCCATCGCCGCAGGCGGTCCATCTCGGCCAAACGCCCGCCATCTTCCCTCTGCCCCCGACCACCCCGCCGCGGTGAATCATGACCACCCCAATCGACCTCTCCGAGCACGACATCCTCGCGCCGATGGTGATCCACAACGCCCCGCCGGCGTTCCTCTACGAGGAGGCGGTGACGCGGGAGGGCGCCGGGATCGTTTCCAGCGGCGCGATCGCCATCCGTTCCGGGGCGAAGACGGGGCGGAGCCCCAAGGACAAGCATGTCGTCCGTGATCCCGCCTCGGAACGGGAGGTGTGGTGGGGATCGGTCAACCATCCGATTGACGACCACACCTTCCTCCTCAACCGCCAGCGGGCGGTCGACTACCTCAATACCCGCGATCGGATCTATGTCTGCGACGGCTTCGCCGGCTGGGATCCCTCCTGTCGCGTCAAGATCCGCGTGATCTGTGCCCGCGCCTACCACGCGCTCTACATGCGCACCATGCTCATCAGGCCCACGGCTGCGGAATTGGAGCGGTTCGGCCGCCCCGATTACGTCATCTACAACGCCGGCCAGTTCCCCGCCAACGTCCTCACCGAGCAGATCGCCAGCCGGACGAGCATCGACCTCTCCCTCGAACGGCGCGAGCAGGTGATCTTGGGGAGCGAGTATGCCGGCGAGATGAAGAAGGGGGTGTTCACCCTCATGCACTGGCTGCTGCCGGGGCGGGGCGTGCTCTCGATGCACTGCTCGGCCAACGAAGGGGCAGGGGGGGATGTCTCGCTGTTCTTCGGGCTTTCGGGCACCGGCAAGACGACCCTCTCCGCCGATCCCGCCCGCCGGCTGATCGGGGACGACGAGCATGGTTGGGGGGACGACGGCGTGTTCAACATCGAGGGGGGGTGCTACGCGAAGTGCATCGGCCTGTCGGCGGCGAAGGAACCGGAGATCCACGCCGCGATCCGCTTCGGAACGGTGCTCGAAAATGTCGTCTACGACAACGTCTCCCGGGAGGTCGACTTCGATTCCGCAGCGATCACCGAAAACACCCGGGCGGCCTACCCGATCGAGTTCATCGACAACGCGATGATCCCCTGCGTCGCCGGCCACCCCCGCCACTGCATCTTCCTCACCTGCGACGCGTCGGGCGTCCTCCCGCCGGTCAGCCGTCTCTCGCGCGAGACAGCGATGTACCACTTCCTCTCCGGCTACACCGCCCGGGTCGCGGGAACCGAGATGGGGGTGGTGGAGCCGCAGGTGACGTTCTCGACCTGCTTCAGCGCCGCCTTCCTCGTCCGCCACCCGGCAGTCTATGCCCGGCTCCTGGCGGAGAAACTCTCCCGCCACGGTGCCCAGGCGTGGCTCGTGAACACGGGCTGGACCGGGGGCGCTTACGGGCAGGGGCGACGCATCGACCTCGCCTCGACGCGGCGGATCATCGACGCGATCCACAGCGGCGCCCTCGACCGGGCGGCGGTGGAGCGCGATCCGGTGTTTGGGCTCGATGCGGTCACCGAGGTGCCGGGGGTTTCCCAGCAGCTCCTCGTTCCGGCACGGGCGTGGGAAGATCCCAAGAACTGGGAGCGGGCCGCCCGATCGTTGGCGGCGAAGTTCCGGGAGAACTTTTCCCAGTATGCCGAGCAAGCCGGCGCCGACGTCGTGGCCGCCGGCCCGCAGGGCTAGGCGCGGCCGGTGGGACTCCGGGGCGAGCGAGTTTCTTTGACACGCTTCGCCGATCCCCCCTACCATTGATCGAGTTGTCTACCCGTGCCCGGAGCAATGTCGCCCCGTGGCATGTGGCCCATCCCTTGGAACCGATCAATGAACCTCCGCAGCCTCACCTGCAGTCTCCTCCTCGCGGTCCTCGCCGGCGTGGTCTCCGTTTCGACGGCGCTGGCTGATTCCCCGTTGGTCGGCAAGGTCAAGAAGATCGACGGCACCGAGGTCGATCTCGCCGACTACAAGGGGAAGGTCGTCGTCGTCGTCAACGTCGCCAGCCAGTGTGGCGCCACGCCCCAGTACGCCGGCCTGCAGAAGCTTTACGACACCTACAAAGACCAGGGCTTCGTGATCCTCGGCTTCCCCGCCAACGAGTTCGGCTCCCAGGAGCCCGGCTCCGATGCGGAGATCTCCAAGTTCTGCAG
>Ga0114960_10003115_pt1 | contig 12785 bp, 21 predicted proteins | sample C_130625_MF_Meta_FD_92637 | JGI IMG/M metagenome (GOLD analysis project Ga0114960, IMG submission 92637) | Freshwater microbial communities from Lake Croche, Canada to study carbon cycling - C_130625_MF_MetaG | ecosystem: Environmental > Aquatic > Freshwater > Lake | place: Lake Croche, Canada... | reverse complement strand
TACCAAACATTTTATTCCAAATGGTAAATTGGTCCGAGACACAGTACAATCTCTGGCTCAAGTGGCGGATAGCCAATCCAGAGATGAGCACGGCTCAGCTATGGAACCGAAACAAAAAGGAGTGGATCGAAGCCTACAGGCCTTTCGTAAAGGCCAAGGTGACTCCGCCGAAGTGGTTGATATAAAAAAGGTGTGCCTCTGTAGGTCAGGTCATGGCGTCTGAAGACTTGCAAATGTCTCTTCGTAATCACGTCCGGAAGCAGTTCCAGGGGTTCTTCCCGGATGGAATCTTTGCAGGTAATCTGGAAAAGTGCGTATTGAACAAGTCTTTTCGGATTGCGAAGAATGCAGGAACTGCGACGACTTTTGAGTGCAAGCAATTTGTTTGCTTCTACAAGTCTACAGCTCTTGGACTCATCAATACGTTCAAGCGTAATCCATTGCTCATCGAAGAGTACAAGCTAGGTAAGGTGCCAAAGAATATATTCAGTGTCGGACCAGAGGTTCTCGAGCCGAATGGATTATTCGCAACGACACAATACAAGCTGAGGGCGAGGGAATTACAGATTGAGAAGAATAAGATTGACGATGATGACTACGAGGGACAGTTCAAGTGCGGCAAATGCAAGTCGAAGAAGACGGACTACTACCAGCTGCAGACAAGATCAGCCGATGAGCCAATGACAACCTATGTCACGTGCAAATCTTGCGGGAATAGATGGAAGTGTTAACAGTTGCCTGCGACACTTGATGTAATTCTATCTGTAATAGTTTGTAGGAAAAATCCAGATGCAGCAGTACCAATTTTAAGTTCATTTAGGAAAGGCACCAATGGCTTAAGTCCTGGATCTAGTGGTGTTTCATTAACCAAGGTGTTCAAAAAGATGCTGGATGATGACACATTATTTAGTGCATAATACCATGTACATAGATTGGTCGTTGGTTTAGCTTTGAAATATGCATTATGCTGTGTTATAAATTCACGCACAATTGATTCATAGTTTGTTCTGTCGGCTCTAGCGACTATATTCGCGTTAGCGCTTGTCGAAACATAGCTCTTAGATAGGGCAGTTAGATAGTTTTGCATGTTCGTGCGATAGTCGGTCAGTACCTTGTTAATAGTAGGGTTGGGATTTTTAGGGATGGCAACAAGTCCTGGAAGTGCTCCACCCTGGATGAGATTCACACGTATCGGTGCTTGCTTCACTGGAGGGGGAGCAGCAGCATATGCAGCTGTTCTATTATATAAGAATAGGAATAGCACAATCAAAACTATCCATACCATCTGATCATTTTTCTTCATTTATTATATATCAAGAAAAAAAAAAACAAGGTGTAATTGTATGAAGTGGTTCCCTCTTATTTTAATCTTTAGTCTGAGTGGGTCCCTTAAAAGTGCAGGTCTGAATGTCAGATTCAGACCACCTGGATGGGCATTCGGTCTAATATGGACTGTGTTACTACTCATGTTCGGTCGGTCATGGGAAATTGCCGAGAAGGAGGATGATGATACATACTACTTGCCAACAACTCTGGCACTGGCATCTTGGGTTCTCCTGTACAAGATGTCACCTTTATGGGCATCATGGGTATTGATACCCGTAATGGCACTACTACTTGCGTGTTATACGACTGGGACTAAAGAGTCCAGGTTATACTTGTGTCCACTCATTGCGTGGACACTATTTGCAACCATTATGAACACCACTAATGTTCAGTACAAATAATAAATGTTGCGTAGTATAAATGGAGAGATTGCGAAGAGCCAGAGATAATTATTATGAGTATAACCCAGTACGATGGAGAAATATACCTGCTGCATTACGTTACGCTGCAGGATATCGCGAACCTTCACCGGAACCACGTACTTATATGAATATGGGACAAACTATAAATACGAGAAATGCAGAATATAATAGAGAGTTTATGGCTCAATATAGAGCTGCACAACAGAGGGCTTATGAAGAAAACTTACGTCAGCGTCAGAATGAGTGGCTTAGAACAGAACCTGAGAGAAGAGCGGCTGAAGCTTATTCACGCCGAAATTTAGCCGAGGAGAATCGTCTAAGAAGAGCCGAGGAGAATCGTCTAAGAAGAGCCGAGGAGAATCGTCTAAGAAGAGCCGATCCAAGTGAATATTATTCCAGTGAATTTAATAGTGCATATCCAACATTTAGTTCATATAACAAAATGGCAAGATTATCAAAAAATTGGCTCGATGTAGATGTGAAATCGGCTTTTAAATCACTTGAACAAGCTAAACGCAATGGTGATGAGCGTGCCATAAGACATGCATATCACACTATAGTGGTGCGAATTCACCCTGATAAACATCGTGCTTCTACAGAATCACAAGCCAAGGCTGCTATATTATTTAAGAGATTAACAGAACTCATGAAACGTTCATAGCCCTGTTGTAACGATTAATAATCTTGTTTGGACTAATATTATTCATGTTATTAAGTCTCATTGTCGTAGTTGTGTAAACTACAAATAGAATTATGGGTGTGCTTGGCACAGAATGATACATTTGCATACAAGCATTATTATAATCTGTCGATCTTGTAATATTAGATGGAACAGACCAATCACAAGTATATAAATGATCTGAATTGGAATCTATAAGTTTTGGTGAACCATCGTTAATACATCTGATACCAGTAATTGCATGAGATGAATGAGCACCACCATTTTCAAAGAATAAACCTATAGATGCATGATCTAATCTAAATATTCTACCCTCTAAATCTACCTGAGCTTTCAGGTGAGTTCCAAAACCTCCAAGTGGATTTTGTTTATCTATTGTTGTAGCAGCATAGATTACAAAACTTGGATTTGGATGTGTTTTATGGATTTGTCCGGTATGTAAATCTATTACAATATAGTCATCTATTTCCATTCGTCCAAGTATATCAATCAGACCCTTTGAAGGTAGAGCATGTTGATTAATATTTGAGCTTCTTTTATTTACAACTATATTTCTCATTACTATTCTTGTATTTCTATTTAGTGGTATTCCTATAACGAGCCAGTGATAAAACCATTTGTAAAAGTTAAATCTACTGTGGAGTTGACCAGGTCTTACACATGTCAGACTGGGACTCATGAAATCCTCAAACTGTTTTTTAGTCTGTACATTATCTGAAATATATCTTGATAAAGCTTTATACATGATAATCTGTCCATACTTGCTAGTGACAAACCCATTCATTATTGCATGAAACCAACACGTTGCACCAGATTGTTTACTGAATGGCCTATTGATACACTGAGACATATTATATACATGGAAAATAAATGATGCGTCATACTAGTTTAAAGTTTTTCAGCCGAATTGAATATAATGCTCGTCAAAGTCTGGACTGAGCTTCCAAGCGGAAAGATGACTTCTTTGCTCGCCAAGATTGTTGAGGAGAATGGTCCAGACATGAGCATTAAGTATCTGAGTCCAACCGAAGACCTTGATCACGGATGTGTCATCTACAGATATGAGGAACAAACCTACGAGGTTCAGGATGATTCTATTACTGAATATCTAGGTACAGATGATGAGGGTGATATAGGTTTTAAAGTAGTACCGACCGGATTTGTAAAGTACGATTCTGATTCGGACTACATTCCCTCAGAGGAGGAGGATGAAGAGGAGGATGAAACTGCTGAGGATTCTGATTATTCTCTTGACGAAGAGTAACAATGGAGACGAAGTACATAATACTCTTTGCGATTGTTGCGTTCCTTCTTTACCAGAATCAGACTGCAGGCTACAAGAAGACCACGTATCACAAGAAGGAAGAGTACAAGTGCCCATATTGCGGTTAAAGTTTTAGAAATCTAAATCCTCAATGGCTATCGAGGATTTTCTGACCAAGTTTGACCCAACCGAGGAGGTTGATGTTCGCTGGTTTATGCAGATGATCAAGGTGGCTGAAGATATGGCCTCACACAATCTAGTCACTGAGGCGAACAAGAATCCAATGGGTTTATTCTTGGGCGATGACGAGATTCTGGATTGGCCTCAGATTCACTGTGTACTAGGTATGAAATATGCCAAGGCTGTGCTTACGAAGGCTGCCTGGGTTCCCACTTAAAAATAACAACCTCTAGTATAATAAGATGAAAATCATTAACCTTGCTCTGTCGTTTGGTGGCTGGGTCTATGGTGGCTATGTCAGGGATGTCCTGATTCGTGAAACGGATCAATTCAACGACATTGACATAGCCATTCCTGAGACTGCAGATGTTGAAACATTGCTCAAGTGTTTCGGTTCTGTGTCAAAACACATGCTCGTCATCAAAGATGATGATTTTGCATACCGGACAAACTCAGTCAAGCGTCTCATCAAGATTGAACTTGATGAGATCAAGGTTGATCTAGTTATTGTGAGTTCATTTGAAGATTGGTGCAACGATCATAGTTGTGATATGACATGCAACTTGTTCTATAAATCGAGTATGTGTCAGCTCGGTCTTCGTTACGTACCTTATGATTATACTGTGTCTCCAGATCCAGTAGGAGATTTAATCAAACTTACGAAGCGTAAAAAGTTTTTGGTTATCCAGGCGAATAAAACTGCCAAACTTGAGAAGCGAATTCTGGATCGTGTTCTCAGTGGCTGGGAAGAGCAAGAATAGTATCAAATAGTTGTTGGTAAAAATCAATCGGAGCATCAAATTTGTAGGTGTCGCCAGTTATATTAAGAGTCCCTTTCGTATGCTGAATATTCTGTATTGTAATGAGATCCATCATATGTTCGACACAATAGACTGTTAGATCATCCTTTGCCCATCTCTGAATTGTCAGCTCCATTAGTTCATTATTCCCCTGAGATGTTGGTAGGAAAATCTCCTCCTCAGGAAACAAAAGAGGCCATTCGCTTGTTCGGCTCTTGTACTCTTCTAGCATACTGGCAATCATTAGTGCATGTTCTCTATTTGTAAAACTGACAACCGAAATCATCAATAATTCATTCTTGGGTTTTGAAGCGTATACTGTATTGTTGCTCTTGTGAATTGTGAATAGGGACTTGTCAGGTCCTCTGGATTGTTTTGGGCGGATTGCGGAAGGCGGAATATTAGTCAGCATATATTTTCTTGAGATATTAATAATGGGAAAGAAAGACATCAAGAATAATAGCATTCTTTGGTGTATCCTATTATTTGCTGCAACTTTGCTTCTGACTGGTAGGGGAACATATGGTCCAGCCCCCACATTTGACACTCAGAAAGGAAACTGGTACTATAGAGATGTTCAGCCACCACCATTGCCACCTCCACCATTTGCACCACCTCCACCATTTGTTCCACCCCCTCCACCACCATCTCCACCACCACCATCTCCACCACCACCAACTCCACCACCACCAAGTCCTCCTTTTCCACCAGCACCACCAGGAGGTTTTATCACAACGACAACGACAACAACCGATTACACAACAACAACCACTGGGTCCAACTACGAACTCAGAAGAGCACTCATTGAAAAACCTCAGCCCTCTTGGTTGACTGCTATTAAATCGTGGTTCAACAAGACTTCCAAATCAGAGTCGGAAATTGAGGTGATATCAGAGCCTATAATCAGTGGTGATCTCAGCACTGACCACCAATAAAACTGTTTCAGAGCTAATTTATGTGAGATTCCATTACCAACCTCTAATGAGTCGAGATCATTCCAACCATTTACTTTGTTGAATTTTGCAAGAGCTTTACCTCTTTTGATAATGTAGTCTATTGATTCTTGGTCAGCACTTACATCGAATGTAATACGGACAGTATGTGCCAAATCCTTCCCCCATGAGGCTGAGTTTCCAAATCCCCAATTGCACATGGCGATGACGATTGGATATTTCTGAAGCGCACGAGACATGAGTTCATATCTATATCTATAGTTCCAGAATGGCCACCATATCCATTTATAAGTACACCAATCAAGTTTCACATAGTCAACACCCCAAGATGCAAACAGAGCTGCATCTTGTTCTTCATGACCATATGAACCTGGATATCCTTCGCATGTAAATCTTCCAACTGATGTATAGATTCCAAATTTAAGTTTACGATCATGAATATACTTGGACAGTTCCAACATTCCCGATGGAAATTTGGAAGGACAGGGTTTCAGATTACCACGCGAGTCTCGTTTGATATCCATCCACCCATCATCTATGATGATATATTCATACCCAGCATCCCTGAGTCCCTTTGAGACCATTGCATCCGCAATTTCTTTTATAAGATTCTCGTTAATATCAGTCCCAAAACAAGTCCAAGAGTTCCATCCCATGGGTGGTTTCAGTGCGTACTTTTCTGGTTTCGAAACTTGGATATGTTTCATTTTCCGTGTACTGAACAGCACGACTATTAATACCAGCAGAAATATGAATAGCATCTACTCTATTGGTTGAAAATAAAAAGGGTGTCTTTGAGAAACACAGGTGAGATTGAATCCAGCGACTCCACACATCACGTAAGACTATGGATTGCCCAGTGTGCTTCGAAGAGTGCGCCTGCACCAAGCTCGTCTGTGGTCACTACATCTGCAAAGGCTGCATCAAGAGCTGGAGCCTGAAGGGGTGTAACGACGGCTGCCCAATGTGCCGGAAGCCAATGTACTATCGGGGTTGCCGAGCTCAGAAGCAGAGGTGGTATGAGGAGAGCGAGGAGACCAAGTACAACGAGTCCCTGAACAACATCTTCGAAGAGCTCTTTGAGGACTTTTTCGAAGATGAGGATATGATGGAGTTTTACAGCCATGTTATACTTGAAGATATGCGAGAAATCGAGTCCACCTTCAACTTTCTGAAGCGAGATGGAGTCTCTCCAGAGGATATCGAGTATCTGATATGCGAGGAGGGTCTCTACCTGTCGAGTCGCAGAAAGTACGAGTACATCGACGAGCCGATCATCGACAAGATTTGTGTCCGTCGTCCCATTCATCAGTGTGTTGTGTAAGCCAAATATTCATATGGATGTTCCATTCTAGATTCAATGTCCACGTCCCATAGTCCCATAGGTCTGTCCGAGTTGTAGTGAGCGACCATCTCTCTCCCATGAGCATCTTGCCATATTAATCCATCTGAGAGATCAGGATTGCTTCTCAGTCTGAATTCACCTTGTCTCGGTCGGAGGTATTTATAGCCCATAGCTTTTAGGTCTGGTGGATTGTACCTTTGGCTCACGTGCAATTTTTCGTGCACCAGAGTTTTAAAGTCGGTCGGTCCGCTCAGAAAGATTACATTCTGCCTTGTATGAGGATATCCATCTTCATACATGGTACCTTTTGTCATCGCAATGACCCATGGAATATTTGCAATTTCAGGTTCACCTTTTGCTCGAAAAAAGTCATCAACTTTATTTAATATGTCATATGATATGTCACATGTCACACCTGATCTTGATATCTTATCTAAATATTCTTGAGGACTTGAAACTTTTCGTGCAAATAAATCCCACTTGTTGAGTGACTTGACAAATCCATCCGGATCACTCTTGAGAAATTGATTCGTCTCTTCGGCTGTGAGTAGTGTGACCGGTGTGGAATACCCAGACCTCTGAGTGACCAGGTAGATGACCACTACCACTAGCACTATCCATATCCACATCTTAAAGTTTTACAACATTATAATGTTAATGCTGTTGACTGTTTCAATGTGTGCCAAGCCTCATAACCATCGTCCCCGTATTTACCCACGCCAACTTCGTGACTCGCTTCGGCAGGCGAAGCTTCTCTGTATTGGATTCGAGGATACTCTCGAGTGCAAGAATGCGTGGAAGCGTGTTGAACTTCTTGAGGAGATGTATAATACTCAGTGCCAGGTTGATATGATGATTCGTGAGGCTCAGTTGGAGGTTCGGGACACTTAGAATTTTGAAACACTTGTTACATATGGCGAACTGTTCTATTTGTGTCGATCTATTTAATCGATCAAATCATTCCAGGATTACTTGTCCTGCATGTACTGTTGTCATATGTTCATCATGTGTTGAGAGATATTTGTGTCAGACAACTGAGAATGCACATTGCATGAGTTGTCGAGCAGCATGGAACCGTGATATGCTCGAGACTTGTGGTCTGAGTAAAAAATTTACACGTACAACATATAAAAATCGTCGTGAAGATGTATTGTTCGAGCGAGAACTAGGTATGATGCCCGCAACTCAGCCCTTTGCCGAAAAGATTATGATTATCCGTAATCTTGAAGGCAAGGTTGCGGAACTGAATCAACAAAACATAAGAGCGTTACAAAAATACTCTTCGGAACTGAGCACACCTCTAGAAGTCATTGCTGTTGATATTCAGAACGACTCTGAGATTGAGTGCAAGCTTGAGAGAATTAAACGTGCATATGACAATTTTCTCGAAAATCAGATATTGATGAATGAGCGTAACATGTATATGGTGCAGATTGAAGCACTGAATAACACAACTGTTGATCCGAAACGTGAGACTCGCAAGTTTGTTCGAGCCTGTCCTCAGAATGGATGTTGTGGTTTCCTCTCGACTGCTTGGAAGTGTGGCATCTGCGATAAGCGTGCGTGTCCTCAGTGTCACGAGCCAAAGGATGAAGTTCACGATTGCAAGCAAGAGTGTCTTGAGACTGCTCGGCTCCTAGCAAAGGACACCAAGACCTGTCCCAAGTGTGCTACGCTCATCTTCAAGATTGAGGGGTGTGATCAGATGTGGTGCACTCAGTGCGCAACTGCGTTCAGTTGGCGGACTGGTCTTGTAGAGGTTGGTCGCATCCACAATCCTCACTATTACGAGTATCAGCGAAGCTCTGGCCGAGGTCAGAGGGAGATTGGAGATATCCCGTGTGGTGGAATGCCTGACCTTTACAGTGTCAGGAACAAGGTGATCAGGTTGGGCGTCAAAACAACTTTGTATGATGACATCATCCGGTGGCATAATCATATAGGTGCTGTGATGATGCATGATTATGTCCCGAGATGGAATGATAATCAGGATATCAGGATCAAGTATATGGTCAAGGATTTGACACAAGACGTGTTCAAACAAAAGATTCAGTCTCGCGAAAAGGATAATGAAAAGAGGGTGGCTATAGGGAATGTAATGAATACATACCAGGTTGTCTCGGCTGAGATTATGCAACGCATTCTTGCATCTGAGACTGTTGAAGTGTTGCTCGAGACGACCAAGGAGTTTGAGCAAATTAAGATTTATGTCAATGATCTGATGCACAAGATTTCGCTTCGGTATCAGTGTGTAACTCCAAGAATCATGGATAATTACAGCATACTGAGACTTAAAAGTTGAAAACACTAGAATAATAACATGGCTGAGATTACTGATTTGATTTCTGAGGAACTATCGAAAAAGTCTGAGCTCAAGGATCTTCGTAAGAATATCAATGAGCTACTTGAACAGACTATCGAGTACAAGTGTGTACTCGATTCAATTCTTGAGATGTAGCCACTTAGAGTATCGAAAAAGTCGGCAAAGTCTCATGCTCTGAAGCTTTCATATGAACATTTCAAACCTCGGGATGAGGACTAAAAAGGGTGTTTCAAAGGACCCCAGGTTACAATAAGAATCAACTTCCAAATGCACTACAACATAATACACAAGTCTGATACTTCCTACCAGCCTTGGCACGCGAGCACTTACGAGTACGCTCATCGACTCTTGCGTGCCATTACTGAGGAGCACCCAGAACTAAAGGAGTATCTCGTTGTTGTCACAGTGGATGGCTCTTCATGATATGCTCGGGCACCTGTTCGCACTCGAGGATAAGGTGAAGCTCAATGGTCTGAATAACGAGTACTGTGTCGAGCTGAGTCTGCTTGTCAGCAAGTCTCTGAAGGAATTTACAGATGAAGAACTTGAGAATGAGCTGATGCACTTCAACACAGACTTGATTATGTGTAATGATATGCATGAGCCATTCGACAAGCTGATGGAGAAGGGAATAGTAAATATATCCAATTATCAATATCCTTTGAATTTTGATGATGATCTTTTTTAAAACACATCACCTTAAAAAGGGTGTCTTGTCGGAACCTAGGTAAAACTGGAAACCAACTAGAAAAAATGGATTCCAAGCTTCATGCCGACGTTTACAAGAAGACTACTGGCTTTGACTGCTCTCAGGTGTGTCCGAGCTGTCTCGGGGTTATGTATCCCTTTGACTGTCGCCTAGATGATAACAACGAGGCTGTATGCAAGAGGTGCTCAAACTACCACACTTCTCGCATAGAGCAAAAGTTGGCTTGGAAGATTTATGAAAACCCCAAGTTCCATTGTATCAACTATGAGTATTGTGAGCGTGAGATTGACATCTTCAGTCACGACACGTGTCACGATATTGCCAAGTCAAAGGGTGGTAAGATGTCTCTGAAGAATATGTTTGTGGCTTGTCACGGTTGCAACTCTGAACAAGGCACATTGAGTCTGAAGCAATACCAGACTCGGCTGCGTGGCTCAAAGATGCTCTTCGATGTCAAGATGACTGACCGTCTTATTGGTGCTGTAATCAAGAAGGAGTTTCGGAAGGGTTGGTTCTATGGTGAGGTAATGTCGGAGAATGAGGGGTTGTATTTCATCAAGTATGATGATGGTGATGAAGAGGAGATGACGGCTGAACAAGTTGATGAACTAATTGGGAAGCCTGAAGATGAATATTACAGAGAGAATGCTTATTTGAATATAACCAAGTGGTATAATTAATCATCTTCTCAGATTATCATCCGGATCAAACTTTGTAATATACCATTCCTTTGGAGCTTTGTGTTTTGTAACTAGAACAAACTTATAAACTCGAGCAATTGCCCACTGATGTGGGTTTGCACCAGGTCTGCTTCCTCCAGTCTTCCATGCTTTGAGACCTCTATTATATACAGTATTCAATGTCGATCTTGATATACCAGTATGTCTTGAAATTGCAGACTTGTTAAACTTGAGATCAGGATATACTTTATGGAATTGTTGAGTCCACTTTGATTTCTTGGTGCTAGCGACTGTATCAGATTTTGATAGTCCAAGTTTAGAATAAGGTAATGTTCGTCTTTTCAGTAATTCCTTTTCTCGCCTGAGTTTCATGGCACGACTTAGACCAGTAAAGTATCTTTCAGGCCAGCTCCTTTCCAGAGTAATATGTCTTGGGTGTCTCTTCATATAATATAAAATCTTTTTTTATATTATATGAAGATATCCTATTTTGAATTAATTGTTATCTTACTTGTACTGTACATTCTGTTTATACGTGAACCTTCACGTTATGCTCCATCACTAGTTGACCCACCCAAAACAGGAACTCTTATAATGAAAAATAACCCAAGAGAAATTTCACCTGGAAATTTTAAAATAGATAATGGAACCTTGACATCAATCGCAACTTGTGGCGATATTCAGGATGTATGTTGCATGAACCATTTGTATTTTCCACAACCTAACTGCCGACTCCTTACACTTGAACCTAAACCAAGTATGGTTATACGTGCAATTGTGACTAATTTTTCATCTACACCTGTAACTAGATTTTTAATTGGTGATGGTATTACAGCGGATAATCAGTTTGTGCATTGTGAAGATGTACCAGATATAGCAACTGGTTCAGATATTAAGTTCTGTGGTCCTCGTAGTATATGTTGTACTAGTAGAGGAAATATAGTTATTGCAGATGATGAAAATTTATTAACAATCACATATCCTCCCTCCGGAAATCTTCCATACCCAACACTTTATGATGCTTCTGGTGTTTATAGAGTTCCTACAGTAACAAAACTACTCATGATAACAGAATCTATAAATGACGCTCCATATGATTTGTTATGTGCTTGTCAAGTTTTGTGTGAATTTCCAGCCTCTGAGGCTTATTTTGATGACTCTATATCTTTTATTGGACAAAATGCCACGTATATTGTATTAACAATTGGAAAACCATTTCTTACTCCGGGTATAGATCCAAATGTTAAATTTATTAATGATCTATATTGTAAACCAATCCTAAGAATAGCACACCCAAACAACTGGAAACCACGCGGTATGAGTGTAGCTTTAGGTTGGCAACCACGTGAAATTGATTATCGCCTACCCTACAATAATCAACACAATATTGCAACTACAACCCCAATGATTCTTCAGACTGTAGAAAATTATATTACTAGAACATCATTCAGGTTTGATTTATTTGAAACAGGTCCACCATTTGTTGGGCATTGTACTGGTTCAGCATATACATTACCCGTGATTGATGTAGATATTAATATCGATTATAATTTTGAAATGATTACAGGTGCTTCTGAAGCAGGATATGTCGATGGTACTTTTGAAGAAGCAAGGTTTAACAATCCCACTGGAATTGTCCAATTGGATATTGAAGGTGGGTATGCGGGAAATGACACTAATTTAATAACAACTTATTCTTCTAAATTTTATGTTGCCGATACTGGAAATGGTGCAATCCGTCAAATAGATTTCTTTACTAGAACAGTTAGTACTGTATATGGAGGAACAAAGGGTCAGTCGTGTAAAAATCCCACCAAACTTGCAATTGTAAGCGACGGGTTAATGCCATGGAATAATAATTATTTAGTAGTCACTACAGATCAGGGACTTGTAAGTTTACCTGTTTCGTATTTGGACAACTTGTAAAATCCGTCGTTTAAAAAGGGTGTCGCTTGGCTCCTCAGGTGAAAGGGAATCCCCGAAAACAGAACGCACTCCAACACTAAGATGGCTTACGCTCAGCTCCTGTCTGCTGCGATCGAGACCCAGGTTTACGAGACCCTCCACAGTCTGCTTGGTCAGATTGCGAAGGACTTTGACCTGG
>Ga0114960_10003104_pt1 | contig 12800 bp, 13 predicted proteins | sample C_130625_MF_Meta_FD_92637 | JGI IMG/M metagenome (GOLD analysis project Ga0114960, IMG submission 92637) | Freshwater microbial communities from Lake Croche, Canada to study carbon cycling - C_130625_MF_MetaG | ecosystem: Environmental > Aquatic > Freshwater > Lake | place: Lake Croche, Canada... | reverse complement strand
CTCAGTGCCAATGGCGCGCAGGCGGTCCTGGACAGAGGTGAGCAGGGCATCAGCACTGCGGGTCTCGGCGGGCAGAGGGGTAGAGGCAGCGACCGCGACGGGGGCAGCGGCAACAGGCGCGGGGGCGGGGGCGGGGGCAGCGACAGGGACATCGACAACGGCCTTGGCGGCGGGAGCCTTCTTCGCAGCAGTCTTAGGGGCAGCGGGGGTCTTGGGGGTAGCGGGCATCTGGTTTGCATTAACGGTGGACTTAGAAGAGGGCATTTCTAACGCAGTTGGTATGCTCTGTATACTCCTTACCTGTTTAAATCACAAACGGTAGAGGGCACTCATAACTAAAAAGCAGAACGGGTAGACTTCCACCATATCGTTCATAATGTGCATAACGAGGTTCGACACCTGTAATTGGACAGTCCGATGAGACGTCGCAAACGATACGTCCCGTTCTCTCTTCAAGATCGCGTAGTATCTATGTCTTTTTGATGACTTTGGATGTTCCTCTGCAAGTATCCGCATATCCACGACCAAGAACCCAAGAATAATAAGCAGATCCGATTTTGACAATCTAGAAAACATTCGTGGATCGGCATCTTCAAACCCATTCTCCTGTAATACCTGACATATCTTCAACCAATTCCGGTCTACAACTTCCTCTAAAAGGTATTTTTGAGGACTATGCGACGTTCGTAACCGATTGAAAATCCGATGGTTGTAGACAGTCCGGAGTCTATGTCTCGTATCCAGAGAAAGAGGTTGCCGAGTATAAGGATTCAATGGAGTCATTGAACTGTTCAAACATGCGATGATACTACACACATCGAACCACCAAACCTTGTCGCCTTCTTGGAATGAAAAGAAGTCAAACGGATCGTATTTATTCTTGGAATCCATTGTCACGAGTTCTTCATCATTGTGGCAAATAGAGCGCTTCAGAACCCCGGGTCCAGCACGTCGCAAACGGATTCGGACTGCGTATCCTCTCCACGCCTTAGAAATCAGAGTAACCTTTGGGTCAAGATTGTTCACTATATGCCAAAGTCTGGTAGATTTTGATTTCACGTGGCGTCCGCATAACGTGAGACCTTTTATTCGAGGACTCGTACATCGTTCATTGCTCGTTGTGCTTTTACAAGACATACATGCTTCCATTGTTATAAAATCTGGAATCCTTCGTTGAAAACGGATTTACATATTTCAAGCAGAGAACAATTACATACCAGACAAGATGAGCACCAACGCAATCGTGAACGTTCGCAACATTGATATCAACCGCGTCAGTTTCCTAATTGGACAGGCAAAGAATGGTCGTAATCCTTCCGTAAGCATTAAGTATGATGGTCAGAATCTCCAGCTGCGCCTTCCTCGCATGTCGTTCCCCGGAGGCGTTCTCATGCGCGAGACGGAGGGCAATACTTCCTATACTCTTATCGGGTCGCTGAAGGGTTGCGATCCTTACGGCAAGGAGCGGGCTCCTGAGTCCGACGATACTGCCAAGTTCTACAACTTCCTCCTGGATATGGAGGAGAAGATCATTGCTGCTGCGGTCGAGCACAGCGTGAAGTGGTTCGGCAAGAAGCGCTCAGAGGAGGCAATTCGCGACGGGTTCAAGCATCTGATGCGCCTGTCGGTCGACAAGAAGGATGGCGAGTACATCCCAAATGGCAAGTATCCTCCCAGTCTCACCGTGAAGGTTCCCGTCTATGACAATCGCGTCAATACGGACATCATTGACACGAAGGGCAATCCGGTCTATGTGACGCCTGCGTCTCTGAATTCCGTATTCCCGAAGGCAGTCGAGGCAAACCTCGTCGTTGGCGCTTCCATCTACATCATTGCCGGTGGCGGGTTTGGTGTCACGTGGCGCCTGACGTATGCGCAGGTGTTCCCGCAGATGCGCCAGACTGCTCGCAATGTCTTCATGGACGAGGAGAATGAGGAGGTCGAGGAGACGCAGGAGGCAACGGAGCCTGAGATTCCGGTGGTCCCTCAGAGTTCGCCTGCAGAGGAGGAGACTCAGAATGAGGAGGCGCCTGCTGCTGCTCCTGCTGCTGCGCCGGCAAAGACTGGTCGTCGTCGTGCCGCAGGTGCAGTGTAGACCAAACAACCGAGTTGTGAGGGGGTGTGCATATGACAAATGAATCATCTAAAAACAAAGAAAAAATACCCGAAAACGAAAACTTTTTCACTGATGGGCAACTGCTCGGCAATGAAAGCGTTCTCTTATGACAGGATTCGCACTCGTAAATGTCCGTGTGTGGCGTTGTCAGCATATAGGGAAGAATCATGCGCGTATCTCCATACAATGACATCTCTACCAAGTTCGCGAAGTCGTGCTCCAAGCAGTCCTGGTATGCTTCGTTCGACAATTTGGACCACACGGTTCTATTCGTGGTAATCCATCCGGGTTCTTGGAAATAAGTCGCGTAAGGATTGACGTATATCCACAACGTCTCCGAAATCTCCCGATCGTGCGAATCGTATTCGATAAGTCCTACTCGCTTTAGAGCATCGTCATACAACCAATGAACGTCTAGATTGTGAGGAGTATATCTAGGGTCAATCGCACCACAATATACTTCGCGACCATCGAGAGTCAGCAGTTCTGCGTCAATATCTTCATCGTGCTCCACAATATCGTGGGTCACGTCCTTATACATCAAATCCTTCCGAAGTCTCGAAAGCATTTTATGTATTGAGTAGAGGTTCTTGATGTATTCGCGACGCGCTTAATCGAATCGGACAACTACATTCACATCGTGGCGCTTGAGTGAATTGGTCGCTGATCTAGACAGTTCGTGACGCTTCTTGGGTGACTCTTCATCCTTATCGTCATGTAGACGCGTCTCCATATCTGCGTGAATCGCATCGTGGTGCTGTTCAATGTAGGAGATGACATCATCTGTCAGTGCCCACTCAAAGAAATTGAGTTGTCCAACGGTCGTATCAATATCGTGAAACTTGATGCGCTTCCAACGACAGAACGGATCAAACATCCTTTTGCTGTATGCCTTCAGGTGGGACTTGTATGCGAGATATACGACAATATGTTCCTTCTTCTTGGTGACATAGGAGATGTTGTACTTCTTCGAATAATTCGTGACGAACCAGTCAATAAGACGCAGCGATAACCTAGATTCTCCTGTGAGAATATTGCGCACCTTCTCCAAATTATCGTCCTTCGAGTAAAACTTCTCCAACCGATACAATACCCACTGCTCTTGCGATTGAATTTCCATTACTGAAAGAAGGAACGCTCCCTGAAAACGAATTATAAGCAAGACACTAAGAGATGTTAAGCATGGATATCAATGAGCGAGTGAAGAATCTTATTGATTCCTATGGGCAGAACGATCAGCGGACGGCAGCATGGCACACGAAGAGAGGTGAGATGCTGACTGCGTCTGAAATTTACAAGACGGTTGCCGGAGCAACACCTGCTGCACGTCGCGAACTGATTGTCTCCAAACTCACACCAAGAGATTCTGGAAGTGGTGGAGGCGCAAGGTCTCTTCTTTGGGGAACTCAGTTTGAACCTGTCGCAAAACAGATTTATGAGAAAACGCACAATGTCCGAATTGTGGATACGACATGCGTTCCTCACCCGGTTCATAGTTTCCTCGGCGCATCGCCGGACGGACTCCAGTTGGACAATGAGGAGCGGTTTGGAAGACTTGTGGAGTTCAAGTGTCCTATCTCGCGCGACTTTGATGAGACGACTCCTGTTCCGGACATGTATATTCACCAGATGCAGTTACAGATGGCATGCACGGGGATGGATGCGTGCGACTACGCGGAGTTCAAGTTCAAGATTGTGAATTACTCAGAGTGGATGGATACGGATGTGAAGTATAAGTCTGCGTTAATTGGAATGAATGATGGATCGTTTCATTATCGTGCCCCTGAAGATTCAAGATCTGTAACGGAATGGAAGAACGATATTCTGCGCGAAGTGGGATGCGACGATATCGACGGATACCAACTCGTATGGTGGGTTCTAGTAAAGACGCGATTTCATTCGGTGGACAAGGACCCTGTGTGGTTAGAGACAAACCTGCCGTTCTTCGAGCAAACGTGGAAGGAAGTTCAGGAGCACCGACAGAATGGGACACTTCCAGAAAATCCTCGTGATAAAACGGTATTGACACTTTAGATAAGAACGAATGCTAGAGGTCCGTTACCAAAAACATTATTCACATCAAAATATAGAATCACAGACGAACCGCTTTGATACGCAGACGAGCTTGTATCTCCTGATATGCGATCCACACCACCGCCGTATATGTTAGTATCATCTTGCGACGGAAATTGAAAAACATCCCGAGGCAATCCGAGTGTTCCGCTTAACGATGTTGAAAAATTTACAAATATATTGTGAGTCGTTATGTTTTTCAACATTACCCAGAAATTACTTACCGTATTTGCTTGTGTTTGTATTTGATTCGGGTTTAATGTAAGCATTAGACTATCAGTTGCCGGTTTCAAAAGAAAACATTTGTAGGTGTCATTCAAATATATATTTAAAGTAGTATCGGTTGAGAAATCTAGTTCTATCGTATTAAAGGACAGACTACTTCTATCTGGTGCCGAGTTTCCCGTATTACCGTCGGGTCCGTTCGGTCCTGAAGGACCATATGGTCCATCAGGTCCAGAATCACCAACTTCAGTAAGTCTGCTAAGTCCGGTTTTCCCACGAGGTCCAGGCGGACCAGACGGACCAGGTGGACCAGTTGGACCGACAAGTCCTTGTCTTGTGATTACGTTCTTTTTAGAAGTCCACTGTCCTGCAGTGAGCATGTTAGTTAATACAGATACAATTTGTTCTGCAGAATTGACCCGGACTGTATGTTCCCACTTGCGTCGTAATATACGATCCACATCGCATCATTCGGCGATTGCGATGCTGTCACATTTAATACATAGGTGCTTGTAGTTCCAGTAAGTGTTCTATTTGTTCCATCCGTCATTATATTACTCGTTGTTACTAAAGTTAATGTTACTGGACTCGAGAACGTTACGCATTTTAAAATAAACCAGTCGCCATCGACTATGGGGTTAGCAGTAAGAGAGTTATTTACGGTTATAGTAAGATTGCTCGTGTTTACCAGAACAATGGACCCGTATAAGGTTTTATCGAATAATAAAGAACTGGAAGTGGAAGGCACGATTGTTAGAGGAGACGTGTATATTCCGTTTACTCCATTTGGTCCCGACGCTCCGCTTGCTCCAGAAGGACCAGAGGGACCAGAGGGACCAGAGGAACCCCGTGATCCGTCTATTCCCGAAGGACCAGAAGGACCTGATGGACCTTTATTGCCTTGAGGACCCGACGGACCTTCCGAACCAAGACACGATACAGTTAGATTTGTAGCAGTCCACTGGCTACTTGTCAACATCTCTTATTAAGTAACATACATTAATCCTCCCCTATTGTAAACCGTGGCATCTGTAGACCCTCCACCGTATGGAGTCGATTGTGCTGGCAAAATAATTGAAACACTTTGTGCTCCGTTATTCACAATAGAAACTTCAGCAGAACCAGTGCCTATATTTTTCACGGATACAGAACGTCCTCGATTTAATGAACCGTTAAACTTAGTGCTCGTAGATACAAAATAATGAGTAAATTCGTCTACACCCGAATTCAGTGTCACTGTATTCGGAGTAAAACATACGTCGCGGATTTCTCTAACGGATGGTGATGGAGCAGCGGACGACCAGTTGATTCCGTCTGGAGACGTAAGTAATCCAGGATTCATATTTGGATCAGAGGGTGTGCCAAAAACAATAAATAGATTTCCTGTCCAAACAACACGAGGCATGAGTATTCTCTCGGTCATACGAGGAGTAGGTGGATAATATGTAGGTCTCCCAGTCGTATTAATTTGGTTGTCAATATACACGACGGAAGAACCATTACATGCGGTAGCAAGATCGGGAGATGCGCAAATCGTGACATTCGAGGTCACAGTCGTTCCATTGTATGTTGCCGGCAGAACAACGACCCATATTTTTCCGTTAAATGCTGCTCCTGCTATAAATCCAGCATCCGGATATTGAACCTGATAGGAAAAGTTACCATCCAAAAACGTACGCGGTGTAGGTATAACTCCATTAGGAAATGTTGTAGGGTCATATTCGCCAGCAGCAACTATTACCGATACACAACCATCCGATCCAGTCGGGTATGTAGAAGACGAACTAATATATCTAGGAGATAATGTACTGATTCCATTAGTAACAACTCCGAGGGATAACATTAACCATGAGTTTCCAAAATAGGGAATAACTGAATTCACAGATGTTTCAGAAATCTTCCAGTTATTGAAAACTACCCATTCATTTGGAGTGTTATTATAACGCATAGTTTGGTTGAATCCTGATCCGATCGAATATACAAACATAGCGTATTTTCCATTGACGTTTATATCTACATAGTTACCTAAAAGATTGGTTCCTCCAGGAGGACTTGTTGGTAAAATCATCGCAACAGGATACGCATCGCTACCTCCATTTGCATTCAAGGACCATATTTGAAACCTGTTTCCAGAAGGAATAGTGTATTGTAGCACTGCTAAAAAGATATTCTTGTAGGGCCACCAAACTAATTTGACGCACGCAGCATAGTAAGAAACTCCCCCGTCTACAATAGAAGGTTGTCTTCCCGTAGTGAAATACACAGGTGCTGCTGATCCTGTTATATCCGTCGTGGTTTTGATAATGAATTCATTCAGTGGGTTGGATTGGTAACCACCTCCTCCAAACACATATACATTTAAATTACACGCGACGCAATAGGTTGGTCCTGTAAAATGTATGGTCGAGTCCGTCCACACTCCCCCGTTGTCCGTAGAATATGAAACTGCTCCACGATCGTTTGCCCAATCACCAGGAGTATTAGTCCCTCCTACAACAACAATCGTTTGTTGTCCGAGAGGATTCACAACTGCGAGAGGAGGAAGTATTAGACCATTTGGACCTGGTTGTCCACGTAGACCATTTGGTCCAGAAGGACCTGATTGCCCAGAAGGACCACGCTGACCATTTTTGCCCGGTAGTCCCGATGGACCCGATGGACCCGATGGACCTTGTGGTCCTTGTGAACCTGATGGACCCCGTAAGGCTTGAAGAAGAAAATTATTGCCAGACATTGCTATTACTTATTTCGCCTAAAACACTTTCAACTATTGAACAAGGGAGTTACAAATGGCAGATATCACTTACCATCAATTGCTTGCCCAGCAATACGAAGAGAACGCGAGGACGAATCCTATACATCACGATGAGCGTTATGATGCTGAGGAGTATACTGTCGAAGAATATACCGCGGGTGAAACCAGAAACCATCTGGACGATAACCATAAATTTCAAGTGTTTGCAGGAAACAGAAATGCCGAAGATGTAGTTCTTACAGGAACAAACTTTGAAGACAAGAGTAAATTAAGTATTCGTTACAACAAGGATGTGAAAACCACCGTGTTTAGCGTAGATAGCAGATTCAGAGCAGCGTCGACTCCTTTTGTTCCATATTTCGGTGGAGCGCAAGATTATACTTCTACTGTCATAAGCAGTATCATTCAATCAACAAATCATTTCCTATTCAGGTTCAGTCGTCAAGTCAAGAATGCGATTTCCATTAAGTTGTCATCGCTTGAGTTCCCAAACACGTTTGCGAACTATATTCAGTACCGAGGAAACACATGCTTTGGAGTTAGAGTAACCGGGTCGGGCAATCCATATACAAAAATAGATATTGCGACTGCCGGTCCTCAGTATTTGCCCACACCAACACTTTTAGCAGGTGCCGTCCAAACTACTTTAAGGAATTGTGGTCTTGCGAATGCTACTACCTTTACTTGTACAGTCACAAACGATGGATATATCCGGATAGCAAATACGGCTGGAACATACGATTTTGATTTCACGACGAACGTTACGACTCCGAGTTTGTTTTCGTCGAGTTCTAGTGCGGTCCCAACATCTCCTCAGTTGTTCGATACGCTTGGAAATTCTCTTGGGTTTTCCCAAAATTATAGCGGAGTCTCCACCGTAACTGGAATCTATTTGCCGGATACGAACGTTGATGATTACATCTATATGGCAATTAACGAATATAATAGTGTAACTCCTCAGACGTTGAACAATACATATTTCCCGGTATTTGCGAAAATCCCAATGACAACCGATAAGGGTAAGATGTTATTTGACACGGACAGCACAAATACGACTCGTAAGGTATTCCAGTTCCTTCAACCCACAAACATCCAGACTCTCGACATTCAGTTATTGGATCGGACAGGGACACTTCTTTCGAATACGCAAGATTACTCTATGACTTTGGAGATTGAAGAGGTCGTGAGTCACGCGCTCTACGAAAAATTACGTGAGTTGTAAGTAAGATGGAGAAATCAGTTCTGGAACGTATTCCGGTCCCTCAAGTCGAGAACCGTTACAATTTAACCTCCACGTCGCAGCAGTATCCCGCACCCAAACACGGCGGACGTGTCCCCAACATCAACGATCCTTCCACCATGGGATTCTCGGCAAGTCCATACAAGGTCTATTCCGATCGCCCGTCGCTGTTCGAGGACGATGCCCGCCAAGACTTAGTTGGTCACATCCACTCTATAACACCTTTGAACTCTGTTTTCTTCAGCGACGCGAACATTGACGTATTACAGCGCAAGATTCACGACCGGGTGTATTCGCTGAGTGGAGGCAAGTATTCTATCAGTCGACAGAGCGATGACGAGTTGCGAGTTATCATGCGTAGTTACTACTTGATGTTCTCCCGCAACGACCCAAATACGGTCGCACAGGAACTTGAGGAACTGAATGACCGAGTCGTGACCTTCGCAGGTGGCAAGATTTATTCCGAAGTCGACTTTCACATGTTTTATCGCAAGGACCTAGAAGAGTTTGCGCCGCCAATTGCGAACCCTGTGAATACTGGCGTCATGGGAACGCGGACAGGTGAACTGAAATCCTTTTTCTGAGTCAAGTAAGATGGATGTCTGCGAATTCCGCGAACGAACTTATGGAAAATACAAGACTCAATTGTTTGTGCTAGAACCCGCATGGGATTCGTTTCGTCCTATTTCTTTTGTGGGATGGAACGGCACAGACCTCGCGATTGTCGATAACGTTTATAAACAGGATTTATTGAGTCCTGTGTATGGATACGGATCGCCCGAAATGAAGCGTATTTGCCAGCACTTATTAGAAGTTACAGAATTAGAAGGAAGGAAGGAATTCAAGGACCCTGCAGTGTTCTGGAAATGGTGTGGTCATACATCGGCAGTATGGTGGCGCGACCGTCCGTGTGTGTTCACATCTTCCTGCGTCCCTCGTGACATCAACGGATGGAAGAAATACGTTACTTGCATTCAGTCGCGGCCGAAGACTCTGAGGAATTCGATAATGCGTCGCGTGACAAAGCGTTTACGAAGAAAGGAGCAGTAACATAAAAATGAAGATAAATATCATCTCAAATTTCAGGGCAAATACTGGATTGAATCAGGACACGCATATTCTCCGCGGTATCCTGACGGCAGTGTTTGATAAGGAGGTGAGTCTTGCGTGCGTCCCCCACATTCACCCGCACTGCGAGGAAGCAGATGTCAATATCTTCATTGAGGTGGTGAATCCGTCGCTGTTCCCGTATGCCCGCAAGAACATTTGGATTCCGAATATCGAGTGGACTTACCGAACCTGGCAACCATATTTGGACATGATGGACGAGATTTGGGTAAAGACTCGCGAGGCAGAGGATGTGTTCAAGACTCTTACCAAGTCAACAGTGCGAAACATCGGTTGGACGTCCATTGATAAGGTTTGGGATCAGGACATGAAGAAGAACTATTTCAAGGCAATTGTGCCTGTGGGGAAGAACATTTACCGCCACCCTCGCGCAATCTTCCAGGCATATATGCGCATCCAAGAAGAGAATCCGCAACTCTATACCAAGTTACCTATTCTGAACGTCGTGTTCTCGCCGAACCATCTGGATGTGAAGGTGCCGCCTTCTATTGAGGATAAGGTGATACTGAAGGCAGAAGTTATGAAGGAGAAGGATTACGATGAGTTGCTGAAGGAGTGCGGACTCTGTATTTGCCTAAGTGTTGCCGAAGGGTTTGGACACGCAGTGAATGAGGCAATGAGCGTTGGTTGTAATTTGATTCTGTCGCCGATTCGTCCGTTCGTAGAGGATTTGGTCGGTCCGAAGTCTGAAGGTGCCTTCTTCTGCTCTGAACTTGCCCGTCTTGAGCAACCGGAATGTTTTGGCACCGTCATTGATACTCAAATCGCGTCCATCGTGAGTTCGCTGGAGAAGTATGTTGCTTTGTCGTTCAAGGAGAGGCGGGCAGGGTCAGAGAACATTCGGAGTCTTTACGAGACACGCCACAAGGCATGGATTGAGAACATGAAGGTCGTTCTGCCCCAAGTGTTTGATGTCACCTTGCCTGAATACGACCTGAAGGTCGCGTTTCCCAAAGAAGATGACTTGCCGGACATTTCTATCATTACGGTAACGAAAGATAGGCGCAAGTTCATGGCACTTGCCGTGTATTGCTATCTCCTCCAGTCGTATCCCGAAGATAAGTTGGAGTGGGTGATTGTGGACGACGGAAAGGATTCTATTGAAGATACATTGATTGGAATTCCCAATGTCACATATGTGCGATGCGATACGGAAATGTCTATTTCCTCAAAGCGTAATTTGGGAGTAGAGAAGGCAATGTATGATGTCTTGGTGAATTTGGACGACGACGATGTGTATCCCGAGAACAGCGTGCTTCATCGTGTCGCAATGATGCTGAAGGACCCTGCGAAGGAGTGTGCGTTCTGTACCACAATTCCTTGCTACGATATCACGAAGTATAGTTCGTTCATGAACGTTCCTCCAATGACGCTTCCGATGGCAGAGCGCGTGTCCGAGGCCACAATGATTTTTACGAGGAAGTTCTGGGAATCGCACAAGTTCGACGAGACTGTAAAGGTCGCGGAAGGAGACGCATTTATTCGCGGTCGCGAGCAAATGTGCCGAGAGTTATCCCCTCAGGATGTGATTGTGAGTTTAGTCCACCCGAAGAATACGTCGGCACGTAGATTGCCGGAAATCAAGGAACCGAATGGATGCCATTACGGGTTCAATGAAAAATTGTATGCTTTGGTGTCAGAGATTGGAGTTGCGCTGGTCGAGGAACTTAATACTTTATCAGACCAAACAGCGAGCGGCGAGACTTGCGTCCGCGACGAGTCCCGCGACGAGAGCGGCGACGGCGACCAGCAACAGCATCCGGCGACAGAGACGTGCTAGGGGTTCCGGAACTACCGAGCGGGGGAGGGGCCTCGCCACCCTTGAGGACGACACGGCTCTTGGGCTTGATTCCAGCGCGGCGCAGAGTGCGGCGAATCACCTTCGCGGACACCTTGCGCATACGACGACGACCGCCAGCAGCATCGGGAGAGAGAGGTTCCATGGATCCACCGGTAGGCATAGTGTCTGACATTTGTTTTATAATTTACCATAGAGACTTTTTTACGCAGAGCAAGTGAGGCATGTGGGCTCGACCGTGAACTTTTGGGCCCCGGTTGCTGCCTTTGTCCTCAAATAATAACACCCCGTCTTCAAACCCTGCTTCCAAGCATACACGTGCATCGACGATATCTTCGCATATGTGGGCTCGGCAAGGAACAGATTCAGCGACTGCGACTGGCAAATGAACGGTGCCCTGTCTGCTGCCATATTAATCAGTGTCTTCTGTGGAATCTCCCACGCAGTCTTATACAACTCCCTCACGTCCGCGGGAATTTCTCCAATCGTCTGAATACTTCCGTTGTTCTCGATGATTTGAGACCGGACGTTGCTTGTCCACAGATTCAGATTGGTCAATTCCTCCACCAAATACTTGTTTACCACCATGAAGTCGCCCGCGAGAACTCGGCGAGTATACAGGTTGGACGTGAACGGTTCGAAGCACTCGTTATTCCCTAGAATCTGGGATGTGGACGCAGTGGGCATGGGAGCAACGAGCAGGGAATTGCGAAGACCCTTAGATACTTGCTCCTTCATACGTGTCCAGTCCAAATACGGTGTCTCTGTCGGATTCGTCTTCCACAAATCATACTGAAGGTTCCCTTGCGACATTGGCGAACCAGGAAACGAAGGGTAATTTCCAAGTTCAATAGGTCCAAAGTGGGGGAGGTGCGTGCACATCTCAATCATCCGAGTCCAACTTGCCTCCAAGGACGCATAGTAAATGTTCTCAAAGATCTCGCGATTCAACTTTGCAGCACCATCACTAGTCCAAGGGAGTCGGAGCATTGCCAATACATCCGCCAACCCCTGAATCCCGATTCCAATAGGACGATGACGCTTGTTGGAATTCTCACACTCGGGAGTAGGGTAGAAGTTCTTATCAATCACAATGTCCAAATTACGAGTCAGAATCTCCGTGTATTTGCGCAACTTCGCAAAGTTGAACTTGCCGTCTTCCACGAACTTGGGAAGGGCAAGTGAACCCAAATTACACACGGCAGTTTCGTCCGCACTCGTGTACTCCATGATTTCGGTACACAGATTGCTCGACTTGATAGTTCCCAGATGCTGCTGATTGGACTTGGAGTTTGCCGCGTCCTTGTAGCACAAATACGGTGTTCCAGTCTGAATCTGGGCATCCAGAATCATTTGCCATAACTTCTGAGCAGGCATAGTCTTGCGACCCTTTCCATCCTTCTCATACTTCGTGTAGAGAGCGTCAAACTCTTCGCCGTGACAGTCTGCGAGTCCAGGACACTCT
>Ga0114960_10003103_pt1 | contig 12801 bp, 10 predicted proteins | sample C_130625_MF_Meta_FD_92637 | JGI IMG/M metagenome (GOLD analysis project Ga0114960, IMG submission 92637) | Freshwater microbial communities from Lake Croche, Canada to study carbon cycling - C_130625_MF_MetaG | ecosystem: Environmental > Aquatic > Freshwater > Lake | place: Lake Croche, Canada... | reverse complement strand
CCCCCTTGCCTCAGAACAGCAACTTATGTATCCTCGTGAAGGCTATGGACTCAATAATGCCAGTGTTGACTCTGATTCTATGCTACGCAACGAGTCATCGTTTAAGAGTAACCGTTGCCAGATCAGAGCTCAGTCTCGTCCCTTCTTAACAGTTCCTTATATGGCAGGTGGACGTGGAAACCCAGATGTTGAGAGCAATCTCTTACACTCTGAGCAGGTGAAGCAGATGAAGGAATGTGGAACTGTGACTGAGACACAGTTTGTAGGAGCCTTCACACCCCTCGTTCCTTCGCTCGCTGATAATATTCAGAATCCTAAGAATTTAATCCCTGAGGTTGCCGCTGCTGGCTGGATGCGTGCTGGAATTCCAAGCAGATCTTATATGCGTGATTTAAATTGTTAATGGCTTTTTAGAAAAAAGCCAGCAAAAATATATTGTCGCACTTTTTTTGAAAAAGCGTCATTAGAATGCACGACGATCCCTTCCATATAATGAAACATCCCTTTGAGAGATCTGAGAACCCTCAAACGTATGTTGAAAATGTCTTCACACAGGTCCATAAGGAGCCAGCCCGGCATATGTTAGGACTTGTTGGAGGAAATGCTGTAAGTTTACCCAAGGGAAACATGGTCGATGTAGAATCTGATTTAAGACGTCTTAACTTTCCATTAACATATAGCCCAGCACGTGAATATCAGCCTCCAGCTGTAAAAGAGTCTGTCTTACATCGTAATTCAGTAAAGGGATCTGTAAAAATTAATGTGGCTCCTAGACATCTTCCTGCGATACAAATGTGGCCCTATTCTGCGACCTTTGCGCCAGTGCCGATGAAGGTAACTCAATGTGGTAGACCTGAAAAATATTAAGATGCTTTTTAAAAAAAAGCATAGCAAAACATAAAACAAAAAGTTCTCTAAGGCCTGTAGAGGATGTCATCCACCAGATCTAAGTTTGATAATTTTCATCAACAAGATGATATGAGAATTACATCATATTCAGTCAGATATCAGCTTGAAAAACCAGAACACAATTGTCCGTCAAGCTTTCCGGCTGAGCCATCAGTTCGTCTTCAGTATTCAGGCGCTTCATGGCCACAAGGTCAATGGCGTACAGATATTGAATCTGATCTTAAGAATATAAATCGCCTAGGAAATCGTGTAAAGAATAATGTGATTCAATACGATCCTGAAAGAAACAAGATGAATCAAACAAGTTTAGTAAACGCTCCTGATCTTACTCTTGGAGTCACATATCAGAGACTTTATAATCCACCTTGCACTCTAAGAGCCACAGGATGGAATCGCTGGGATTCCTTACACCACAATCCCCAGGATAACTTTGAAACACCCTTTGATTTCTTTATTCCTTCGCGCACACAATCTAAGGATTCTTGGGTAAAACAGAAGTGCTATAAAAATATAGAAAGAGCTGTTCACACGCCTTAGGTAAATATGAAAAACACTATGACAAGGTAGTATGGAGTTGGCTGCCTTATCAGGATTAATAGCCATTGGAGTTGCTGTTTCACAACTTGCATCAACTCCAGGAGCTCGTCGAAAGAATGAAGGATTCCGAACACTTGGGGCAGGAATTCTTCCTCAAAATCTACCACCGTCTGACCCTGAGATCCCTGTGCCAAGTGAATACTATACAATTGGTATTCAACAATATCTTACACAGGAAGAAGCATCTCAGGTTTCATCATTAAATTCAAGAATAAATTCTCTGGCAGCCACTGGATCACCTGACGGAATTCAAGCGATTAGAGCCCAGATACAGACAATTTTAGAAAGGGGTGCAACACGAAAATCGCAATCAAGAGGTGAACCATCTTCTAGAGCTGCTGCGAATACTGCTATGGCAGGAACTGAACTTGACATGATGTATAAAACACCCGGCGGACAGATGTATCCATCTGAACCAAATGCGGGGCCAAAATACGGTCAACCCATTACCTATGCCACATCTCTTCCACCCTTACGCAATCCAACATCAGGACAGGGTCCTATGCCAGAACCAATTGATGCTGCCACACCTCTTGTTCAGATGGTTAGTTCAGGCGTTGAGGCATCCTCAGCTTGGATCAAGGGAGATAGTGTTGTAAGTGCTCTGAGTGGACAAACTGTAAATGCGAACGAGTTTAAACATAATAACATGCAGCCATTCTTTGGTGGTCGTGTCAAGCAAAACATGACAGCCTCCGTAAACACAAGCAAGCTCGATATGTTCACTGGAGCTGGTGCTACACAGATTCAAAAGCAAGAAATCGCACCTATGTTTAATCACAACCAGCCCTTTGGTCAACCTTACGGGAATGAACCTAATGCTGATTTTATTCGTAGCCGCATCGTTGAACCTGGGCGTCGTAATAATGAGAAGGCTTTTGAGCCTACGCGTGTCGGTCCATCTCTAGCTGAAAAGGGTGGTATCACGGGCCAAGGTGGATTTCAGCAGCTTGAGGTGAATGAGATCATGAAGCGCGCGATGCCAACAACAAATAAACTACGCACAGCGGATAATCCAAAGGTCTCTTATAATAACCAGGTAGTTCCTGGTGTTCACTTTATCACTGCTCCTGCTCTTGATTCAGGTGAGGTTCGCAAGTATAGACCTGATACCTTCTTCTTAAATGAAACGGGTGAGCGTAATGGTGTTGCGACAGGTGAGGTTCTTAAGGAGAGTGTAAGACCTACACAGGTTCTCAAATATACAACACGCACGGATACAACAGAAGAATTCATTGGAGCTCCTGCTTCACAAGATGCCTTCAAGTCCTACGTGGCTGGAGATTACAGAACACCAATGAATCAGCAGTTTGGGGGTGCTGGATATCGTAACAATGATGCGTCAACCTATGGTGCTGGACCACGTGATGATTATGGTGCTTCTGCGATTGAGATTCGTCCCAATGAGCGTAATGGAACCCAGGATCGTGTAATGGGTCTCAATTTAGCGCCTGCTGATACGGGTCTAGTGACCGTTCACTACGAGGATGATTCTCGTCCAACACGCAGAGGAGAGACAGTTGGAAATATCAGACAGACTGGAACTCCTGTTGGATACGCTGGTGGTGCTCCTTCCATCACAACCTGGGATCCCTCTGATATTGCTCGCACGACAATTAAGGAAACCACGGTTGACTGGGATTATCGTGGAATCTCTGGCCCAGGAGCGGGTCCTGAGCGTCTTAAGGTCTACGACCCCAATGATATTGCGAAGCCTACACAGAAGTCACAACTCTCAAATGATTCTCGTATTGCTGGCCCGGCCATCTCCGTGAATAAGGACTTTATGAGTCACGAATCTGCCTATAATATGCGTAAGAATGAATCAAAGACAACAGTGTCAAAACTCCGTAAGCCAGTGGCTGGCAATGGTAATATTGCGGTGTTCAAAGGGGATATTAATCAGACTGCTAAGCGTCTAACGGCGGATGATATGAACGATAGATCATTAGCTGTAAATAGAGTCTCTGGAATGACTCCCGGCACGGCGGATCTAGGCCGCGTTCAATATAGAGTGCCATTGAAGTTAGATGTAAGTATGGAGCGTAATATGCAGTCAATGGTGGATGCGGTTGAAAATAATCCTCTCAATCAAAGTTTAAGAAAGAATGCCATTCGCGATTCCATGGTCTTAGAACAAATGAATAGAAAATAATCTCATGAATGTAAAAAGTCAATGCGTAGAAGGGCTTAAGATTCTAGAGCTTCTTAAGACAGAATGCAACAAACACGTGGCAAAAGTTATTTAATTGTTGGCCCACCAGGATGTGGTAAATCCCGATGGATCAGACAAGCAGCGGCTGCCGCAGGTCATACTCTCTTCAGATGGAATTGTCGAGATGATCGTGCCCTAAGACAGGGTCGTGAACTTCTTCATGGACTAGTTCGCACTAGAGAACCAACGTGGGTATGGCTCGAAGGAGCAGATGATATTACTCTTGATGCCCAGGCCTTTTTACGTCGTATCTTAGAGACAGCTTCTACTCATGTAACATGCGCCCTAGAAGTTCGTCGTCTTGAATGTATGGCTGAACCAATTCAATCAAGATGTGTCTTAAAACGTATGACACTTACATCAAGTCCGACATGGAGACAAAGACAAATTCGGGATAAATGGGCACAGCCAGATGATTATCAAGTCCCAGAGTTTGAAGCACCAAAGACATTAAATGAATTACGTGATGCCAGGCTTGCTGGGGCAGATCCTTATACTGTTATGCTTGATATCATACAAGGACATAAGCTTGAACAAGAGGTTCTTAAGAGATCTACAATGGGAATGAGCCCATGGATTTTGAGTGCGTGGGTTCTGTCACAATAGCGTTTTTTACGTGATTTTAATCTAAGAGATCGGGGTAGCATAATGGAGATACAAGATTCCTCCGCCGCTATTTATAGTGAGGCGAAATCTGAATATACAAAGCAGCTTGTATTTAACTTCCAGCCAGCGCTGCTAAGATTCTTCTTAGATCGCTTTAAGGAAGTAAAGGAATCACCTCTTGTTACATCAAGAGCTAAATCAGCTCTAAGTGAATTTCAGGATTCCTTGAGCCAAATTCCAGAATGGAACGTGGATAAGGTTCAACGTGAATCATCTGGACTTTTACATACCATTCAATGTGATTATGTTGATGATCTTATTACAGCTGTCTTCATAGCACATACAAAGATTTTATCTGCGATTCGACTTCACTCAAAGCCCCGGCGCAAGATTAACATTACTGTGCCTAAACCTGATCATTTTATGCACCGTGCGATGTCTGAATGTAGTCGTCTTCTATGGTCAAATGTATATCTCTTTAATGATTCTGTTCCAGGTCTAGATCGTCAGAAAAATATGAATGAGGTCAATCGTTTTCTTGAAGAAGGTATCTTACAAGCCATACGCAATCTTCTTCCTGTAAAATCCATCTTACGTGACAGCCTACAAGAAGATGATGATGTGATCCAAGTAAATACACCATCTACAAATGAATTAGAAGGTCAGAATTCATTAGCATCAGAGAAAACTGAAGATTCCTCTGTGCCTTCTGTAATCGAAGGGTCTTCAGTATCTTTGGCAACACAAGAGCCTTTGGCAACACAAGAGCCTTTGGCAACACAAGAGCCTTTGGCAACACAAGAGCCTTTGGCAACACAAGAGCCTTTGGCAACACAAGAGCCTTTGGCAACACAAGAGCCTTTGGCAAAACAAGAGCCTTTGGCAACACAAGAGCCTTTGGCAAAACAAGAGCCTTTGGCAAAACAAGAGAAACCTGAAACATTCATAATCGATACAGAGCGCTCAGTTGGATTTACAGGAATTGATTCCGTCTTTGGATCAAATGGTCATGCTGAGTTAATCCCTTCTACTCAGCAATCAGATGAATCAGATGAATTAAAAATTCTAGGTAATCTTGAAGAATTAAAACTAGATGAGTTTGAAGATCTAGATGCCCCAGAACAGGCCCTAGTTCCTCTAGGAGCAGACGACTATGAATCTCTTTAGATGCGTTATACTACGCGTTTTTTTCTAATTCACTCGCTCAGATGACACTTGAGCTCTTTGTCTGGGCAATTATTGGTGGCCTTTTTGTGGCAATCTTAAGTATCTGTGGATCATACTATCTAAATGAGTCTCCTTCAAATAAGCAATTAAGTCGTGATTTTCTTATAGGTGCTGGATTTACAGGCGCTCTCTATCCTTTAATACCAGAATCATTTAATGAACTAAAGGAGGCAATTACAACTACGGCAGAAACAATTCAAGCTGGAGTTCCCGGTATAGATCAAGACATAAAGATTGGACCTGCTAATTTTTAAAAAAACGTTTGAACATATAATTCTATACTTAAGTTTAAGTTTAGAATTATAAATTGATACCTTGTTGTAAATAGATGAGTGACCTGAATACAATAAATTTACAATTAAATACACAATTTAGCTTACTTCAACAAAACATTCAAGATTTCATTTCTGTTGTTTCGGCACAAACACCTATAGCACTAGGTCAACCTGGAACAACAGGCTATACGGGTTCAAGAGGTTCTACCGGCTTTACAGGTGTAACAGGGTCACCTGGAACAACAGGATATACTGGCTCAACAGGTGCCTCAGGATATACTGGCTCAACAGGTATCTCAGGATATACTGGTTCAACTGGAGTAACAGGTTTTACTGGATATCCTGGTATAACTGGAGATACTGGTTCAACAGGTATAACAGGTTTTACTGGATCTACCGGTATAACTGGAGATACTGGTTCAACAGGGGTAACGGGTGCTAGTGGAACAACAGGATATACTGGTTCGACGGGCGCCTCTGGTATTAGTGGTTCAACGGGTGTAACAGGTTTTACTGGATCTACTGGTAAAACAGGTGCCTCTGGATCAACTGGTTATACCGGATTTACAGGAAATACAGGTTTCTCTGGTACAACTGGATATACCGGATTTACAGGGACGACAGGAGCCTCAGGCATAACTGGATATACTGGATCTACAGGATACACTGGAATGCCTGGATCCAATTCAGGCACAGGATCAACTGGATCTCCTGGAACAACTGGGTATTCTGGAACTACTGGTTATACTGGAATGCCTGGATCCAATTCAGGCACAGGATCAACTGGATCAATAGGGAATACTGGATATACTGGATTAACGGGACCAACAGGAATTATAGGAACTACTGGATATACTGGATCAACTGGAATAACGGGTTATACAGGTATAATTGGAATAACAGGTGCTTCTGGAAAAACAGGATTTTCTGGAGCAACAGGGTATACAGGATCAACTGGTTCAACTGGCACAACAGGTGCTCCTGGAACAACAGGATATACTGGTTCAACTGGTTATACAGGATCAACTGGTTCAACTGGCACAACAGGTGCTCCTGGAACAACTGGCTTTACTGGTTCAACTGGATTTACTGGTTCAACTGGATTTACTGGAGATACTGGTTCAACTGGATTTACAGGATTTACTGGGTTTACAGGATTTACTGGCCTTGGATTTACATGGAAAGGTTTATATAATCCATTACTTTCCTATAATTTAAACGATGTTGTATTAATTGATGGATCGACGTATATGATTCAATCAGGAGTGCCATCTACATATTCAGTAAGTAGTTTTTCTGGAACACTTGGACAATCTGGATTTACAAATGGTATAAATGGAAGTTTTAACACTTTAATTGGAGCAACGATTGATATTCTTGGAAATATATATATAGCAGATACATTAAATCACGCAATTCGTGTAATCTCTACAGCTACAGGTATTATATCAACACTTGCTGGAACTGGAGTCTCTGGATATGTAGATGGAGTTGGAACAGCTGCCAGTTTTAATACACCCTATGGTATTATTCTAGATACTTCAGGAAATTTATATGTAGCTGATAAGGGAAATCATGCCATACGTAAGATTGTTATTTCTACAAAACAAGTAACTACCGTAGCAGGAGCATTTACACTTGCTCCAGACAATATTACACGAATCGGTACAGCTGATTATATAAATGGTCAAGGAACAGGGGCTGCCTTTAATCAGCCATCTGGAATTACCTTATACAATAATATATTATATGTAGCTGATTCTAATAATAATATAATAAGAGCAATTGATAGATTATATAATGTTACAACACTAGCTGGAAATATAATATCAGGATATGTTGATGGAGTTGGTATCTTATCAAAATTTAATAATCCAATAGGGGTTACATCAGATATGAATGGATCATTATATATAGCAGATACGTATAATAATATAATTCGTAAAATTATAATATCAACTGGTTCTGTTTCAACCTTCGCAGGTAACTTAGCAGGTGGGCATAATGATGGACTAGGAACGCAAGCAAGTTTTAATAATCCATATGGAATTATATGTGATTTAAATGGAAATGTTATTGTTTCAGATACTTTAAATAATTGTATAAGAGAAATTACACAAGATAAACTTGTCGTAACGATTGCTGGAAATATAGCCACAGCACCCTTGAATTCAGGATCAACAAATTCAAGTAGCACAAATCTTAGTATATTTTCCAGTTTTTATTTTCCTACAGGTCTAGTTGTAGATAGTCTCAATAATATATATATATGTGATTCTAAAAATCATACAATCCGTCTTGCTAGACCAAGTGCCCTAGGTTCACTTCATCCGAGTCTTGTAGCAGAAAAGGGTAATCAAGGGAATACTGGATATACTGGATCAACAGGTAGTATAGGTGTTACTGGATATACTGGAACACTTGGCGCTACAGGGTTTACTGGAATGTCTAGTTTACAAAATACATTTGTTAGTAACTATACAAGTATAAATACTGATACAAGTTTTACATTAACAAATAATTTATTAAATTTTACAAATGGTTCCGTTTATTATTTAACGATTGGATCAGGAAATTCACAAAGTCTTACACCAAGTATTAAGAATGTCCCATTAACAGCAAATAGATTATATACATTATCCTTTGTTATTCAACAAGGGTCTATTTCACAAGCTATTGTAGGTGGTTTATATATAAATAATAGTATTTTAACACAAGTTAAATGGTCAGGCACCGGTGTTTCTCCAACGCCTGGAGTATCAACAACCGATATTGAAACTATAAGTATTTTATATATAAATTCAGTTTGGACTGCCTATGCGACCTATAATTCCTACCCCTAAGTAGATGGTAAAATGGACTCACAGTCCTATCTATAAAAAATGGCTAAAGAATGTAACTAGGTATAGAAGAGAATCCCGACACAAGAGAGATCCAGCTGATTTATGTGATGTTGAAAGAGGGTTCTGTTCTGGTAATAAGGAAATCCCTAGACGTCTTATGCCTCAGATTTATAATGTAAAAAAATTTGCTAGAACAATAAAAAAGAAATATGGAATTGGTTCACATATGGAAACTGTGAAAGCTAACTCATTAATTCCTTCTCAAGAGGAAATTAAAAAGGTAGTTGTAAAAGATATTGGTGAATCTATGATAAAAGGTACATATAAAGATGCTCCAATCGTTATTTCTAAAAATAAATATGTCATCGATGGTCATCATAGATGGGCTGCTAGAAAGAAATATTTTCCTACTCGGAAAATTAGAGCTTTAGTTGTTCACAAAAAAGCAATGGATGTTCTAGGTATCGCGGCAGCAGAAGGTCAACCTAGAGAATCTTTCTAACTAACAAAATAATGAATACACCTTCTCATTCTCTGGTAAAGGATCAGATATAACAAATTGTAAAAAGGGTGCCTTATCAAGTTGCTCTCTTGGCACGGCATTTTTTACCTTCTGCGCAATAACACGATATAAATCAAATCCAGGGTAACGTTCAGATTGATCTGGTTCCCATAGAACATTACGACCATCGTCATCAATAAGCCATGACCACATCACGTTAAAAAGTTCAGACGTAGTCTCTCTTTGAAGCAAGCCTTCTTCTGAACTTAAGACAGCTCCATCAGGCTTATTTGGTGGAGGATTCTCTAAGAAAAGAGCCTCTAAAATACTCACAGATAAACGACACAAATCAAAGGAAGCGTTTGGATAGGCTCGTGGTTCCTTAGGATCATAAAGAGGTCCAAAATTATACTGGGTTCCAGCCTCATTATCAGGCCAATAATCATCACTTATACAAAGAATATTATTGTGTGTATAAATAGCACGGCCGAAATCTATAATACGAAAGAGTTTCCCATAGGTTGGAACTCTCCATGTGCGACCATCCTTTGTCTTATAATATAAAAATTCCTTATCTGTTGGTGTCCATAAGATATTATTACTGTGAAGATCATTATGTGTCATCGCCCATAAACTCTGAATCTGACATAAGGCACAGATTACTTGAAAGATCCATGCGGTCCATCTGGCTTCCCATTCATCTGTTCCAATCTTTACATCCATGTCAGGACATTCACGGTTTAATAGAGAATCCATTGTATTTGTATTTGATTCTAAAAACATCAGAAGAGTAGGAAATTCTTTTAGAACTGCGAAAAACTTATAATCTTTTTCAATATATGAACTATTGCTTGAGAATTCAGATGTTTCTGAAGCTGTTGTAATAGAAGCAGAATGTAGACTTCCAGATTCATCTGAAATATGAACTCCCTCGTCAAGTTCTGAGACACTAGATCCACTTGATGATGATCCATCTGATAAATCATCGGGTATCTCCATTAATGAATCATCAGACGGAATTGGAGTCTCTCCTTCAAATCCAACAAACTTAAATAAGCCCTCCTTCTGTTTTTTCCAAAACCATGACTCGAATCTTATATCAGAGAAATCTTCCGTAATATTGTAATAATAATCCTTTGCGATCGCAAGATAGGCTCCATAAAATAATGAAAAATGAGGAGAATGACCGCCTTCCCGAAACTTACTTAGCATGTAACAAGCAACCGAATCTACATAGGCCTGATTATGAGGATCGTGAATCTTACTATAGACCTTCGCAGAGTCCTTCCCTGGAGAAGGAAGAACTGGGTGTTGAGAGATAGGATAGTTTCCCTGAATCATTTTATAAGCATCAAGGAGATGTGTAATTTTACAAAATCCTGATATATCCTGTAGTTCATCTGAAGGGACAGCATTTTCATAGGCACGAACCTTTCCAGTAAATAATCCAGATCTCTGAGGAACATCTCCAGAAAAAGATTCAAGATGCCATTTATGATCAAATCTTAAGAATGGACCGAATTTCTTAGACTTTCCAAAGCGAATCATGCCGGGATAGGTTGTCTGAAGAGGCTTAAATCGCGTTTCAAGTGCTAGTTTAAGATCTGGCGGTGGTGCTATATCCCAAATCTTTGGGCTTGGAAGATCCGCTGTTTGAAGAGACGGATAGGGAGATGACATTACTTTATGGTATGATCCATATCCAATAAATATCACGCGCATTTTACATACTGATGAAAAATATATATCCATTAGTTCTAATGGCCTCTGCTGCGATGAATTTACAGCTTAAGAAGTTTAGCATGGCTCAGATTCCAGAAGATGCCGTCTGTATTTTCATTGGCCGCCGCCGCACGGGAAAATCTACACTTGTTCGTGATGTTCTATTTCATCATAAAACAATACCACTCGGAACTGTTATAAGTGGAACAGAAGAATCAAATGATTTCTATAAGAAAATGGTGCCTCCACTCTTTATTCACGGAGCCTATTCACCAGTTATTGTTCAAAATTATGTGAATCGTCAGAAACTGATTATGCAGAAAATTATGAAGGAGCAAACTGGAGGTGGACAATCCCGGATAGACCCTAGATCATTCTTAATTCTAGATGACTGTCTTTATGATGATACATGGACTCGTGATTTGAATGTTCGCTATTTATTCTTAAATGGTCGTTGGGTCAAGGTGTTCTTTCTTATTACTATGCAATACCCACTTGGTGTGCCTCCTGTATTAAGAACAAATGTGGATTATGTATTTATCTTACGCGAACCCTATTTGAATAATCGTAAGCGCATCTACGAAAACTATGGATCTGCCTTTCCATCCTTTGAGTTTTTCTGTCAAGTGATGGATCAGTGCACGCAGAATTACGAGTGTCTTGTTGTAAGCAATAACACACAGAGTAATAAATTAGAAGATATTATTTTTTGGTATAAGGCTGAGCTCCACGGTGATTTCCGTATCGGAGCCCCTGAGTTCTGGAGTCATAGTGCCGCTCATTATATTGAGGCTGAAGCAGCTGAATCAAATAAATATGATCCAACTGCGAGTCAGAGACTTAAGGGGCCACAAATTATGATTCGTAAATCAAATTAAGTCCAATCGATTATAATATATGTTCCTGCTGTATCAGACATTATATTTGAATCTGGAAACTGTTCTTTTAGAATACTTATAATAATAGGAATTGCCTGTATTATTACAGATGTATAGTTCACAGTCGATAAATTGTAAACTATATCATTCATAAGATTTGATGGAGGGGTTTGTAAATATCGTACAGTCTTTTTCTGCCCTGTATTATTAATTAATATTTGTATAATTCCATTAATTACACCTTCCACATGATAATTTACAACAACCATTAAAAGATTCTGAAATTTTACTTGTTGATAAACAGAAACAAGAGCTAGACGTTGTTGAAGATCTGCTTTATAAATTATGGATGGTGCTATTGTGCCTGTTGAACCTATATTAAAATATAAATAAGGTGGTCTTACTGGACCTGGTGGTCCAGTAATTCCTGTAAATCCTGTAGTTCCTAGAGTTCCAGTAGATCCAGTGCCAAACCAAGACCCTGGAGATCCAGTATATCCTGTTGTTCCTGAAAATCCAGTTATTCCTGAGTAACCAGTAAAGCCTGTCATGCCAGAAGCACCTGTATATCCTGTTATACCTGAGGCACCGGTTGATCCCAAAGGACCTGTTGTTCCTGAAGGACCTGTAAATCCAGTAAATCCAGTAGAACCAGAATATCCCGTTGTTCCTGAGGGACCTATTATACCAGTCTCACCTGTAAATCCAGTAAATCCAGTATATCCTGTTGTTCCAGAAGCACCCGTTGTCCCTGATGGACCTATTATACCTGTATCACCTGTAAATCCAGTAGATCCCGTATATCCGGTTGTTCCAGAACCACCCGTAACTCCTGAATCACCCGTGACTCCTGATGATCCAGTATATCCTATGGCACCTGTATATCCTGTTGTTCCAGAGGAGCCTGTGACTCCTGAGGAACCAGTTGTGCCTGATGATCCAGTATATCCTATGGCACCTGTATATCCTGTTGTTCCAGAGGAGCCTGTGACTCCTGAGGAACCAGTTGTGCCTGATGATCCAGTAT
>Ga0114960_10003095_pt1 | contig 12811 bp, 12 predicted proteins | sample C_130625_MF_Meta_FD_92637 | JGI IMG/M metagenome (GOLD analysis project Ga0114960, IMG submission 92637) | Freshwater microbial communities from Lake Croche, Canada to study carbon cycling - C_130625_MF_MetaG | ecosystem: Environmental > Aquatic > Freshwater > Lake | place: Lake Croche, Canada... | reverse complement strand
TGATCGCCGCCCGGCGGGCGGCGGCGCCAATTTCCTGGAGGATGCGGCGCCGCTCCGGCTTCGGCAGGGATTCGGCGCCCCGGGCGCTGGCCTCGGCGCGGCCCAGGCTCTCCCAGAACACCGTCTCGGCGGCATCGCGCACCCGCTCCAGCGCCCCCGCCTTGCGCCGGGTGGGGCGCAGTTCGAAAACGGCAGTAAGGAATTGTTCCTCGGGTGGTTTCGCCGCGCGGGGTGGCATTGCCGTCAGGCTAACAGCCAGCGATCCCATTCGCCAATGGCAATCATCGCTTTTTCATGCGCGTTGCCACCGAAAGCGTGGCCACGATTCATTTTTCATAAACCAAAAGTTCCTATGGTGTTCGTGCGGTGCGGCTCCCTCAGCTGCGCCGCGCGCTCTTTGAAGCTGTGCATCGGCCCCCTCCACCGCCGCCCCGCGCGGGCGCCACCGCATGCCCGCCTTGTGGGCTTCAGGGCCCCGACCCCGCCTCGGGACCCCCCCGAAAAACGTCCAAAAAATCGTAACACCGGGCGGCGCGATCGCCCCTTGGGTATTTGTCCGAAACTAGAGTTTCCTAGGTTTTTCCAGCTTTCCGCCCCTGCCGCCCGGGGGCGCTGGCCAGCCCCGGCCCCGATCCTGCATTATCCCCGGCATGCTTCATCGTCGCCATCTGGCCGCCCTGCTCCCGCCCCTGCTCGCCGCCCCCGCCTGGGCGCAGGACCCGTACCCCAATCGTCCGATCAAGCTGATCATCCCCGTCGGCGTCGCCGGCGCCACGGATATCGTCGGCCGGCTGCTGGCCGAGGCGATGACCCCGCTGCTTGGCCGGCCGGTGGTGTCGGAAAACATCGCCGGCGCCGGCAGCACCATCGGCGCCGCTGCCTTCCTTCGCCAACCGGCCGATGGCTACACGCTGTTCATCGGCACCAACAACCATCCGGTCATGCAGGCCGTACGGCCGGATTTCCCGCATGACCCGGCGCGGGATTTCCAGGCGATCTGCCTTATCGCGCGCCAGCCCAATGTGCTGACCGTGCACCCCTCCGTCCCCGCCCGCGACGTCGCCGCGCTGCTCGCCTGGCTGCGGGCGGAAAAGGATGCCGCGAATTATGGCTCGACCTTCCCCGGCGCCACCAACCATCTGGCGGGGGAGTTGCTGCAAAGCCTGGCCGGTCTGGACTTCACCCTGGTGCCCTACCGCACCGCCGCGCTCTCGGTGCAGGACCTGGTTGCCGGCCGGGTGCAGTTCACCATCGACAGCCCGATGATGCTGGCCCCGCTCATCCAGGAAGGCCGGTTGCGCGGCCTGGCGGTCACCGGCGCCGAGCGGACGGACCTGCTGCCCGGTCTGCCGACGCTCGCTGAAGCCGGGGTGCCTGGCTATGAGCTGACCGCCTGGCAAGTGCTGTTCGTGAAGCCCGGCACGCCGCCGGAGATCGCGCAGAAGCTGACCGCGGCGGCGGAACAGGCCGTCGCCGATCCGGCCTTCCGCGCCAAGCTGCGGCAGAACAGCGCCGAGCCTTTCCCCGCCACCTCGCCGGCGCTCGCCACCGCTTTCGTCAAGGACCAGACGGAACGCTGGTCGGCCATCGTCAAGCGCATCGGCCTGAAGGCCGAATAGCGATGACCGCGCGACTCGCCGGGCGCGTTGCCCTGATCACCGGTGCTGGCGGCGGCATCGGCGCCGCCATCGCCCACCGCTTCGCCGGGCAAGGCGCCCGCGTCGGCGTGGCCGATCTGGATGCCGGCCGGGCCGCGGCGGTGGCGGCCGCCATCGGCCCGGCGGCGCTCGCCATCCCCTGCGACGTGGCCGACCCTGCTGCGGCCAAAGCGGCCGTGGCCGCGACCCTGGCCCGGTTCGGCGCGCTGCACATCCTCGTGAACAATGCCGCCGCCTTCACCGCCGATGCGACCGCCGAGACCATCCCGCTGGCCGCCTGGGAGCGGACGCTGGCGGTGAACCTGACCGGCCCGATGCTGATGAGCCGCTTCGCCATCCCGGCGATCCGCGCGGCCGGCGGCGGCAGCATCATCCACATGGCCTCTCAGCTGGGCCATGTCGGCCGCGCCGGGCGCTTCTGGTACGGCACCGCCAAGGCCGCGCTGGTGCATATGGCCAAGGGCATGGCGATCGATCACGCCGCTGACGGCATCCGGGTGAACAGCCTCTCCCCCGGGCCGATCGCCACCGAACGCACGCTGGCGCGGATCGGCGGCGATGGGCCGGCCCGGGCCTTCTACGGCCCGCTGACCCTGCTGGGCCGCCAGGGGCTGCCCGAGGAGATCGCCGATGCCGCGCTGTTCCTGGCAAGCGAGGAGAGCCGCTACATGACCGGCGCCGATCTACTGGTGGATGGCGGCTACAACGCGCGCTGACGCCGGCCGGTGCGCACTGGACAGCAGCGCCCCGCTTGCCCTATCCGCCCGGAATGCGCGCTGACGCCCACTCCCTGCACGAGCAGATCACCGCTTCGGTGTCCCTGCTGAGGAGGCATCTTTGACTGGGATGCCGCCCTACGCCGCCTCGATGAGCTGAACGCCCGGGCCGAGGATCCAAGCCTCTGGAACGATGCCGCCGCGGCGCAGAAGCTGATGCGCGAACGCGGCCGCATTGCCGACCAGACCGGCGGCGTGCGCCAGCTTGAACAATCGGTGGCCGATGCGCTGGAGCTGATCGAGCTGGCCGAGGCCGAGGGCGATATCGCCACCGCCGATGCCGCCGTCGCCGACCTTGTCACCCTGGCGGCCGAGGCGAAGAAGCGGGAAATCGAAAGCCTGCTATCGGGTGAGGCGGACCCCAACGACGCCTATCTGGAAGTCAATGCCGGCGCCGGCGGCACCGAGGCGCAGGACTGGGCTGAGATGCTGCTGCGCATGTATCAGCGCTGGGCCGAACAGCGCGGCTATAAGGCGACGCTGACCGAGCGCAGCGACGGCGAGGAAGCCGGGGTGAAGTCGGCGACGCTGCAGATCAGTGGCGATAACGCCTATGGCTGGCTGAAGACCGAGAGCGGCGTGCACCGCCTGGTGCGCATCAGCCCCTTCGGCGGCAATGACAAGCGCCAGACCAGCTTTGCCAGCGTCTACGTCTACCCGGTGATCGACGACAAGATTGAGATCGAGGTCAATCCGGCCGACCTCAAGACCGACACTTTCCGCGCCTCGGGCGCGGGCGGGCAGCATGTGAACAAGACGGAATCGGGCGTGCGCTTCACGCATATCCCGACCGGCATCGTCGCTGCCTCCACCCAGGATCGCAGCCAGCACCGCAACCGGGCGATCGCCATGGATATGCTGAAGGCGCGACTCTACGAGCTGGAGCTGCGCAAGCGCGAGGCGTTGTCCGATGCGGTCGAGGCGGGGAAGACCGATATCGGTTGGGGCCATCAGATCAGGAACTACGTGCTGCAGCCCTATCAGCTTGTGAAAGACCTGCGGACCAACCTCGAAAAGGGCAACCCCGCCGCCGTGCTGGATGGCGACCTCGATGATTTCATGGCCGCAGCGCTGGCGGCGCGGGTGGGCGCGACCCGCTCGGAGGCGAGCGCGGCAGCGCGCTAGAGCATGCTGCGTTCACATACGTTCACGCAGCCCGCTCTAGCATGTGTTGGATCGCGCGATTCGGCGCTTCGGCGATTCCGCCTCAACGCATCGCGCTCTAGGGTGGGACCAATCTGCCTTTCTACTGCCGCAGATTGACGGTAACGACGCAACTAAATTTCAAGGAGGTTGGTCCTTGGCGATTATTCCCGTGATCCTCTCTGGCGGTACCGGAACCCGGCTCTGGCCACTTTCGCGTGAGGGCTACCCGAAGCAATTCTGGCCGCTACTCGGTGAGCGGACCATGCTCCAGGAAACGGTGGCCCGCGCGCAGGGGGCACAATTCGGCGCGCCGGTCATCGTCTGCAACGAGGCGCATCGCTTCCTGGTCGCCGAACAGCTGCGCGAGGCGCGTATCGACGGCGCCCGCATCCTGCTGGAACCGGCCGGGCGCAACAGTGCGCCCGCCATCGCCGCCGCGGCCCTGCTGCTGCGCGAGACTGACCCCGAGGCGGTGCTCTGGATCATGGCTGCGGATGCCGCCATCGCCGACCTACCAGCGCTGCATACCGCGCTCGACAAGGCGGTTGCGGCGGCGCGGCAGGGCTGGATCGTGACCTTCGGCATGCGGCCGACGGTGCCGGAGACCGGCTTCGGCTACATCGCTGAAGGGGCGGCACTGCCGGGGGTTGCTGGCGTGGCGCAGGTGGCCCGCTTCGTCGAGAAGCCGGACCGTGCGACCGCCGAGGCTTTCCTGGCCGGCGGCCAGCACCTTTGGAACAGCGGCATGTTCGTCGCCAGTGTCGGGACCTTGATCGCCGAGCTTGAGCGCCATGCGCCGGAGGTCCTGCAGGCGGTGCGGCCGGCGCTGGCCGGCGGCGGGCGGGATCTCGACTTCGTGCGGCTGGCCAAGGAGGCGTTCCTGGCCGTGCCTTCAATCTCGATCGACTATGCGGTGATGGAACGCACCGACAAGGCGGCGGTGGTGCCGGCGGCCCTTGGCTGGTCGGATCTCGGGTCCTGGGATGCCATGTGGGAAGCGGCCCCGAAGGATGCGAACGGCAATGCCGCCAAAGGGCCGGTCCAGATCGTTGACAGCCACGGCTGCTACGTCCGCTCGGAAGGCATTCTGACCGGTGTTGTCGGTCTGACTGATATTGCCGTCGTCACCACCGAGGATGCGATCCTGGTTGTGCCGCGCGCGCGGGCGCAGGATGTGAAAAAGCTGGTCGATGCGCTGCGCGGGTCGGGGCGGGCGGAAGCGACGCAGCACCGCCGCGTCTATCGTCCCTGGGGTCATTACGAAGGGCTGATCCAAGGCAGCCGCTTCCAGGTGAAGAAGATCGAGGTGCGCCCCGGCCAGAAGCTGTCCTTGCAGAAGCACTTCCATCGTGCCGAGCACTGGACGGTCGTGAATGGCACAGCGATCGTCCACCGCGACGGCGAGGAGATCCTGCTGCGGGAGAACGAGAGCGTTTACCTGCCGCTTGGCTGCGTGCACCGGCTGGTGAACCCGGGCATGATCCCGATGCAGCTGATCGAGGTACAGGTCGGCTCCTACCTCGGCGAGGATGATATCGTCCGCCTGGAGGATACCTACGGGCGGACCTGACGCGGCGGGCTACCGGGCGCGGGCGAGGAGGCGGCGGGCGCGTTCGACGACCGGCTCGTCGATCATCGCACCCTCGAAGCTGACGGCACCCAGGCCTTGTGCCAGCGCCGCCTCGAATGCCAGGACCATGCGCTGCGCCCGCTCGATCTCCGCCGGGCTGTCGCCGTATTCGGCGTTGATCACGGACACCTGGCTTGGGTGCACGCAGCTTGCGCAGGCGAAGCCGAGGCCGCGGGAGCGGCGAAGCATGGCGCGATAGCCCTCCGGGTCCGACAGGCCCGCGACCGTCCCGACGAAGCCGAGCGGCAGGATTCCGGCGGCCCGGGCGGCGACCACGCAGAGCATCTTCGGCAGATAGAGCGCGTCCGGGCTGGGCTGCATGCCGAGATCGGTGGCCAGATCCTCGCCCCCCGCGCCGAGGGCCACCATGCGTGGCGAGGCCGCGGCGATCGCCTCCATCGCCGAGAGCGCCCCAGCGGTCTCGACGAGGCCGATGAATCGGGTGCGGCCCACGGGCACGCCGTGCGCGACCTCGCTCTCAGCGGTCAGTTCAGCGAGCAGCCGGACATGATCCGGCCCTATCAGCTTGGTCAATACCAGGACGTCGGCGCCGGCTGCGACGGCGGCGTCGATATCGGCGACCGCGAGGCGGAGCGGCCGGTTGATACGGACACAGGCATCGGCGCCCTGCTGCCGGACGCTCGGCACCGCCTTGGCCAGGGCCGCGCGGGCGCGCGGCTTCTCCGAGGCCGCCACCGCGTCCTCGAGATCGAGAATGATGGCATCGGCGCCGCGGGTATGGGCCTTGGCCACGAAATCCTCGCGGGTGGCCGGGACATAAAGGAGGGATCGCCAGGTCGGGAGCGTGCGCATCCTCCCAGGCTATCCCGGCGCCACCCGCCGGGCCAGGGCAGGGCGGATCAGCGCCGGCGCGGCAGCAAGACGGTGCCGAGGAACAACAGCACGGGGATCGCCGCGGCCAGCGCGAAGCTCGTTTGAAAGGCCGGCAGGAAGCCGCTCTGGCTCTCCAGCTTGGCGAAGGCCAGCGTGAAGAGCGAGGCGGCGCTGACCACGCCGAGGGTGCGGGTCATCATCGCCAGGCTGCCGGCCACGCCGCGGTCGCCCCGGGGGAGGGTGGCGGTCATATATTCGGTGATGCTGACCTGGAGCAGACCGAGCCCCATCCCGTGGAGCAGGAGCGCCACCGCCAGGACCGGCCAAGCCGTCGCGCCACCCCACAAGGCGATTCCAGCCAAGCCAAGGCCGGTCAGCGCAATACCCGCCAGGGTCAACGCCCGGGCGCCATGCCGTGCCAGCAACCAGCCGGCCGGCCCGGCCACCAGCATGCTGCCGGCCGGGGAGACGGCGAGCAGCAGCCCGGCGAGGCCAGTCGGCAGCCGCGCCAGCCCGGTCAGGTAGAACGGGACAAAGAGCAGGACCGCGAAGCCGGCCATCTGGGTCAGCGCATTGGCGGCATTGGCCCAGGCGAAGCCCGGCAGGCGGAACAGGCCGAGTGCGATCACCGGCCGGGCGGTGCGCGTGCTTTGGTAGAGGAAGCCCGCCAGGGCGAGTGCGCCGAGGAGGCCGAGCGGGAGGCCCAGCCAGTCGCCGCGACCAAGCCGATTGATCGCCAACAGCAGGCTGGCCGTAGCGAAGGTGAGCAGCAGCGCGCCAGGCAGATCGAAGGGCTCGCGCCGGCCGGTCTGCGGTGGCCCGCCGCGCGGCGCGCAGAGCAGAGCGGCCAGCGCGATCGGGGCGCGAAACCAGAACACCGCTTCCCAGCCAAAGCGCGCGGTGAGCCAGCCACCGAGTGAGGGGCCGAGCACCGAGCCCGCGGAGAAGCAGAGCGTATAGAGGCCGATCAGCGATGGCCGCAGCGCGTCTGGGAAGGGGGCGGTCAGCAGCGCCGGGCCGCAGCTTATCACCAGCGCGGCCCCGATGCCTTGCGTCACCCGACCGGCGAGTAGCCAGCCATAGCCGGGGGCGAGACTGCACAGCAGGAAGGCCAGCAGGCTGACCGCGAGCCCGGCACGGAAGATCAGGGCATGGCCGAAGATGTCGCCAAGGCGGCCGACCCCAAGCATGAGGCTGCCATAGGTCAGGACATAGCCGATGATCAGCCATTGCAGCTGCTCGAAGGCGATGCCGAAATGCGCGGTGATCGCCGGGAAAGCGATGTTGAGGGCGTTGTCGAGCGGGACCACCAATGTCCCGAGGCCGATTGGCAGGAGGCGCCTGAGGATATCGCCCGTCACTGCCGGGGCCGACCGATCACGTCAGCCCTGAGGCGACATGGGCGGGCGATCGGGCCGGCGCGATAGCTGGACGGCCTGCGCAAAATCCTGCGGCGGGCGAGGCGTCCCGGGCCGGTCGCGGCGCCTGGCTGCCGGCTGTGCCGAGCCGTCCATGTCCTCCCCCCCCCCCTTGGCCTCGGCGCCATGCTGCGCCGGGGGTGGGCTATTGGTCCAGCTTGACGTTCGCGGCCTTCACCACCGGCGTCCAGCGCGCGTATTCGGCGGCGACAAAGCGGGCGGTCTCATCAGGTGGCAGAAATAGCGGCTCGCTGGCGGTGTCGATCAGCCGCTGTTTGATGGCGGGCTGGGCCAGGGCCTGGGCGACGGCGGCGGCGAGGCTTTCGATGACCTGGGCCGGCGTGCCTTGCGGTGCGAAGAGGCCGGTCCACGAGCGAACGGCATAGTCCGCCACCCCCTGTTCCTGGATGGTGGGGATGTCCGGTCGGCTGGGCACCCGGGCTTCGGTACCGACGCCGATGATCCGGCAGCGCCCATCCTGCGATGGCGGCAGCACGGTCGGCAGGTTGAGGAAAGCCATCGGCACGGTGCCGGCGATGAGGTCGGCGATCGCCTGCCCGCCGCCGCGATAGGGGACATGAGTCAAGTCGAGCCCGGTCCGCATGCGGAACAGCTCACCCGCCAGATGGTTCGAGGAGCCGACCCCGGAGGAGGCGAAGGAGAGCCCGCCGGGGGTGGCTTTGGCCTTGGCGATGAGCGCGGGGACGGAGGTCACGCCGAGGGAGTTCGTCACGGCCAGGACGTTCGGCACATCGGTCAGCATGCAGACCGCGGCCAGCGCTTGACGCGGGTCGTAGGTGAGGTCGCCTGCGATCAAGGGATGGAAGACGTGGTTGGAGGCCGAGGAGACCAGCAGCGTTTGGCCATCCGGCCGGGCCCGCGCGACGAGCCCCATGCCGAGGCTGCCGCCGCCGCCGGGACGATTCTCGACGACGAAGGGCTGGCCGTAGCGGGCTTCCAGCGGGGCCGCGAGAAGGCGTGCGACGACGTCGTTCGAGCCGCCTGGGGCCCACGGGACAACCAGGGTGACCGGGCGGGTGGGCCAGGACTGCGCGTGCGTGATGCGGGGCAGCGCAAGGCTTGGCAGGGCGAGGACAAGTCGGCGTGCTGGCATGGGGACGGGTCCGGCGTATCGCTTTCCAGTGCCGGCTATAGGCCTCTTTTATCGATCAGCGAAATAGGCTCAGCAGGGCCTGTGGTGCCTGGTTGGCGATGCCGAGCGCCTGGGTGCCGAGCTGCTGGCGGATCTGCAGGGCCTGCAACTGGGCGCTTTCCTTGGCCATATCCGCATCGATCAGTGCGCCCAAGCCGCCGGTCTGCGCATCCAGGATCGACTTATTGTAGTTGATCTGGGCATCGATGTAGTTGGAGTAGCTGCCGAAATTATTGAGCTGGGTCAGCGTCCGATCGATCGCCTTGGTCACGGCGCCGGTGGCTGTGAGCGCGGCGACCGCGGAGCTGGATGTGTAGGTATTTGCGCTAGAGACGACGTCATAGACCTGAGCCAAAGCCGAGAAACTGCTAAAGCTATAGTATTTCCCATCGCCTGTCGCGACCACATTGACTGATGCAGCCGTATTCACATCCAGAACGTTGACACCGTTGTAGGAGGCATCGTCGATGAAACTTTTGATGTTTTTGGTCAGCTGCGTCACTTGGGCCTGATATTGGCTGCGCTGATCCGTACTGATGTTCCCATCGGCCAGCTTGATGACCACTTCCTTGAGCTTCGTCAGGGTCGAGGAGACATTCTGCAAAGCGGCGCTGGTCACCGAGAGCAGGCCCTGCATCCCGCCCAGTTGTTGATTTGCCGAGGAGACCGCTGCCATGTCCCCGCGGATGCGCTCGGCTACGGCGAAGGCGGCACCATCATCTTTCGCGTCGGCCACGCGGTAGCCGGTCGAAATGCGCTTCTGCGCGGCTGAGAGCTGATCCGCGGTCTTGTTCAACGACTGCAGCGCGACCATGGCGCTGGTATTGGTGATCACGGAGTTGATCGGCATCGGGCTTTTCCCCTGACAAGCGACCGCGTTTCTCGTGGTCGGATACGATAAGGATGCCGAGCCCGGGTGAAGAAGCCGTGAATCGGGAGAAGGAAAAACCGCCGCCGCCGTTGCTCACGCCGCTCCCTGCCTATAATGGCGGCGGCTGACCGATGGGTACTGAATGATGCGGGTTCTCGTTACCGGCGGCGCCGGGTTCATCGGATCGGCTGTGACCCGGCTGCTCGTGCTCGGCCGGGGGGCCGAGGTCCTGGTCGTTGATAAGCTGACCTATGCCGGTGATCGGCGGAGCTTGCGCGCTTGCGAGGGCCGGCCGGGGTTCGATTTCCTGGAGGCCGATATCTGCGACCGAGAGCGCATGCACGCGACCTTTGCCGACTATCGGCCGGACGCCGTGATGCATCTTGCGGCCGAAAGCCACGTCGATCGCTCCATCACCGGCGCGGCGGATTTCATCCGGACGAATATCGACGGCACTTTTGCCCTTCTGGAAGCGGCGCGCGCGTATCATTCGAGCCTTGCCGGCGAGGCCCAGGCACGGTTCCGCTTCCACCATATTTCGACCGATGAGGTGTTCGGCTCGCTCGGCCCGAGCGGGGCTTTCACCGAGATGACGGCCTATGATCCGCGCTCGCCATATTCCGCCAGCAAGGCGGCTTCGGATCATCTGGTGCGGGCCTGGCACGAGACCTATCGGCTGCCGACCCTGATCACGAATTGCTCGAATAACTACGGCCCCTATCATTTCCCTGAAAAGCTGATCCCGCTGGTTATTCTGAACGCGCTCGCGGGCCAGGCGCTGCCGGTTTATGGCAATGGCAGCAATGTCCGCGACTGGCTCTATGTCGAGGATCATGCGGAAGCGCTGGTCAGCGTTGTAGAACGCGGCCGCGTCGGTGAGACCTATTGCATCGGCGGGCATAGCGAACGTCGCAACCTGCAAGTCGTCGAAGCGATCTGCGATGGGCTCGATGCCCGGGTGCCGGCCGGGCGCCCGCGACGGGAACTGATCACCTTCGTCAAGGACCGCCCCGGCCACGATGCCCGCTACGCCATCGATTGCGCGAAGATCGAAGCCGAACTCGGCTGGCGCCCGCAGCAGAGCTTCGAGACCGGGATTGCCGCGACGATCGATTGGTATCTTGCCAATGACTGGTGGTGGCGACCGCTGCGGGAGCAGCGGTACGCCGGCGAACGTCTGGGGCTGCCGGGCTGATGCGTATCCTGATCATCGGCCGGACCGGCCAGATCGCCACTGAACTCCTCGCCCGCTTGCCCGAAGCAGCGGCGCTGGAGCCGCCGGATCTCGACCTGACCGACGCTGCGAGCATCGCCGCTGCCCTTGCCCGTTTCCGCCCGGAGGCGATCATCAACGCCGCCGCTTATACGGCGGTGGACCGTGCTGAGGAGGCCCGCGCTTTGGCATTCGCGGTCAACGCCACCGGGCCGCGTCTGCTCGGCGAAGCGGCGGCGCGGGCCGGCATCCCGGTAATCCATTACTCGACCGACTACGTTTTCGATGGCTGCAAGGCGACGCCCTACACGGAAGCCGATGCGCCCGATCCGATCGGTGCCTATGGCGCCTCCAAGCTGGCCGGTGAGTTGCTGCTGCACCTGGCCCAGCCACGCAGCGTGACCTTTCGGACTGCCTGGGTGTGCTCCCCGCACGGCGGCAATTTCGTCAAGACCATGCTGCGGCTCGGGGCGGAACGCGAGGAGTTGCGCGTGGTTGCCGACCAGCATGGGGCGCCCACCTTCGCGGCCGATCTCGCCGCGGCGGCGATCGCGGTTTTGCCGCGGCTGGTCGCCGCGCCGGCGGGTGATCCCTGCTTCGGCGTCTTCCACCTGACCGGCGCGCCCTACACGACGTGGTTCGACTTCGCCGCGGCGATCCTCGACGGCGCGGCGCGGCGCGGGGCCAAGCGCCCCCGTCTCGTACCGATCACCACCGCCGACTACCCCACCCCGGCCAAGCGTCCGGCCAATTCGCGGCTCGATTGCAGCCGCGCCCGGGACTTGCTCGGCATTGCCCCTGTCGATTGGCGGGAGGGGTTGGAACACTGCCTTACGGCCCTTATCGGAGACGCCCAGCCATGAAGGGGATCGTGCTTGCCGGGGGCAGCGGCACCCGGCTCTATCCGGCGACGCTTGCCGTCTCGAAGCAGCTATTGCCGGTCTACGACAAGCCGATGATCTATTACCCGCTATCGGTGCTGATGCTGGCCGGCATCCGCGAGATCATGGTGATCTCCACGCCGCATGATCTGCCGCTGTTCCGCCGCTTGCTCGGCGATGGCGGCCAGTGGGGCATCCGGCTCGAATATCAGGTGCAGGAAAACCCGAACGGCATTGCCATGGCGCTGGTGCTGGCCGAGACCTTCCTGGCCGGCGGGCCATCGGCGCTCGTCCTCGGCGATAACATCTTCCATGGCGACGAGTTACATGCGCGCATGGCGGCCGGGCAGGCGGAGCGCGGCGCTACCGTCTTCGCCTATCGCGTGGCAGATCCGGAACGCTATGGCGTGGTGGAATTCGATACCACCGGCCGCGCCCTGTCCATCGAGGAGAAGCCGGAGCGGCCGAAATCCGATTGGGCGGTGACTGGGCTCTATTTTTACGACAACCGCGCACCGGCGATCGCCCGCGCGCTCAAGCCCTCACCACGCGGCGAACTGGAGATCACGGATCTCAACCGAGTCTATCTGGACGAAGGGACGCTGCGCGTGGTCCGGCTGGGACGTGGCTATGCGTGGCTCGATACCGGTACCCATGACAGCATGCTGGAGGCTGCCGAGTTCGTCCGGGCGATTGAGAAGCGGACCGGCCAAAAGGTCGCCTCGCCGGAGGAGATCGCCTGGCGGCGCGGCTTCATCGACGATGCCCAGCTGCGCAAGGTGGCGGGACCGCTGCGCAACAGCGGCTATGGGCGCTATCTGGAAGGCCTGCTGAACGGCGGCTGAGGGGCGTGCCCGGGACCGATTCAGATGAATTGGCCGCGCAGGAAGCCGAGTGCCGGGAGTGGGGTCCATTTGCGCGGCAATTCGCTGCGCCGAATGGGTGCGACACTGTAATGCGGCACCGGCTGGCGGGCGCGTTGCAGGAAATCCGCATAAGCCCGCACCTGCTGGGCGCGCCATTCCCTATCATCGAGGGCAGCGGCCCGGCTGCGGTAGACATTGGCGATGCGGTCGGTGCGCCCGACCGTCACAAATACCGCCCAGAGGGTATCGTCATCGGCGCGGCCGATGCTGACGAGGTCTCTCACTGGGAAAAGGTGCCAGCCCGGCGCGGGAAGTCAAGCGCCTAGAGCATGCTGCGTTCGCATTCGCTCACGCATCCTGCTCTA
>Ga0114960_10003091_pt1 | contig 12817 bp, 11 predicted proteins | sample C_130625_MF_Meta_FD_92637 | JGI IMG/M metagenome (GOLD analysis project Ga0114960, IMG submission 92637) | Freshwater microbial communities from Lake Croche, Canada to study carbon cycling - C_130625_MF_MetaG | ecosystem: Environmental > Aquatic > Freshwater > Lake | place: Lake Croche, Canada... | reverse complement strand
CCAATATTGATCTTGCCATCGAAGAAATTTTTCAAGCCACAGGAGTACGGATTCATGGCGTAGCTGGTGATATTCGTACGGAAGAGGGAAGAATTGCACTTCTTGCAGGATGTCCAGATGCGGATATTTTGGTGACCAATAATGAAGGACCTAAACCGGGAAATTTTGAGGATTGGGGTAGAGAGCAATATTTAGAGGCTTTTGATGCGAATATGTTAGGACCTGTCTTGATGATTAGAGGCGTATTACCTGGAATGCGTGAAAGAAAATTTGGTCGAATTATTAATATCACTTCAGCGATGGTGAAGTCTCCACTTCCTCATCAAGGTTTATCTACTGCTGCAAGAACGGCTTTAACAGCAGTTTGTAAAGCTATATCTAGAGATGTGGCGCAAGATAATGTGACTATCAATAATTTATTACCAGAACGCATTGATACTGGTCGTCAAATCCAAATGACTGAGCGACAAGCTAAGATTGATCATATTTCTTTTGCTGAGGCAAGAAAAAAAATTGAATTAACTATTGCCGCAAAACGCTTTGGTAAGACAGAAGAGTTTGGTGATATGTGTGCTTATTTATGTAGTAAACAAGCCTCATTTATTTCTGGGCAGAATATTCAGATTGATGGTGGGTCTTACCGAGGAATTGTTTAATTTAACGTTGAAATAACTATGAACCAAATTCGCCGATTATTACTAAAATCTTCCTTGTTTTCCACCATTGTTGGATCGTCTCATCTGTCCTTTGCGCAGACAAATTGGCCCCAAAAACCCATTCGTTTTATTGTTCCCTTTGTTCCAGGGGGTACTTCGGATATTGTTTCACGCTTAACAGCTCAGGAGTTATCGAAGCTTTTGCCCTATCCCGTGATGATAGAAAATAAAGCAGGTGGGGGTGGAGTACCAGCGATGTTGGAGGTTGCTAAATCAGCGCCTGATGGACATACCATCATTTTGGGTCATGTTGGCTCGATGGCCGTCAATCCGTATATTTTTACGAATACTGGATATGATGTGAATCGCGATTTTGTTCCGGTTACATTAATTGCCAAAGTTCCAAGTCTCTTTGTAGTTCATCCAGATTTACCTGTGAATAATCTCAAAGAACTAGTTGCTTACACTAAAAAATATCCTGGTAAATTAAATTATGGCTCTGCCGGAAATGCCAGCGCTGGTCATTTAGCGATGGAATATCTTAAATTAGCTACAGGGATAGAGTTACTCCACATACCCTATAAAGGAACAGGTCCTGCGTTAACAGATCTGCTTGCCGGCAGAATACAAGTGTTTTCAGCGGGTACACCGGCTTTATTGCAATACATCCGTAGTGGTAAGTTACGGGCCATTGCCACTGGAACTCCTCAACGAATCCCTTCTTTGCCAAATTTGCCGACAGTTGCTGAACAAGGTTACAAAGGATTTGAGTCAGTTCAGTGGTACGGCATTATGGCTCCAGCACAAACCCCTGAAGCAATCATCAAAAAACTTCAAGAGGAGACCTATAAAGCCTTGCGATCAACTGCAGTGGCTGAGCGTTTTGCTAGTGAAGATGCGGTGATTGGCGGTGGACCATCTTCTGAATTTGCCGCACTGATTACACAACAACAGAGTGTTTGGAAAGAGGTTGTTGCTAAAGCCCACATTAAAGTTGATTAAAATTAACTAAAGCAAAACCTTATGAGGGTTGAGGATGTTTTGTGGATCTAAAGCGTTCTTGATCTGCTTCATCATATGGTATGCCACTTGACCTCGATGAATTTCAAGATCATTTCTTTTTAATTGGCCGATGCCGTGTTCGGCTGAGATAGAACCTTGATACTTTTCAATTTGTTCATAAACAATGCGATGAATTTCACTCTCATTCATTTTTAGAAAATCCTCATCAGATTTAATTGGAGAGCACATATTGAAGTGCAGATTACCATCCCCAAAATGACCAAAATTAATGATTCGAATACCTGGAAAAGTACTCCTGAGTAATTCGCAGGTGTGTGTTATGAAATCGCCAATTTTAGAAATCTCAAAAGAAATATCAAATTTAATATTGGCTTCTTCTTTAGCTTGAGCAAGAGTGATGTGTTCCCTGACACCCCAAAATTGTTTAACTTGAGTCAGGGAAGTTGAAATCAGCACATCTTCAATCTCTTGCTTTTCAAGAGAGTTTCCAAGGATATTTTCTAATATTTGAGAGACAGGTGATTCTAGAGAGAACTCCGCCAGTTCAATCAGTAAAGTATGGCTAGAACGCTTAAAGATCGGGTTTGCGAATTGTGGAAAATGGTGAACGGTTAAATCGAGAGATTCCCTTGACATCATTTCGAAAGCACATAGCTCATTGGCTGCTTTTCTTTGTAGCTCTTGTAATAAATTGACCATAACTGAGTAATCATTGATTGCAATCAGTGCAGCACAACGGTTGATTGGAGCAGGATAGAGTTTGATTACAGCGGCAGTAATAATGCCCAAAGTACCTTCAGAGCCAATCAGCAGATTGCGTAAATCATAGCCCGTATTATCTTTACGAAGCCCACGAAGACTATGGAGTATCTCTCCTGAAGCAGTTACAGCTTCAATCCCTAAGCATAAGTCACGCATATTGCCATAACGAAGAACATTGATGCCACCTGCATTGGTGGCAAGATTGCCGCCAATCGTGCAACTCCCTTCAGCCGCTAAACTTAAGGGAAACAAAAAGCCTAGTTCAGATGCTTTTTCTTGAATCGATTGCAAAATACATCCTGCTTCGACGGTCATAGTTTGATTTTCTACATCAACCGATCTAATTTGGTTGAGACGTTTGAGTGAGAGAACAATTTGCTGACCAAAGGGTTCAGGGGTTGAACTGCCTGTGAGATTGGTATTACCACCTTGAGGAATAATCGCAATAGCATGTTCGATGCACAACAGAACGACTAGTTGAACATCGGCAGTTGTTCTTGGAAAAACTACTGCTAAAGCGGTACCTTTAAAAATTCCACGCCAGTCAGTGATGTAGGGCTCGGCATCCTTAGTGTCAGTTACGACACCAGTACTACCTAAAATATCAATTAACTTTTCGATAAAACCCGCCATGAATTACTTTCTTTATTAATATGTCAACATGACAACAATTTATCACTCATCACATACCAAGGTTTGATTCAATGAAAATACCTCACCTTTATTTAAATACTTTTAAAGTATCTATTTGGTCTATATTGCTTAGTTTAATATTACCAACGTTTGCGACCGACATGTCAAAGTCCAGCATATCAAATGTTCAAGTAGGTCATTTGTTATGGGATCAGTCTGAAATGACAATTAAGGATGTACAGATCTTTGCTACGGCAACTGGATTTATCAGCCAAGCTGAAAAAAATGGTGGTGGACTATCGTATGAAGCAGGATTTGTTAAAAAACCAGGGTGGAACTGGAAAACTCCGTATGGTGTTACTGCTAATGACCAAGAGCCAGCGGTTCACCTCAATCAAAATGAAGCGGAAAAGATTTGTCGTTATTTTGGGAAAAGATTACCTACAGATGATGAATGGACATCTGCGGCATTTTTAGAACAAAGACTTAATCCTCCAACAGGTTTTATCAAAGGCCAGCGCTACCCATATCCGGGTGGAAGTAATCCTTGGAATGCACATTGTTTAAGTGGTTGTGGAAACTATCAAGGACTTGCGCCCACTGGCGCATTAAATAGAGGAACAGGGCATGTATTAACTAAAACTACTAAACCAGGGGTCAATGGCTTATTTGATATGGGTGGAAATGTTTGGGAGTGGACGTCAACGCAACGTAATGGCGGGTATATTACCCGCGGAGCATCTTGGTGGTATGGCCCAGAAAGACAGCAAGAGTCAGATGTTGAATCGAAGTCAGGAGATATAGCAGTGGTGTATATTGGGTTTCGGTGTGTCGCAGATAAAAAACCATGAAAAATAAGTTATAAGATAATAAGAAATTAATATAAAAAAGTGCTAACTGACAACATATTTATATGTCGATGCAGATTAATATATCTATCTAATAAAAAGGTTTTAAAGGTCTAATAATGAATCTAAATAAATATCCGTTTTTGCTGGCTTCTGTCATCCTTAGTTTGAGTATTGTTTTTTTTAATGTCTCTGTAATGGCGCAAACAAAATCTGCTCAAGAACTGTATCAAAGAGGTCTTGCAGCAACTTGTGCCAATTGCCATGGCACAGATGGTAAAGGTCAAGAAAACGCCACTATGCCAAAGATAAATCAATTAACGAGTGAGCAGATATTGACTCAGTTAAAAGCATTCAAAAGTGGAGCAAGAACAGGTACCATCATGCCGCAGTTAGCAAAAGGCTATACCGATGAGCAAATGCAAACCATTGCCGATTATCTCGGTAAAAAACAATAAAAAGGAATCGCTATGGATCGCCGTTATTTTTTAGGAACATTAGGTGCACTTGCTGCTTACCCATCAATTGGAAGCGCTACAAGTTTAAATAAAGCTGAAATTGTTGTTGTAGGAGGAGGGTATGGTGGCGCAACCGCAGCTAAATACTTACGACTCTTTTCTAATTACACAGCAAAAGTAACGCTGATTGAACCTAATGCGCAGTTTGTTTCTTGTCCATTATCTAATTTGGTTGTAGGTGGCTCAAGATCGATTGGAGATCTTACATCTTCGTATGCTAATTTGAAGTCTCGTCACGGAGTTAAAGTCGTCAAAGACTATGTTGCGTCCATTGATCGTGATAAAAAGACACTCAAACTTGCATCAGGAAGTACAGTGAAGTTCGATAAACTTATCTTATCACCTGGTGTGAGCATGATGACCGACAAAATTGAAGGTCTCGCCAGCGCGAATCAATCAGGGGCAACCATTCAAGCATGGAAAGCTGGAGCTGATACAGTTGCCCTGCATCAACAATTAGCGGCGATGGAAGACGGTGGTGTATTTGCAATTAGTATTCCACTTGCTCCTTATCGCTGCCCTCCAGGCCCTTATGAGCGCGCATGTCAGGTTGCGAGTTATTTTAAGAAATATAAACCCAAATCAAAGATCCTGATCTTAGATGCTAATCAAGATATCGTATCTAAACCCGCCTTATTTAAAAAGGCATGGGCAGAAGAGTATCCTGGCATGATCGAATATCGTCCGCAATTTAACGTAACCGAAGTTGATGGTAAAACAAAGACGATTAAGTTTGAGGTACAAGAAGATATAAAAGCTGATGTTCTGAATATTTTGCCACCCATGCGTGCAGGTGATATTGCAGTCAATGCAGGAATTGCTAATGCGAATGGTCGTTGGGCTGAAGTGAACTTTTTGAATTTTGAATCAACTTCTGCGAAAGATATTCATGTGCTTGGGGACTCTATTCAAATTGCGCCACTGATGCCTAAATCAGGACATATGGCTAACTCTCATGCAAAAGTTGCAGCAGCTGCAATTATCTCTGAACTCAATGGATGGGATATTAATCCTGCACCAGTATTAACGAATACTTGTTATAGCTTTATTGATTCTCAAAAAGTTGTGCATGTGGCCAGTGTTCATCAATATAATTCCGCAGAAAAAACCTTTAAAACGGTTCCAGGTTCTGGAGGTTTATCACCAGAACCTAGCATTCTAGAGGGTTTATACGCATGGGGTTGGGCGCGTAATATTTGGGCAGATAGCTTAGGTTAATTGTTGGATTAAATGAGGATGGCAAATACTATCCTCATCTCGGAAATTTTTTAGGATTAACCTTTAGGCATTAGTTCTAATAATTTCCCACTACCTAGGATTTTTTCATTACCTTGACATGCTTGGATTGCAGCCCAAATAGCTGCTTGATTGGTAGAGACTATTGTGCAGTCGTATTTTTTCTCCCAAGCATCAATATGTTCCATAATTTGATATGCTCCCCCCGCGAGGATGATTGCATCTGGCTTGGTTGCTGCAAGTTTTTCAATCGCTTTTTCTGCAGGTTCAGGACCAAGTTCAATAATTTTCTTCACATCGGTTAAGTTAAAAAAATCTACCGATGAAATTTCTATGCCATGAATTTTTTGGAAATATGCTTTAGCGTTAGTTGCTAAATTACTATTGTAGGGTGAAAGCATAGCAACGTTTTTGGCGCCAATTGCTCTTAAGGCTCTGCCAATAGAGTGTGCTGTGGTGACTGCAGGTGCTCCTGAAAATTTTGTAATTCTTTGGACAATATCTGCATCATAATTTTCTGGACCATAAAGACTAGCAGCAGTTTGCAAAAGAATAACTACTTCTGGTTTTATCGTGCCAATTAATTCAGCTTGATAATTAATATCTGCATCATGTTCTTTCCAGCCAATTTCATCGACAGAACTCACTTTGACACGTGAGATAAAGAGTTGATAATTTTTTGGTAAAACACGATTTAATTCAATTTCTACAGCAATGTTAGTTGCCGGTAATAACATTCCAATACGATGAATCATATGAAGTCCTGATAGATTAGTTAATTTTTATGTTTGCTGCTTTAACAACTTTTTGCCATGTATTTAATTCTTTATTAATTAAATTTTTCAATTCCTCAGGTGAGCTACCAATGGGTCTAGCTCCAGCTTTTAATAGGCTGGTACGATTTTCTGGCTTTGTAAGAGCTTTTACGAAAGCTTCATTCAGTCTTTTAATCACAACATCAGGTGTACCAGTTGGTACTACAATCCCAATCCAATCTGACATGTCGAAATCTTTTACTCCAGATTGATCAACTGTAGGGACTTCTGGTAGGCTCTCATCGCGATCTAAAGTTGTTACTGCCAAAGGAATTAGGCGATTAGAACGTATTTGTTGAATTGCGGATGGAACAGCAGCAAATTGAAGTTGAGTAACATTTCCTAGGATGGCAGCAGTAGCTTCACCACCACTTTTGTATGGGATATGGGTTAATTTTGTACCCGTAGAGTACTCAAATAAAGCACCTGCTAAATGTGGCGCACTTGCGTTGCCGGCGGATCCATAGTTGATTGCTTCAGGATTTTTCTTTGCGTACTCAATTAATTCTTTGATACTTCGAATTGGAAATTGGGGATTCACAATGACTACAAGAGGTACTTTTCCGACTAGACAGACTGGAGATAAATCTTTTTGTGTATCAAATGGCATTTTACTGATCACAAATGGATTTGCTCCAAAAGCCGTATTAGCAACACCCAATGTGTAACCATCAGGTTTAGATTTAGCAACAATATCCATGCCGATAGTTGCACCTCCACCAGGACGATTTTCAACGATGACACTTTGACCTAATTCTTCTGAAAGAGAAGGAGCTAATAAGCGCATGACGACATCATTTGATCCGCCAGGTGCAAAGGGTACGATAATTTTGATAGGTTTATTAGGAAAGTCATTGGCATTAGCATACCAAGAGCAAATAGTAATTAAAATAGAAGAAATACAAAGCACAAGACCACGAATAAAATGAGTCATTTTTGTCTCCTTATTATCTGTGTAGATTAACATATAACAAATGTGCAATTTATTTTTTATTTTTCATTTAAAAAAATAAGTTATGCTGATACAAATATTAAAAAATAAGGAGATATGATGCCAAAAATGAATGGTGGAGAAGTCATTGCCGAATATTTAGTCAAGCAAAAAGTTCCTTTTATCTTTGGCATTTGTGGGCATGGCAACGTCGGTATTTTGGATGCCCTGTATCATCTGAAAGATAAAATAACTTTAATCTCACCGCGGCATGAGCAATGTGCAGGTCATATGGCTGATGCGTATTTTCGGGTGAAGCATGAACCTGTGGCAACACTCACATCCACTGGTCCAGGCTCTGCTAATTTGGTGATGTCATTAGCAACAGCCTTATCTGATTCTTCTGCATTTTTAGCGATTACGGCGAACGTGCCTACCTCGCAAGCAAATCGAGCACCATTCCAAGAGTTATATGCGCATAATCAAGCAGATTTTGCGCAGGTTATGCGACCTGTTGTGAAGCGTACTTTTCAGCCTTCTCGTGTGGATATGTTGCCCTTGGCGATGCGGCAGTCATTTGATACGATGCTGACTGGCCGACCAGGCCCTGTCAATATTGATATTCCCTACAATGTCTTTCAAGAGTCCGATGATGTCGAGTTACAAGCTCCTGGACATCGTCTTGGTGAATATCGTCCTGGTGCTAATGCACAAGATATTACATCCGCAGTTCAGTTAATTAAAGCTTCCAGTAGACCAGTACTATTTATTGGCCAAGGTGTTAGTTTATCGGAAGCTAGTCCAGAGATTACTGAGTTATCTCAATCATTTGGTATACCGGTAATTACATCACCTAATGGAATGGGGTGCGTACCCATGGATAATCCATTAACTCTTGGTTTCATAGGACGAAATGGGGCGTATCCGGCTAATCAAGCAGGACGTCATGCAGACTTAGTGATTTGTATTGGTACGCGTTTTGATGATCGTTCATCCTCATCCTGGCATCCTGGATATTCCTGGAATTTTCCATCCACCAAACTCATTCAAGTGGATATAGATCCCGCAGAATTAGGGCGTAATTACCCCCCGACATTAGGCTTAATTGCAGATGCTAAAGTCTTTACACGTCAGCTCCTCCAAGGGCTTAAAAACGACCCAAATAAAGGCTGATACTTATGCACCGTGGCATGGGGAAATTGCGGTTTGGCAACAGGAGTGGCATCAATTTATGAACCCTAATTTTTCTAAAATTGAGACGCCTATTCGTCCTGAATATATTGTGGCTAGTATCAATGATGTAGCACCGGATGATTTAATTTTATTATTAGATTCAGGGGTTCATCACAATTGGTTTATGCAGTTTTGGAAACCAAAAAGACCACAGAGTATGCTCAATAGTTGGGGATATTCCTCGATGGGATTTGGGGTTTGTGGTGTTTTGGGTGCTCAGCTCGCAGCTCCAGAGAGAACCTGTATTGCGGTCGTTGGTGATGGTGGATTTATGATGGCACCGCATGTAGTAGCTACCGCTGTTGAATATAATCTGCCGTGTATTTGGGTCGTTTGGAATAATTTTGCATGGTCAGCCATTCGAGATATACAACTTGGAATGTTTGAAGGCCGTGAAATCGGAACCGCTTTTTATAAAGGGACACAAGGTCCTGGAGGTGAAAAATATAATCCTGATTTTGCGATGTGGGCGAAAGCTTGTGGAGCCGATGGTTATACAGTGACAAGAAGTGAAGATTTTAAAGGTGTATTAGCGCAAGCAATTCAAAATAAAAGACCAACTGTGATTGATGTCCATGTGAGTGCGGATATTAAACCCCCATCTACTGGAACTTGGCAATTACCCCCAATTCCTTACAGAGAACCGGTCTTTGGTAAACCATGGCAACCAAACTAATGGAGTAATTCATGAAAAAAACAAAACCACGCAAAGCAGTTGTACGTCATTTATCAGAAATACCATGGATACAATATCCAGGACATTATGACCGTGCTTTATCTAAAGAAATTGTTTCACCGAATACGACAGATAGTAAGATTTTTGACTATCGGATTTCCACATATCAACCCGGAGCATATGTAGAAAGCCATGTTCATCAAGTTCAAGAACAGATTTATCACTTTTTAAGTGGTGAGGGGATGTTAATACTAGATGACCAAAAATACATCATGCGTGAACATGATGTTGCTTATATTCCACCAGGCGTTGTTCATGAGTTACACAATACTGGTTTAGAGAGTATGGTTTTTTTAGTGATTACAAGTCCATTTAAAGATAAATAAGAAATCTTACATTATTCCTATATTTAAATTCAATAAAACTATAAAAGAAAGATTAGTTATTTATTTCGTTAAGGAATACTTCTTCTCACTTCCAAAAATAATATGAAAGTAAATTTTATAAATGATTAACTATAAAAAAATATTTAGCATCTTAGGTTCTCTAATATCATTTTTATTCATTATTAATGGACATGCTAGCGCTCAATCTTATGTAGGAGATTACCCATCTCGTCCAGTCAAAATAATAGTCCCACTTGGAGCTGGGGGAGGAACAGATATTTTTGCAAGGATCATTGCCCAAAAATTATCCGAACGTTTAGGTAAGCAATTTATTGTTGAAAATCGTCCCGGTGCAGGAAGCACAATTGGAACGCTCGCTGTTGCCAAATCACCAAATGACGGTTATACACTTTTATTATCAGCAATTGGCACTTATGCTAGTGCAATGGCATATGACCAAAAATTAAATTATGGAAATATGCGTAATGATTTCACGCCAATTTCGCTTTTAGGTAACTCTACTTTAGTAGTTGTAGTTAATCCAAATATTGGTGTTAAAAATATTAAAGAGTTAATAGCTTTAGCTAAAAATAAACCTGGTTACCTTAATTTTGGATCCTCTGGCACTGGAGGATTAAGTCATCTTAGTGGAGAAATGTTTAAACAAATGTCGGAAGTCAATCTAACCCATGTTCCCTACAAAGGAACTGCGCAAATTGTTCCAGCATTAATAAGTGGCGAGATTTCATTAACATTCGACACACCACCTGCATATTTAGCCTTTATTAAAGAAAATAGATTAAAAGCAATTGCTGTTGGGGGTACAAAACGTTCTGCTTTTTTGCCTGATGTACCAACAATAATGGAATCAGGTTTGCCGAATTACGATTCTGTAGCCTCATATGGATTGTTTGCTCCAGTCGGCACACCCAAAGATATTGTTAATTTACTTAACCGTGAGATCAATCAAGTCTTATTATTGCCGGAATTAAAAGATAATTTAGTACCCCAAGGTATTGAGCCCTTTGGAAGTTCGCCAGAAGTACTAGCGCAGTTTACTGATGCTGAAATTGCAAAATGGATGAGAGTTGTAAAGCTTGGTGGGATAAAATCAGATTAATCGTTTTCAATATGTATTGATAAAAAAATTAATTAAATAATAAGGAGAAAAGATGCCACAAGTCATGACAGTTAGAGGGCCAATATCCCCAGAGGATTTAGGTATTACTATGTGCCACGTGCATGTTTTATCTGAACTGAAGGTTTCTGAGCAGTCGAAGCCACCATCGACAATGACTCCTGAGGAGCTAGAACTTTTAAATAAGCCTGTAACAATGGATATGCTGGGTCAAATTAGAAGACATGCGAACCATGTATGCGCTATCGATAACAATCTTTTAGGCGATATAGATTTAGCTGTTGCAGAATTAAAAGCATATCGTAGAAAAGGGGGCTCTAGTATTGTTGAAACGAGTGTTGTCGGCTTGAAGAGAGATCCCGTCGGATTGGCCAAAATTGCTGAACAAACTGGAATCAATATTATTTGTGGAACAGGTTGGTATATCAGTGGATCTCAGCCTAGTGATTTAGATGAAAAAAGCGTTGACGACTTATCGAAAATTATGATCAGAGAGTTAACTGAGGGCATAGATGATTTAGGAATTAAGGCAGGTTTTATTAAATCTGGACTTAGTGGACCAACTCCTGAAATTCCATTTCAAGGTGCTGAAGAAAAAGTACTTCGAGCTGGAGGAAGAACACAAGCTGCACTAGGCACGTCGATGACAATGCATCCATGTCATCACTATGGTAGAGCTAGGCACCTTCATCTTTATTTAGATATATTGCAGGAGGAGGGGGCAAATTTAGAAAAAATATATATGAGTCATATGGAGTTTTGGCATGATGATATTGACTATCAAAAATCTCTTTTGGATAGAGGGATTACCTTATCTTATGACCAATTTGGCTGCGAAGAATACACTCGTCCTGGATGGAATAAAGCCCCTGATTCAGCTAGGGTTCATGCTGTAGGTACCCTTGTAAAAGAAGGGTATGTTGATCAAATTGTTTTATCTAATGAGGTTGTTAGCAAGTTTCGATTAACTAAATTTGGCGGTTTAGGTTACTCTCATTTGCTAGAGAATATCGTGCCAGATCTTAAGTATTATGGGGTTACTGATGAACAAATTCATACCATGCTTGTCGAAAATCCAAAAAAATTATTGCCTTTTTAAAGATTGTTTTACTCAATAGTTTTTTTGTAGGTGAGATCTTTGTGCATGGAGAAAAAGTTTATTTTTATTGATAAAAACGGGTTCAATCTTAAAACAATTAAATGTAGGGACAAAAATGCAACATAAAAACATAGGAGTAGCTGTTATTGGCTCTGGAAGGATTGGTTCTTTGCGGGCACGTCTTGCCGCAAAGCATCCCTCAGTCAATTTTTTAGCAGTGTCTGATGCAAATATTGAAAATGCAAAAAAATTAGCTAATATTTCTGGAGCAGATTTTTACTCTGCGAACAATGATGAAGTTATTGCTAGACCTGAGGTTACTGCAGTTTTTGTATCCACACCAGAAGGTGAGCATGTTGCCCCTATTTGTAAGGCCCTAGAATTAGGTAAGCCAGTTTTAGTTGAAAAGCCGATCTCTTTAACTTTAGAGGACGCAGATCTGATTTTGGAAGCACTTCATAAAACTGGTGGAGATTTGAAGATTGGGTACAGTCGTCGCTATAAAGAGTGTTTCTTAAGAGCCAAAGAACAAATGATACAAGGCAGGCTTGGAAAGATTATCGGAGGAACAACAAGAGTTTATAACTCACGAGCTCAAGCCTTTAATATTTTAGAGCGCGATTTACACGCTACTCCAGTATTGGATATTTTAACTTACTATGTAGATTTAATGTGCTGGTTCTTAGAGGGTGATCGACCTGTTGAGGTCGTAGCTAGAGGAAATAAAGAAATTTTTAAAGGGTATGAGGCTGATGATGTCACCTGGGCAATTATTACTTTTGCGTCTGGCGCAGTCATTAATTTTGGTGTGAGTTATGCCTTACCTACGCATTATCCAACTTTGGGACAGTCTGACCGCGTTG
>Ga0114960_10003090_pt1 | contig 12819 bp, 9 predicted proteins | sample C_130625_MF_Meta_FD_92637 | JGI IMG/M metagenome (GOLD analysis project Ga0114960, IMG submission 92637) | Freshwater microbial communities from Lake Croche, Canada to study carbon cycling - C_130625_MF_MetaG | ecosystem: Environmental > Aquatic > Freshwater > Lake | place: Lake Croche, Canada... | reverse complement strand
GTGAACAAAAGGTCCTCATCAAAACGCATGAGTGTCTTTTTGGCGCCAGTTTCGATGCTCACCGGCAATGAAAGTCCAGCCAAGCTTGCATAAGGCGCCCATTCAGCGCCATCAAAGGTGAGGGGGACCAAGCCTGCCCGTCGGCTTACCAATCGCAAGCCATATTGCGATGCAATGCGATAACCAAAATCGGTGGCGCCAATTTGAGGGATTGACAGGCCGCCAGTGGCAATGACCACAGCGCCGGCGTGAACTTCGCCCTGGTCCGTTTGTAAGTTGTAACCAGCGTCCTCAGAGGCGATGGCTTTCACGCCACAGCCTTGCCAGCGCATCACGCCGCCCTTGTCGCATTCCTTCAAAAGCATTTGAATCAAATCCTCCGAAGAGCGATCGCAAAACAATTGACCCTTGTGTTTCTCATGAAAGGGGATGTCATAAGACTTTATCAGTTCAATGAAGTCTTGCGCTGTGTAGCGCGACAAAGCACTGCGACAAAAGTGTGGATTTTCGCTGAGGAAATGTTTGTGAGGCGCACTGGCATCGATCAGCCGATTGGTGAAATTGCTTCGACCGCCGCCAGAAATTCGAATTTTTTCAGCGACCTTTTGGCTGTGATCGATCAACAAGACGGACAAGCCCAATTGGCCGGCCACACCAGCACAAAAAAGGCCAGCAGCGCCGGCACCTACGATCACCACATCACATGTTTGCATGCAGTGGGAGTGTAGGGCTAGATGGCTGCGTTTGGAAAATTTGGGCGCAAGCTTGAATCACATCGCCGATGACCAAGATGCTGGGGCTTTGAAGGCCCGTCTCATTCAAGGTGAGGGTGAGGCGATCAAGGCGTGTCAGAGCTTGGCGCTGCTGAGGCAAGCTGGCGTTTTCAATGATGGCAACGGGTGTGTCGGCAGGCAGGCCTGTCAGCAGTTCATTTTGGATGGTCTCTGCACCACTGACTCCCATGTAGATGACCAAAGTGAGTTTGGCGTCTCGCGCGGTGGCTGCCAATTGGCGCCAATCGGTGCCACGGTCTCCGGGCTTGGCATGGCCCGTGACAAATACCACGCCGTGGGCATGCTCGCGATGTGTGAGCGGTGCTCCCAAACTGCTGATGGCGGCTAAACCGGAGGTGATGCCATTGATGACAGTCACTTCAATGCCCACTTCGCGAAGGTGCTCAACTTCTTCGCCGCCACGGCCAAAAATAAAGGGATCACCCCCTTTGAGGCGCACCACAGTTTCACCTTCATTCACGGCATGGATCATGAGCTTTTCAATGAAGGCTTGCGGTGTGCTTTTGCAGCCGCCGCGTTTGCCCACATGAACAATGCGAGCAGAAGGTGATGCATGGATTAAAACTTCATCGTTGACCAAGTCATCGACGAACAAAACGGTAGCGGCTTGAATGGCTTTGACGGCTTTGAGGGTGAGCAATTCAGGATCACCCGGGCCTGCGCCCACCAGTGTGCAAGTGCCTAATGTGCAAGATGCTGGTTTGGGTTGGGTGAAGGATGAATCGTTGTCGCTCATAGGGATTTCAAGGCTTGCAAAATATGTTGAACTTGAAGCGCGATGGGGGCGGGTACTTCACGTTTTTGCTTCAAAACATCTTCAATGTAGTTGGCCGTTTCAGCTGCATTGGGTTGTGGTAATTCAGGAATGCTTTGAAGGGCGCCGGCTTGTGCGGCTTGAACAGTTTGTGTGCTGCCACCGTGAAAGAAATTCATTTGAGGCGTACGTCGCGCATCGGCAACCGGTTCGCCTTCAGTGCCTCTCAGCAAGAAAGCAGAGGCTTGTGTTAACTTGAAAGTCTGAGCCATCGAAACGGCATATTCTGGGTGTGTGTAACTGCTGACAATGAGCGCCGAGCCTTGGCATGGATTCATCAGCTTGACCAAGCTGTGCGCGGGGTTGCGCAAATTCACCACACGGCGAACATCAAGCAGCTTTTTCAAGGCAGGACTCAGAAGCTCGGTGGCTACGATGTTCAAACCCGCTTGCGCTTGGTCAATGTGCGTGAGGGCTTTGTGCCCCAGGGCTTCAAACACTTCAAAAGAGGTGGTCCGACTGTTTTCTGTGGGCGTGCCATGAACACACACACGCACGCCCTTTTGGCATAAAAGCAAAGCCAAAAGGGGTGCCAGTGCTGGTAATTTGCGAGCACCGTTGTAGCAAGGAATGACAACAGTTGGCTGCTGATCCAGTTGGGGCAGGGCATTTAAACGTGCGTCAACCGCATCTAGAAAACCTGCCATTTCTTCAGGCGTTTCGCCCTTGATGCGCATGGCCAAACAAAAGGCGCCTACTTCCAGGTCAGTCACTTGCTCATCCAGTACTTGCCCTAACAAATCAGCGGCTTGCTCACGCGTGAGTGAACGCGCGCCGTCCTTGCCGCGACCAATTTCTTTGATGTAATGACCAATGCCCATGTGCGTATTGTCTCAAAGCTCAGATAACCATGGGCTATATGGTCAATGACGGGTTGGCTGACTTTTCCGCGAGAGATGCCTTGAGGGAAATCATGCGTTTTAATTGAGGGACGCAAGAGCCACACTCTGTGCCGCACTTTAAGTTGGTTTTCAAGCCTTCCAATTGCACACTTTCTGTGCCTTGGTTGGCCTTGAGCCATGCCTCAATGGCCATATCCTTCACGCCCACGCAAGTGCAGATGGTTTGCCCAAGCGGTTTCATGGCGATCGGCGGGGTCTGACCTGTCATGAGCAGGCGGCGGCCATAGCTTTGCGTAGACTGCTGAGTTTGGAGGAGGGCCTTGAGCCAAGTTTCGGCAGATGTGTCACCCGCCATGACAAAGGCCTCTAGTTGAGGCAGCGCTGTACGCCTGTCTAGTTTGATGCTTCTGAGGTGACTGCGTTTGGGGTCGGCATAACGCAGGCCTGCGTGTGCATCGAGTTGCAGCAAACTTTCGATGGCATTGACCACTGACATTTCTGGGGCCTCAGAACTGGCAGCTCTAAACAGAACGCCTTGTCTGAGGGCATGTCCATTGGGCATGTGGGGAGATGAATTTTCTTCAGCAAAAGGCACGCAGCTTGCAAACTCAAATTGGGTCATCTGAGTTCTAAGCGCTTGAAGAATTTGAAGCGCTTGGTTGGCAGGTAGCCAAGCCATGGCCAACAGTTTCCAAGGCAAATCGGCCTTCAAAATCTTAACTGCCGCATGTTTCAATTCGGGTTGTTTAGAGCTTGGACAAAACGCCGATGTGGTGATGGCATTGACACCCCCTAACGCTTTGTTTTGGTGATCTCTTCCGCTGATGAAGCCAGGCCCCCAGTGCATGGCCATGAAGGCTTGTTGAGGGGCCAATTCTTCAGAGGCTTGCGCAGGTGCAACGATGGAGCCGCGCTTGCTGGTGATGTGAACCAAATCACCATGCCTTAATTTCAATGCCAGCATGTCCTGTGGATGCAATTGAACGCTCGGCTCGGGCACGTGGCCAAAGAGCTTGGCTATGGTGCCCGTGCGAGTCATGCCATGCCACTGGTCGCGCAAACGGCCTGTGTTGAAAGAGAAGGGAAAGCGCGATTCGCAAACTTCTGAGACCGGTACGTATTCAAGGGCCACAAATTTGGCTTTGCCCGAAGCCGTGGGAAAGATGCCGTTTTCGTAGAGCCTTTTGACGCCTGATGAGGCGCCTTCAGGCATGGGCCATTGTTCGGGTTGTCGCTCGAGTTGCGCATAACTCAGACCTGTGATGTCCAGGTCTCTGCCGCGGGTGCTTTCGCGGTGTTCATTCCAGATGGCTTCTGGATTTGAATAGGCAAAATTCATGCTCTGCGCGCAAGGTTTGAACACCTCGTAATGCGATAAGCGGCTCGCCAAGTGCAGTGCAATTTGCCAATCATGTTGTGCCAAACCAGATGGTGCAACGGCTGCTTGAACGCGGGTAATGCGTCTTTCGCTGTTGGTCACCGTGCCTTCTTTTTCACCCCAAGTGGTCGCTGGAAGCAAGAGATCAGCAAAGGCGCATGTTTCTGCTGTGGCAAAAGCCTCTTGAACAACCACCAATTCGGCGCGTTCCAAGGCTTTTCGCACCATGCGTTGATCGGGCATCGATTGCGCGGGATTGGTACAGGCTATCCACAGCACCTTGATTTCGCCGTCAGCCGCTGCTTGAAACATTTCCACGGCAGTTTTGCCTGGTTTGGCGGGCACATCGTCTAAACCCCAAAGCTTAGCCACCTCTGCGCGGTGAACAGGATTGGCAAGTTCGCGGTGTGCGCTAAGCAAATTGGCCAAGCCACCTACTTCGCGACCGCCCATGGCATTGGGCTGTCCTGTCAGAGAGAAAGGCCCTGCGCCCGGCTTTCCAATGTGGCCAGTGGCCAAGTGCAAATGCACCAAAGAAGCATTCTTGGCAGTTCCGCTGCTGGACTGATTCAATCCTTGGCAGTAAAGGCTGAGACTTGCCTTTGAGGTGGCAAACCATTCAGCAGCTTGTAGCAACTGAGTCTGAGAAATACCGCAAATTTCTTGCACCTTTTCAGGGGTACAGGCCATGACTTTTTCTTGCAGCGCTTGAAATCCTTCTGTGTGCTTTTCAATGTAAGCCTTGTCCGTCCAGCCATTCATCAACATGACACGCAACATGCCGTGGAACAGCATGACATCGGTACCGGGCTTCAAGGCAAGGTGCAAGTCGGCGGAACTTGCGGTGTCTGTTTTGCGAGGATCGGCCACAATGATTTTCAGGGCCGGATTTTGGATCTTTGCATCTTCAATTCGCCTGAACAAAATGGGGTGTGCGTAGGCTGCATTGCTGCCTGCAATGAACAAGCAATCTGCTGCAGAAATGTCATCGTAGCAAGCCGGTGGGGCATCCGCACCCAAAGTCATTTTGTAACCCGCCACAGCACTGCTCATGCAAAGTCTAGAGTTGGTGTCGATGTTGTTTGTGCCAATCAAGCCCTTCACCAGCTTGTTGAAAACATAGTAGTCTTCTGTGAGCAATTGACCTGAAACATAAAAGCCAAGGGCATCAGGCCCATGTTGCGCCACCACTTGCGCAATTTTGTCGGCTGCCTGATTCAAAGCCAGGTCCCATGTGGTTTCTGAAAACGCGTTAGTTCTTGCTGATCTAAATTGAGGCTTCAGTAAACGTGTTTGCTGGGTGACTTCATCTTTGGCAGAAAGATGCAATGTGGCGCCCTTGCTGCACAATTTCCCAAAGTTGGCAGGGTGCATGGGATCGCCTCGAACGCCCGTAATTTGAGCGCCTTCTGATTCAATGATCACGCCGCATCCTACGCCGCAGTATGGGCAAGTTGATCGGGTTTCTTTCATTGTGTGAAGGCCAGTTGAAGCAAAGCCAGCTGATGCTTATCCATCGACGGCGATGCTGTTGACTTCCTCAAAATCAAGCGCTACATCACCATTTTCAACACGAACAGAGAATTTAGTCGCACAACCCACATCAGGTGCTTGGGCTAAGCCATCTGTCAATTTAATTTGCCAATTGTGCAAAGGGCAGGCCACACTTTCGCCATAAACAATGCCTTGGCTGAGAGGGCCGCCTTTGTGGGGGCACTTATCAAGCAGTGCAAAAACCTTGTCGCCTTGCGTTCTGAAAATGGCGATTTCAGATCCTGTTTTCCTCGCGACGCGACGCGCCCCCATTTTCGGAATGTCTTCCACGGTACAAACAACTTTCCAATCAGCCATGGGTTTTTCCTAAACGCTCAAAGCGTTAAATTGGCGTGTGTCCACACCTGCCTTGTCAAATTCAAACCAGGGGTCGGGTTCGCCTTCTAGGGCAAATTGCAATTTGGCCCAAAGCGCTTTGCGGCCAGCTTCGTCTTCCAGAATTTTTTTCTTCACGTAGTCCATGCCCACACGTTTGACATAGTGCACGGTGCGTTCCAAGTACCAGCCTTCTTCGCGGTAAAGTTGCATGAATGCGCCCGTGTATTCCATCACTTCTTCTGAAGTTTTGACCTTGGTAAAGAACTCGGCCACTTCAGTTTTGATGCCGCCATTGCCGGCGATGTACATTTCCCAGCCGCTGTCGACACCAATGATGCCCACGTCTTTGATGCCCGCTTCTGCACAATTGCGAGGGCAGCCCGAGACTGCAAACTTCACTTTGTGGGGCGCATACATGCGCCACATGGCACGCTCTAGGTCTTTGCCCATTTGGGTGCTGTCTTGCGTGCCCATGCGGCACCATTCACTGCCCACACAGGTTTTCACTGTGCGCAATGCTTTGGCATAAGCGTGGCCAGAGGGCATGCCAATGTCTTTCCAGACATTGACCAAGTCTTCTTTTTTCACGCCAAGTAAGTCGATGCGTTGGCCCCCAGTGACCTTGACGGTTGGTATCTTGTACTTGTCGACTACGTCGGCAATGCGGCGCAATTCATCTGCGGTTGTTTCACCGCCCCACATGCGAGGTATCACGCTGTAGGTGCCATCTTTTTGAATGTTGGCATGGCTGCGCTCATTGATGTAGCGGCTTTGCGTGTCGTCCTGTGCTTCTTTGGGCCAGCTGCTGATGCGGTAGTAGTTGATGGCTGGCCTGCACGTCGGGCAACCGTCTTCTGTGCGCCAGTTTAGGAATTTGAACACTGCTGATTGAGTCAGCAACTTTTTATCGCGAATAGCATCTCGCACTTCTTGATGGCTGTGGTCTGTGCAGCCACATACGGCTTTTTTCTTGGGAGTGGCTGAATAGTCGCCACCTGCTGTGAACATCAAAATTTGTTCAACCAAGCCTGTGCAAGAACCGCAAGACGCACTGGCCTTGGTTTGCTTTCGCACTTCGTCCAAAGTGAAAAGCCCTTTTTCTTGAATGGCTTTGCAGATGGCGCCTTTGCTCACGCCATTGCAGCCGCAAACTTCGGCATCATCAGGCATGCTGGCTGCTTTGCTATGACCTTCATGACCCACATCACCAATGTTGGATTCACCAAACATGAGCTTGTCACGAATGTCCGCCACATTTCGGCCTTCGCGCAACAATTTGAAATACCAACTGCCATCCACCGTGTCGCCAAACAAGCAAGCGCCGACCAACTGATCATTGCGAATGACGAGTTTTTTATAAACACCATCGTGTGGGTCGCTCAGAATGATTTCTTCTGTGTCATCTGCCAAGCCAGGAATGTTGGAACCGTTGTTGCCCATGAAATCGCCAGCAGAGAACAGGTCTATGCCTGTGACTTTCAATTTGGTTGAGGTCAGAGAACCCGTGTAACGACCGATGCCCATTTGAGCCAAATGAGTGGCCAAGACTTTGCCTTGTTCAAACAAAGGTGCCACCAAACCGTAGGCAATGCCTCTGTGGCTGGCGCATTCACCCACGGCATAGATGCGCGGGTCGGTAACAGTTTGTAAAGTGTCGCTCACGACAATGCCGCGATCGCAATGCAAACGCATGCTTTCGGCCAGCGCCGTGTTGGGCCGGATGCCAACGGCCATGACCACCAATTGCGCATTGACGTGAGAGCCATCCTTGAAACAAACAGCGCTGACACGGCCGTCTTTGTCTGCTTTCAGTTCTTGAGTTTGCGCGTGCATCAGAAATGTCATGCCGCGCTCTTCTAAGGACTCTTGCAATAAGCCACCTGCGACCTTGTCGAGCTGACGCTCCATGAGCCATTCGGCCCCATGCACCACTGTGACTTGCATGCCTCTTTTCATGAGGCCATTGGCGGCTTCCAGTCCCAACAAACCGCCACCAATCACCACAGCTTCTTTGTATTGCGTGGCCGCATCGATCATGGCTTGCGTGTCGGCAATGTCACGGTAGGCCAGAACGCCTTTCAAATCTTTGCCTGGAATGGGCAGCATGAAGGGGTTGGAGCCCGTGGCCAAGAGCAGGCGATCGTAGGGCTTGACCACCTTGCTGCCATCTGTATTTGTTGCATGAACTTCACGTTTGATTCGATCGACTTGCGTGACCGTGCAAGCTGTGTGCAATTCAATGCCATTTTCTTCATACCAAGACAGTGGATTCAAAATAATTTCATCCAAAGTTTGCTCGCCTGCCAAAACAGGCGACAACAAAATTCGGTTGTAGTTGGGATGTACTTCACTGCCAAACACCGTGATTTCAAACAAGTCAGGGGCAAGTTTGATCAACTCTTCCAAAGTGCGAACACCGGCCATGCCGTTACCCACCATGACCAATTTCATTTTGCTCATGCTTTCTCCACGTGTGCTTGTCTTGTGTAAAGGAAGTCGATCACTGCTTTGCGGTAACTGAGATAACGTGGATCGTCGGCCAGTTCCACGCGAGACCGAGGGCGAGGCAAATCAACTTGCAAAACTTCTCCAATGGTGGCGGCTGGGCCATTGGTCATCATCACAATCTTGTCGGACAACAACACGGCCTCATCGACATCGTGCGTCACCATGACCACGGTACTGTGTGTATTGGCCACAATGGCCAACAGTTCGTCTTGAAGTTTGGCCCGTGTCAATGCATCTAATGCGCCAAACGGTTCGTCCATGAGTAGCACTTGGGGTTCCATGGCCAAAGCACGCGCAATGCCCACGCGTTGTTTCATGCCGCCTGAAATTTCACCCGGACGTTTTTGTGCGGCATGGCTCAAACCCACCATGTCCAAGGCTGCATCGGTTCGTGCTTTGAGTTGTGCCTTGTTCTCTTTTGTTTTGCCGTCTACTCTGCCGTTGTGACCAAACACACGCTCTACGCCCAGATAAACGTTTTCAAAACAAGTCAGCCAAGGCAGCAAAGAGTGATTTTGAAAAACCACAGCACGCTCTGGGCCTGGTCCTGAAATCTCGCGGTTGGCACAAATCAAGTTGCCTTGCGTGGGTGTCGTTAAGCCTGCAATCAAGTTCAATAATGTGGATTTTCCGCAGCCAGAATGGCCAATCAAGGCGACGAATTCGCCTTTGCTCACAGTCAAATCGATGTCTCTGAGCGCAGGGAAGTCACCTTTGGCTGTTTTGAAGGTTTGTGCAACACCCTGAATTTCAAGGTATTTAGAGTTCTGATGGAGACTCATGTGCGCACCTCTTCGAAGGTAAATGCAGTTGCCAATTTGATCAATGCATATTCCAAAATGAGGCCCACCAGTCCTATCACAAAAATGGCAATGATGATGTTTTTCACATTCAAGTTGTTCCACTCATCCCAGACCCAAAAGCCAATGCCAACACCACCGGTTAACATTTCTGCGGCCACAATGACCAGCCAAGCGGTGCCGACAGCTAAGCGCACACCCGTGAGCATGTAGGGCAACACAGCTGGGAATAAAATTTTGGTCACGATCTTCCACTCCGACAGATTCAAGACACGCGCGACATTCATGTAATCCTGCGGTACACGTTGAACGCCCACTGCAGTGTTGATGACCATGGGCCAAATGGAGCATATGAAGATGGTCCAAATGGCCGCTGGATTGGCACCTTTGAAAACCAACAAGCCAATCGGTAACCAAGCCAAGGGCGAAACAGGTCGCAACAGGCTGATCAAAGGATTGAACATGTTGGAGAGGAACTCAAACCTGCCAATCATGAAGCCGAAGGGAATGCCAACGACGGCAGCCAAGCCAAAACCCATGGCCACGCGTTTGAGTGAACTCAAAATATTCCAGCCTACGCCCTGATCGTTGGGGCCATTGCTGTAAAAAGGATCGCTAAAAACTTGAACAGCTTGTATCAAGGTTTCTTTAGGGGACGGGAAATTGTTGGTGCTGCTAAAAGAGACCAAACCCCATATGGCCACTAAAACTGCCATGCCCAAGATGGGCGGAAGCACCCTTAAGACAATCTGTTTCAAGTTGATGGTTGGCATTCGAAATCCTTAAGCCTTGACTTTGAAGCTGTCTGCGTATTTCTTAGGATCTTTGCCATCCCACACCACACCATCCATGAACTTGCTGGTGCGCATGACATCTTTGGGCACCGGCGTGTTGCTGGCTGTGGCAGCTTGTTTGTAGATGTCGATGTGGTTGATTTGTTTGGCCACATTTAAATAGTCAGGGTGATCTTTCAGCAAGCCCCAGCGCTTGTGCTGAGTCAAGAACCACATGCCGTCTGACAAGAAGGGAAAATTGGCGTTGCCATCGGCAAAAAACTTCATGTGGTTTTTGTCATCCCATGTTTTGCCCAGGCCATTTTGATATCGCCCCAAAATGCGTTGGTTGATCACATCGACGCTGGTATTCACATAGGCTTTGTCAGAAATGGTTTCAGCCATCTTCATTTTGTTTTGCAAGCCAGCGTCAATCCATTTGCCAGCTTCCAGAATGGCCGCAGTCACAGCCCGGGCTGTGTTGGGATATTTCTTGGCGAACTCTGCGGTTGTTCCCAACACCTTTTCAGGGTGATCAGGCCAAATATCTTGTGTGGTGGTGGCCGTGATGCCGATGCCATCTGCAATGGCCCGATGTCCCCAAGGTTCGCCAACGCAATAGCCATCCATGTTGCCAACGCGCATATTGGCAACCATTTGCGGTGGCGGTACGGTAATGACTTTGGCATCTTTCAGGGGGTTGATGCCCACACTGGCAAGCCAGTAATAAAGCCACATGGCATGTGTGCCAGTGGGAAAGGTTTGAGCAAATGTGTACTCGCGTTTGTCGGTGTTCATGAGCTTGGCCAAACTTGCCGCGTCAACCGCACCTTTGTCTGAAAGTTTTTTGGACAAGGTAATGGCCTGGCCGTTTTGATTCAGTGTCATCAGAACGGCCATGTCTTTTTTCGGACCCGATGTGCCCAAATGCACGCCGTAGATCAAGCCGTATAAAACGTGTGCGAAATCCAATTCACCATTGACCAACTTGTCTCGCACGCCTGCCCAGCTGGCCTCTTTGGTCGGAATGATTTTGACGCCGTATTTTTTGTCGATGCCCAACACGGAGGCCATGACCACGCTGGCGCAATCTGTGAGGGGAATGAAGCCAATCTTGACTTCTTCTTTTTCAGGTTTGTCTGAGCCTTGCGCGTAGACAGCTGCGCGCAAAGCAGGGGCAATGGTCAAAGCGCCGGCGGTTGCGGCTTGTAAGACGTTGCGGCGGCTCATAGGGGTCTCCAAAATGTCGGTCATGGCAAAGCTCCTCAAACAAGTTAATTGAACAAAAACGGAAAAGGCGTCCTCACCACACTCAAATGAATGAATGGGTGGGGACGCCTTTGTCCGGAACCTTGGAGGGTTCTTAATTCACATCCTTTGCAATAGATGTGCCAAGTGGAAACTCTGGCTTTCCTGATTCGAAGTGCCCCAAGCTAGGGACTGCTTGGCATGAGCCGGTAATTTTTGCACCAAAATAATGCGGCCTTGCTTGATGGCGTGCAATTGCAATCAAGCCATCAGAGCTTCAATTGATCAACTGAGCAGATCGGCCATGTCCAATGTGCGCTGTGCCACTTCGCCCAGCTTGAGCCCCTTGTCCATGGCCACTTTTCTGAGTTTGCTGAAGGCTTGATCTTCAGTGAGGCCCTGGTGTTTCATCAGCAAGGCCTTGGCGCGATCAATCACGGTTCGGTCTTGCAGGTCGCTTCGGGCTTGATCGCGCTCGGATCTGAGTCGCTCTTCGTATTCGAAGCGAGCCATGGCCACTTCCAAAATAGGTTTGATGCGCGAGCTGGCCAAACCATCGACGATGTAGGCCGAAACACCTACAGCCACAGCATCTTTCACATGGCTGGTGTCGCTGTCATCCGTAAACATGACAATGGGCCGACGAGCGTCTCGGGTTGCAAACACCACATGTTCGAGTGCGTCACGTGCTTCTGACTCCGCATCCACAATGATGAGATCGGGCTGAAGTTGGTTGATACGGTCTGCAAGGAACACGTCGCCAGGCAAGCTGGCAATCAGGTTAAAACCGTTCTCTAACAAGCCAATGCGCAGTGCTCTGGATCTTTCGGCCTGAGACTTTGCGTGCTCGTCTTCAGGATCAGAAACCACCAAGTCGGGCGCCACCACCACGATGCGCAGGGCTTCGGGCGCTTTTGATTTGGCTGGCTTGCGAGATTTCATGGTTTCTAAATATCGAAGACAACGGTCATACAGAGTAGGGTTACAGCAACAGCAATGCAAATTATGAGCCACCTTCATCGCATAAACTCAAGGCACTATGCTTTTCCTTGGAATTGAGTCTTCTTGCGATGAAACCGGTGTGGCTTTGGTTGAAACCCAAGCCCATGGCGCGCCACGCCTTTTGGCGCATGCTTTGTTCAGCCAAATCGACATGCACCAGGCCTATGGCGGTGTGGTACCTGAATTGGCCAGCCGCGATCACATCAAGCGCGTCATTCCCCTGACTCGGGAAGTTTTGAAAAATGCCAACATCGAATTGAAGCAGGTGGACGTGGTGGCCTACACCCGAGGTCCAGGGTTGGCGGGGGCTTTGTTGGTAGGTGCCGGTGTGGCTTGTGCCCTCGGTGCAGCCTTGCAAAAACCGGTGTTGGGTGTTCACCATTTGGAAGGCCACTTGCTGTCGCCGTTTTTAAGTGAAGACCCACCTGAGTTTCCTTTTGTGGCCCTGCTGGTTTCAGGGGGCCACACCCAACTCATGCGGGTTGAGGCGGTGGGCGCCTATGAAATTTTGGGGGAAACCGTTGACGACGCTGCAGGTGAAGCATTCGACAAGTCCGCCAAGCTGATGGGTTTGGGTTATCCGGGCGGGCCGGCACTGTCTAAGTGTGCGGAAGGCGGTAACTCGCAAGCCTTCAAACTGCCTCGGCCTTTGATGCACAGTGGTAATTTTGATTTTTCATTCGCGGGTTTGAAAACATCTGTGTTGACCCAAGCCAACAAACTGGGCGCAGCACTGCACGACACCAGCAACACGCACAAAGCAGATTTGGCAGCATCGACTGAAGCCG